>Ga0210386_10001802_pt1 | contig 18791 bp, 22 predicted proteins | sample IncBWH32OmetaG_FD_160091 | JGI IMG/M metagenome (GOLD analysis project Ga0210386, IMG submission 160091) | Forest soil microbial communities from Barre Woods Harvard Forest LTER site, Petersham, Massachusetts, United States - Inc-BW-H-32-O ... | reverse complement strand
CGACGACGCCACCGCCGACCGCCACCGCAGCATCCTGGCCTCGCTCGGGCTGCCGGTCGGCTATGACGCCGACGCCCTGCCGGAACTCCTGGAGTACATGGCCGGCGACAAGAAAACCCGGTCAGGTGTGCTGCGGTTCGTGGTTCTCGACGGGCTGGCGAAGCCCGGCCGCTTAGAGGGTCCGGATCCGGCACTGCTGGCCGCGGCCTATGCGGAGGTAGGGGGCGTATGACCGTCAACGTCATCAACGGTCCCAACCTTGGCCGGCTGGGCCGACGGGAGCCCGAGGTCTACGGCGACACCACCCACGACGATCTGGTCGCGATGATCGAACGCGAGGCCACTGAGCTGGGATTGAAAGTCGTTGTGCGGCAAAGTGACAGCGAGGCTCAGCTGCTGGACTGGATCCATCTGGCCGCCGACAAGAAAGAACCGGTAATCCTCAACGCAGGCGGGCTCACGCACACGTCGGTGGCGCTACGAGACGCCTGCACCGAGCTGAGCGCACCCCTGATCGAGGTGCATATCTCGAATGTGTATGCGCGTGAGGAGTTTCGGCACCACTCCTACTTGAGCCCCATTGCGACCGGGGTGATCGCCGGGCTCGGCGTGCAGGGCTATCTGCTGGCCCTGCGATATCTGGCCAGTCTCGATCGCTAGTCTTCGTCCCGTTTGGCCGACGGCTCGGTGTGCTCCGTCTCGTGGGTCGGGATCACCTCGGTGGGTTCCGCACTGTGCGGCGGCGGCGAGGCAGTTTTTCCGGTCTTTTCCTCGCTGTGGGCCGGGTTGACCGCCTCGGCCGTCTCTTCGCCTTCTTCGCTGTAGGCTGGCGCGCCGTACTCCTCGCGCTCGGCGGTAGCCACCGCCGACGGCTGCGCCTGCGGCCATGCGCCACCCTCGGCGGCAGCCTCATCCGAGCGGACGGCGGCGAAGACGTCGGTGTCGGCGCGATCCTCCTGACCGCCGCCGCGCTGCGGTGTGTAGGCACCCGAGCGGTCGATCTGGAAGCGGCCAAGCGACACGCCGCTGATCGCACCCAGAAAGACCACCAGCGCCGTGAAGGCGGCGAACACGGTGAGCTCGTTCATCAGCCCGCCGACGTACAGCGCCTTGTAAAACACTCCGATCAGCCACGTCACCGCGCCGCTGACCAGCCCGGCCACCAGGCCGGCCAAAAGCCATGTCATCGCCAGATCAGAACGGCGATCCGGGTCCGGGTTCGCGGCCGCGTCGGCGCGACCGTCGAGAACCCCCCAGACGACCACACCGACCAGGAACAAAAGGAGCAGCACAATGCTGATCAGCCCGGCATGCGTCTGCCACACGTTGATCAGCGTTCCCTGGAAGAGGCGAACGACGACCATCGCAGCGCCGAAGACCAGGCCGCGCAGCATCCAGTTAGTCATGGGGCAACAGCGTAGCGAGTACCGTCATCGGGCGTGACACATTCCCAGCGGCGAGCCGCTCTGAGTGTCCGACTCCGCGCGGCCGAGCTTGACGCGATGCTGATCAGCGACCTGATCAACGTGCGCTACCTGTCCGGGTTCACCGGGTCCAATGCGGCCCTGCTGGTGTTCGCCGATGACCGGCCGCCGGTGTTGGCCACCGACGGCCGCTACCGCACCCAGGCCGCCCAGCAGGCACCCGACCTGGAGGTGGCCATCGAGCGGGCCTGCGGGCGTTACCTGGCCGGACGGGCCGCGTCGGCCGGGGTGCGGCGGCTGGGCTTCGAGAGCCATGTGGTGACCGTGGACGCGTTCGACGCGCTGGCCAAAGAAGTAGGGCAGGCCGGAAGCGCCGAGCTGATCCGCGCCTCCCACATCGTCGAAGTGCTGCGCGAGATCAAGGACGCAGGCGAGGTGGCGCTGCTCCGGCTGGCCTGCGAGGCCGCCGACGCCGCGCTGACCGACCTGGTGGCCCGTGACGGGCTGCGGCCCGGCCGGACCGAACGCGAGGTGGGCCGCGAACTGGAAGCTTTGATGCTCGACCACGGCGCCGACGGGGTCTCGTTCGAGACCATCGTGGCCACCGGGGCGAATTCGGCAATCCCGCATCACCGGCCCACCGATGCGGTGCTGGCCACCGGCGACTTCGTCAAGATCGACTTCGGTGCCCTGGTCGGCGGATACCACTCCGACATGACCCGGACGTTTGTGCTGGGCGCGGCCGCCGATTGGCAGCTCGAGATTTACGAGCTGGTCAGCGTCGCGCAGGCAGCCGGCCGTGCGGCGCTGCGGGCCGGAGCAAGGCTGGCTGACATCGATGCAGCAGCGCGGCGCGTGATCGCCGACGCCGGGTACGGCGAGCAGTTCGGCCACGGCCTCGGCCATGGTGTGGGGCTGCAAATCCATGAAGCGCCGGGGATCAGCGCCAGCGCCGCCGGGACCCTACTTGCGGGCTCGGTGGTGACGGTGGAACCCGGCGTCTATTTGCCCGATCGCGGCGGCGTCCGCATCGAGGACACGCTGGTCGCGGCGGACGAAACCTCCGGGCACCCACCGGAACTGCTCACCCGCTTCCCCAAGGAACTGGTGATTCTAGCTTAGTTAACGATGTGCTCTGACCTGGTAAAACGAGGTCAGCAGCAAGCACTGTGGGATCGGTTATCTTGGGAACTAGCTAACCCTTCGCTGGCCTCCAGCGGCCCGTAAAGCCACGAACCGGCCCAGCGCGCGGGCTTGCGCCCGCTCACCCGGTCACTACGCTCCCCACCATGTGCGACCCGGACACCCAAGCATCCTTCGATCGCGATCTGACCAGGATGGGGCCGACCTGGGTTTCGCGGTCCTCGACCGGCTCAAGGCCGAAATGCTGCACCGCGTCGGCCTACCCGAATTACTCACCACGGCAACACAAGACAAAGGATTGAGCGCATGAAAATCACCGGCAATACCATTTTCATTCCGGGCTCGACGAGCGGGATCGGCCTGGCACTGGCTCTACGACTGCGCGACGAAGGTAACACCGTCATCGTCGGAGGCCGCCGCACCGAACTGCTCCAGCAGATCGCCGCCGCGCATCCGACCATCGACACGGTGCAAATCGACACCGCCGACGCCGCGAGCGTGCACACGACCGCCAAGAAGGTGCTGGCGCGCCATCCCGATCTCAACGTGGTCATCGCGATGGCCGGCGTCATGAAGGTCGAAGACTGGCATCATCCCGAAACATTCCTGGATTCCGCCGAATCCGTCATCGCCACCAACGTGCTCGGGCCGATCCGCCTGATCGCGTCATTCGTCGAGCACCTGCAAAAGCAGCCTGACGCCACGATTGTCACCGTGTCCTCCGGCCTCGCCTTCGCGCCGCTGAAAGTTACGCCGAGCTACAACGCGTCCAAGGCCGCCATCCACATGCTCACCGAGTCACTGCGCCTACAACTGGCCGACACCACGGTCAGGCTCAAGGAACTCGAACCGCCGTCGGTAGCCACCGATCTACGTCCCGGACAACGAGAAAGCAGCTTTGCGATGCCGCTTGATGAGTTCATCGACGAGGTCATGCAGGTACTCGAGACCGACCCTGACGGCAACGAGATCCAAGTAGAGCGCGTCAAATTTCTGCGCTACGGCGAGGCCCGCGGCGACTACGACCAGGTGGTGGCCGCGCTCAACGCCGCCGACCCGCACAGCAACTAAAACGAGTTTCGCTCGCGTGGAGCCGATTGCCTTCGACGAAGTGGAAAACGTCTGTGCTGCCCGGGATTTTCGGCGCTTGGTTTAGCTTGGCGTCCAGCTTGGTCGCGGTGGCAGCGCATCCGTACGTGGACGGCACCGACGCCGCGCAACTGGTCAAAGACCGTTACGCGGCCGGGATGCCAATCGAGGACGTATGCGACCCCGCAATGGTCGCCCCAACCGCCATCGACATGCGCGGATGCTACCGGCGAAGTGACCGTGGTTGGAAACAGCGCCCGAACGCGCATACCGCGATCGGCGGCGACTACCTGGTCGACATCCTCCCGGCGCTCTAGTTTCGATCGGCGTGGCCAGTTGCGGCCGCGCACGCCTTTGCGCGGCCAATGCCGGCGGCGCCGGCTCGACAACGGTGCGGGTAAGCTCCGCTGGGTATCTGGTGGACTCCCACCCACGCAAAAAGTAGCTGTATCTAGGAGATGTACCGACCGTGGCATCGACTGCCGATTTCAAGAATGGCCTCGTGCTGGCGATCGACGGCCAGCTGTGGCAGATCGTCGAGTTCCAGCACGTCAAACCGGGCAAGGGTCCGGCGTTCGTACGCACCAAGCTCAAGAACGTGCTGTCGGGCAAGGTGGTCGACAAGACCTACAACGCGGGCGTGAAGGTGGAGACCGCCACCGTCGACCGGCGTGACACCACCTACCTCTACCGCGACGGCTCGGATTTCGTGTTCATGGACAGCCAGGACTACGAGCAGCACCCGCTGCCGGAGTCGCTGGTCGGCGACGCCGCCCGGTTCCTGCTCGAGGGCCTGCCGGTGCAGGTGGCCTTCCACAACGGGGCGCCGCTGTACCTCGAGCTTCCGGTAACCGTCGAACTCGTGGTCACGCACACCGAGCCGGGTCTGCAGGGCGACCGGTCCAGCGCCGGCACCAAGCCGGCGACCGTGGAGACCGGTGCGGAGCTCCAGGTGCCGTTGTTCATCAACACCGGAGACAAGCTGAAGGTGGACTCTCGCGACGGCAGCTACTTGGGACGTGTCAACGCGTGAGCCGCCCCGTTAAGGGACGGCACCAGGCCCGGAAGCGGGCCGTCGACTTGTTGTTCGAAGCCGAGGCCCGCGGGGTCACGCCGGCCGAAGCCGCCGACGCGCGTACCGCACTCGCGGAGGCCAAGCCTGATGTCGCGCACCTGAATCCGTACACGGTGACGGTGGCCCGCGGCGTGACCGAGCAGGCGGCACATATCGACGACTTGATCGCATCGCATCTGCAGGGCTGGACATTGGAGCGACTACCCGCCGTGGACCGGGCGATCCTGCGGGTCGCGGTGTGGGAGCTGCTGCATGCCGACGACGTGCCGGGGCCGGTGGCCGTCGACGAGGCGGTGGAGCTGGCCAAGGAGCTGTCGACCGACGAGTCGCCGGGCTTCGTCAACGGCGTGCTCGGCCAGGTGATGCTGGTGACGCCACAGATCCGAGCCGCCGCTGAAGCGGTCCGTGGAGCCCGCCACCCCGGCGCGGATTCATGACGCGGCTGGAGCTGCGCGTCGTCGTCGCTGCCGTGATGGCGGCGACGGTCGTGCTTGGCGCGGTGATGTGCGCAGCGTACGGGCAGGCGGTGATCGCGGCTGCGCTGGCGATCTACGCCCTGGGTGTCGGCGCCTGGCTTTATCACTCGATCGAACGCTACGTAGTGGCCCGGCGCATCAGCACGGTTCGGTCGGTGGCCAAGCCGTTCCAGCCGTTGCTTCCGGTGATGGCCGCGATCATGGGATTGACGCAGGCGGTGGTGAGATCGCTGTCCGACGTCACCGACGTGGCGCCCACCACACTGAGGCGCTGGGACCTTCCGGTTCGGCGGTGGATGGAGATCACCCGCAGCGACCGCCGGGGCGGAGATGAGGACGAGTTCGACGGCTAAGCGCCCGCCCGAACAGTCACACCTGCTCATGGGTACCGTGCGGCCGCGGTATCTGCGTTGGCCGCCCTGAGCGAAAACGGGCAGTCGCTTTCGGCGAAATCGCGCAGAGGCGGGCAATCGATGGGCTGCATGTTGCCTCCCCGCCGAGTCTGGTGTGGCGGGTGTGACATTACGGGCCTAGTCGGCCAGGGTCGACGAAATGGCCTCGCGGGCGTCCCAGGAGGGACACACTGGCGATATGGACCGCGACGGCAGGCGCCCGAGACGGCTTTGTGTGTCCGCGTTGGCGGCCGTGGCGAACCCGTCGTATTCGCGCCTCGACACCTGGAATCTGCTCGACGACGCGTGCCATCAGCTCGCCGTGGTCGACCGTGCCGGGCTGGACACCGGCCACGAGGCGGCCAGGGCGAAGCGACTGTTCAATCGCCTCGGCGCCTACGAGCGCTACTGGATCTATCCGGGGGCGGAGAATTTGGCGTCATTCCGCGAGTACCTCGACAACCTTGCCACGGTGAGCCTCGAGGAGAAGGTCTCGCTCGCGGTGCGGCTGCTGTCCGAATACGGCGACCGTGCAGCGCTGTTCGATACGTCGGCGTCGCTGGCCGATCAGGAGCTCGTGGCGCGGGCCAAAGAACAGCAGTTCTACACGGTTCTGCTCGCCGATGATTCTCCTCCCACCGCCCCCGAGGGCTTGGCGGAAAGCCTGCGGGCGCTTCGTGATCCGTCCGACGACGTGCAGTTCGAGCTGTTGGTGGTGTCCAGCGTCGAGGACGCGATCACTGCGGTCGCGTTGAACGGAGAGATCCAGGCGGCGATCATTCGCCATGACATACCGCTGCGGTCCCGTGATCGGGTTCCGTTGATGAACACGTTGCTGGGTGTCAACGACGACGTGGTGGCCACCGACCGAACCCACGACTACGTCGAATGCGGCGAGTGGATCCGCGAGTTGCGGCCAAGCATCGACCTGTACCTGCTCACCGACGAGTCGATCGCCTCCGAGGCCGAGGACCAGTCCGACGTCTACGACCGCACCTTCTACCGGCTCAACGACGTCACCGACCTGTACAGCACCGTGCTGGCGGGCATCCGAAATCGTTACACCACACCGTTTTTCGACGCACTGCGGGCTTACGCCGCACGGCCGGCGGGCCAATTTCACGCGTTGCCCGTCGCACGTGGCGCCAGCATCTTCAACTCCAAGTCACTGCAGGACATGGGGGAGTTCTACGGCCGCAACATCTTCATGGCCGAGACGTCCACGACATCCGGTGGTCTGGACTCACTGCTGGATCCGCACGGCAACATCAGGGCGGCGATGGACAAGGCTGCCAAAACCTGGAATGCCAACGAGACCTACTTCGTCACCAACGGAACATCCACCGCGAACAAGATCGTCGTGCAGGCACTCACCAGGCCCGGCGACATCGTCCTGATCGACCGCAACTGCCACAAGTCGCATCATTACGGGTTGGTGCTGGCCGGGGCCTACCCGCGCTATCTGGACGCGTACGAGCTGCAGCCGTTCGCGATCTACGGAGCGGTCTCCCTGCACACCATCAAGAAGGCGCTCCTCGATTTGGAGGCTGCCGGACAGCTGGGCCACGTACGCATGCTGCTGCTCACCAACTGCACGTTCGACGGCGTCGTGTACAACCCGCGTCGGGTGATGGAAGAGGTGCTGGCGATCAAGCCGGACATCTGCTTCCTGTGGGACGAGGCGTGGTACGCGTTCGCCACCGCGGTGCCGTGGGCGCGGCAGCGCACGGCGATGGTCGCCGCCGAGCAACTCGAGTCGATGTTGTCGTCTCCGGCCTACGCGCGGGAGTACCGGCAGTGGCGGGAGTCGATGCAAGGCGTCGACCGTGCGCAGTGGACCGAGCATCGGCTGTTGCCGGACCCGAGCTGTGCGCGGGTGCGGGTCTACGCGACACACTCCACCCACAAGTCGCTGTCGGCGCTGCGGCAGGCGTCGATGGTTCACATCCGCGATCAGGATTTCAACGCGCTCACCCGGGATGCGTTCGGTGAGGCGTTTTTGACCCACACCTCGACGTCGCCGAACCAGCAACTACTGGCATCGCTGGATTTGGCGCGTCGGCAAGTCGACATCGAGGGGTTCCAGCTGGTCCGAAACGTCTATGACATGGCGCTGGTGTTCCGTCACCGCGTCCGCAAAGACCGGCTGATCAGCAAGTGGTTTCGCATTCTCGACGAGTCCGACCTGGTGCCCGACGAGTTCCGGCTTTCAGCGGTCAGCTCCTACCGTCAGGTGCGCCAGGGTGTGCTGGCGGACTGGAACGAGGCCTGGCGGTCCGACCAGTTCGTGCTGGATCCGACGCGCGTCACCCTCTATGTCGGTCAGACCGGCATGAACGGATACGACTTCCGGGAAAAGATCCTGATGGACCGGTTCGGCATCCAGATCAACAAGACCTCGATCAACAGTGTGCTGCTGATCTTCACGATCGGAGTGACCTGGTCGAGCGTGCACTACCTGCTCGACGTGTTGCGCCGGGTGGCGACCGATTTTGACCGTAGCCAGTGCGCGGCCAGCAAGGACGACCGCGCGCTGCATGAACGTCGGGTTGAAGAGATCACGCAGGACCTCCCGCCGTTGCCCGATTTCAGTGAATTCGACGCGGCATTCCGACTCGACGACGCCTGCTCGTTCGGCGACATGCGTGCAGCGTTCTACGCCGGCTACGAAGAATCCGACCGTGAGCACGTCATGGTCGGTGAGGCCGGGCGACGGCTCGCCGAAGGCAGGGTTCTGGTGTCTACCACCTTCGTCGTGCCCTACCCGCCCGGCTTTCCGGTATTGGTTCCAGGCCAGGTGATCTCGAAGGAGATCCTGTATTTCCTTGCTCAACTCGACGTCAAGGAGATCCACGGATACAACCCGGACCTGGGGTTGTCGGTGTTCACCGACGCCGTGCTGAAACGGATTACCTCGGCGCGCCGCGCGATTGCTGCGGCAAACGGAAATGGCAACGCGTCGCGGGTGGCAGCCGCGTCGACGCGTGCGCTTCTCGGCTAACGCACGCTACCGCTGGTCGGGGTGTGCTTGATGCGGGTTTTGCTCACCGGGATCGGAAACTGAACGCATCGCGGCAGGTGGCGCAATGGCCGGTACGCTGCGGCTTTCGGCTGGTAGCCGCGGGGTGGCAAGCGGCGCAATGCATCGCGCTCCGCCGCGGTCGTTACCCGGCTGGCCTGGGCAGACACCCGAACGCCGATAGCGTGACGGCGTGGCCGAAGCAGTACCATTGCCGATTCGCCAACCGCGCGCCGATCGCGCGCGTCAGGTCGCCGACGTGCTGCGCCATCAGATCCACTCCGGTGCCTACGACGACGGGCTGCCCGGTGAGCTCGAACTGGCGGCCGAATTCTCGGTGTCCCGCAACACCATTCGCGAGGCGCTGACCACACTGAAGAATGAAGGACTGATCGACCGCGGACCCAAGGTCGGCACCCACGTCGCGCAGCGCAAGTACGACCACGGACTCGACACACTGCTGGGACTGAAGGAGACCTTCAAAACCTACGGCGAGGTCCGCAACGAGGTACGCGCGGCGATGGCTGTGTCGGCGCCGCCATCCGTGGCGCAGCGGCTGCGACTGCAGCCCGGCCAGCAGGTGGTGTTCATCGAACGGCTGCGTTATCTCGGCGGCCTGCCGTTGAGTCTCGACCTGACCTACCTGACACCCGACATTGGTGCCGAGATATTGACTCAACCGCTCGAGACCAACGACATATTCGCGTTGATCGAGAGGGTCAGCGGGCATCGGCTGGGGTCGGCGTCGCTGGCGCTGGAGGCCATTCCCGCCGATGCTCACTCCGCGGCCGCGCTGCAGGTTCCTGACGGAGCGGCGCTGCTGATGTTGGAGCGGCTCACCAGCCTGGATGACGGCAGACCCGTTGATTTGGAGTACATCCGGATGCGCGGTGATCGAATCACCATGCGCGGCAATCTGATAAGGAGCACGTCATGACATTGGTCAATAACCGCGTCGACGTCCCGGTCACCATCGACGAGTCGCTGTGTATCGATGGCTGCACGCTGTGCGTCGAGATCTGTCCGCTGGACTCACTGGCCATCAACCCCGAGACCGGCAAAGCCTTCATGCACGTCGACGAATGCTGGTACTGCGGCCCGTGCGCGGCCCGTTGCCCGACCGGCGCAGTGACAGTCAACATGCCCTATCTCATCCGCTGAGCCCCCAGGACATTTCATGAGAACATCCGCCGTCAGGCTGGCGTCGGCTGCTGTGGCGTTAGCCGTGGTCACAATGGCCCCAGCGGGCTGCGCACTGGATTCCGCGAACGCGGTCAACGTCGTCGTGGGCTACCAGTCCAAAACCATCAACACCGTCACCGCGGGCACGCTGCTGCGGGCCCAGGGGTACCTTGAGCACCGGCTCGACGACCTAACCAGGCGCACCGGAACCAAGTACCACGTGGTGTGGGAGGACTACGACACCGGCGCGCCGATCACCGCGCAGATGGTCGCCGAAAAGATCGACATCGGCTCGATGGGCGATTACCCGCTGCTGATCAACGGATCAAAGACGCAGGCCAACCCGCGCGCGGTCACCGAGGTCGTCTCGGTGACCGGCTACAACGCCAAGGGTGCACTGAACATGGTTGTGGTCGAGCCGAATTCGACCGCCAACGGGATTACCGACCTGGCCGGTAAGAAGGTCTCGGCCAGTGTCGGCTCGGCCGGCCACGGCACCCTGGTGCGAGCGTTGTCGACCGCCGGGATCAATCCCAGCACCGGGGTAGAGGTGCTCAACCAACAGCCTCAGGTCGGTGCCTCTGCGCTGGAATCAGGCCAGGCGCAGGCGCTTTCACAGTTCGTCGCATGGCCCGGGCTGCTGGTCCATCAGGGCAAGGCCAAGCTGCTCTACGACGGCGCGGAACTGAACTACCCGACGCTGCACGGCGTCGTGGTCCGTCGCGCGTATGCCGCCGCCCACCCGGAGGTGCTCGACTCCTTTCTGCAGGCTCAGCTCGACGCCACCGATTTCATCAAGAGCAAGCCGCTGGAGGCGGCGCGGATCGTCGCCCAGGCCAGTGGACTGCCGCAAGAGGTCGTCTACCTCTACAACGGCCCGGGCGGCACGTCGTTCGACACTACGCTCAAGCCGTCGCTGATTGATGCGCTGAAAAACGATGTGCCGTACCTGAAGTCGATCGGCAACTTCGCCAGTCTCGACGTCGCGAACTTCGTGCAGGATGATCCGCTGCGCGCCGCGTTCGCTACCCGCAAGGTCGATTACGACGCGGCGTTGCGCGCCAATCCGTCCGTGTCCGGAAGTGAGCTCTGGCTGGACGGATCGGACACGACTCAGCCGGTCGCCGACCCCGTCAGCCTGCTCAAAGCCGTCCGGGGCGCGACCGCCCGCGGGGCCCGTGTCCGGGCTGCCTACGTTCCCGACGCCGAGTTGGATACCCGCTGGTTCGCGGACAAGTCGGCGTGGGTGCATGACGGCGCGAACTACCTGCCGTTCGACACCTCGGCGGGCGCACACCGCTATATCGCCGCACATCCCGGCAGCACCACCATCGACTACCAACAGGCCTTGGCGGGTGCGGCGTGACCGCCCTCGGAGTGGGTGTCGAGGGCCCGGTGGTCGCGGTGCCGGTGGCCGGTGCCGTCAGGCCGCGGCGGTCCGATTCGGTGTGGCGGTCACGGCTGTTGCGGTTGGCGTCGGTTGCGGCCGCGATCGGCCTGTGGCAGTTGCTCACCGCCGGCCACGTCCGGCTCTGGTTGCGATTCGACACGCTGCCGACGGTCACCGAGATCGTCGGCGCGCTGACCCGCGCGCTCGGCGCCGACGCCTACTGGCTTGACCTGGCCCAGTCGCTGATCCGCATCCTCACCGGGTTCGGGCTGGCCGCCGTTGTCGGGGTGGCGACCGGCATCATGCTCGGCCGGTCCCGGCTGATCGGCGACCTGTTGGGCCCGCTGACCGAGCTGGCCCGGCCGATCCCCGCCATCGCGGTGGTGCCGGTGGCCATCCTGCTGTTTCCGACCGACGAGGCCGGGATCGTGTTCATCACGTTCCTCGCCGCGTACTTCCCGATCATGGTCAGCACCCGGCACGCGGTGCGAGCGCTGCCGACGTTGTGGGAAGACTCGGTGCGCACGTTGGGTGGTGGCCGCTTCGACGTGCTGACCCAGGTGGTGGTGCCGGGCATCCTTCCTGGGGTGTTCGGCGGGCTGTCGGTGGGCATGGGTGTGGCGTGGATCTGCGTGATATCGGCCGAGATGATCTCGGGCCGGCTCGGTGTGGGGTACCGAACCTGGCAGGCATACACGGTGCTGGCCTACCCCCAGGTGTTCGTCGGCATCATCACCATCGGGGTGCTCGGATTCGCCACGTCGGCGGCGGTGGAGCTGGCCGGCCGTCGATTGACACGATGGCTGCCGCGCGCCGAGGAGAACGCGCGATGACCCCGAAAAACTCAGCCATGAGCCTCGAGCTGGATCGAGTACAGTTGTGCTACAACGGCATTGCTGTCATTGACGGGCTGAGCCTGACGGTGCGGCCGGGGGAGATCCTGGTGCTCACCGGGCCGTCGGGCTGCGGTAAGACGACGGTGCTGCGCGCGTTGGCCGGCCTGCTGGCACCCGACGCCGGCCGGGTGCTGGCCGACGGCGCCCAGGTCACCGGCACATCGGGCGATCGCGGAGTGGTGTTTCAGGACAACGCGCTACTGCCGTGGCGCAGCGTGCGGTCCAACATCGCGTTGGCGCTGCGGCTGCGCGGTGAGCCGCGGGTCACCCGGGCCGCGCAGGCCGACCGCTGGATCTCTGAACTCGGGCTGACCGGCTTCGGTGACTACCTGCCCAGGAACCTTTCCGGCGGGATGCGTCAGCGCGTCCAGCTGGCCCGTGGGCTGGCCGGGGCGCCGCGCGCGGTGATGATGGACGAGCCCTTCGGCGCACTGGATACCCAGACCCGCGCCGCGATGCAGCGGCTGCTGATCGATTCTTGGCGGGCCCATCCGACGACGATCGTGTTCGTCACCCACGACGTCGACGAGGCGCTGGCGCTGGGGGACCGGGTCGCGGTACTCGGCCGGGCCGGGCAACCGCTGCGGGCGCTCGTCGACGTGCCGCAGCCCCGCGGCGACCGGACTCATCCGGAACTTCGCGCGGAAGTTATTGCCGCGCTGCATGATTTGGTGGCCAGTTGATGCAGATTCCGGACCCCGCGCAGCCGATTCGACTGGACTGCGACGTACTGGTCATCGGCGGCGGGACCGCGGGCACCATGGCCGCCTTGACCGCCGCCGAGCAGGGCGCTCAGGTGCTGTTGCTGGAGAAGGCGCATGTTCGGCATTCCGGGGCGCTGGCGATGGGGATGGACGGCGTCAACAACGCCGTCATCCCGGGCAAGGCCGAACCCGAGGATTACGTCGCGGAGATCACCCGCGCCAACGACGGAATCGTCAACCAGCGCACCGTGTACCAAACCGCCACCCGCGGGTTCGCGATGGTGCAGCGGCTGGAACGGTACGGGGTGAAGTTCGAAAAGGACGAACACGGCGAGTACGCGGTACGACGGGTACACCGCTCCGGCTCCTACGTGTTGCCCATGCCCGAGGGCAAAGACGTCAAAAAGGCGCTGTACCGGGTGCTGCGGCAGCGGTCGATGCGAGAAAAGATCCAGATCGAGAACCGGCTGATGCCGGTCAGAGTGTTGGTCGAGGACGGCCGGGCGGTGGGCGCCGCCGCATTGCACACCCGCACCGGCGAATTCGTCGCCGTCGGTGCCAAGGCGGTGATCCTGGCCACCGGCGCCTGCGGGCGGCTTGGCCTGCCCGCATCGGGATACCTCTACGGCACCTACGAGAATCCGACCAACGCAGGTGACGGCTATTCGATGGCATACCACGCCGGGGCGGAGCTCTCGGGCATCGAGTGTTTCCAGGTCAACCCGCTGATCAAGGACTACAACGGCCCGGCCTGCGCGTATGTGGCCAACCCCTTCGGCGGCTATCAGGTCAACGCGTTCGGCGAACGGTTCGTCGACTCGGACTACTGGTCGGGTCAGATGATGGCCGAGGTGCGCAGCGAGATCGAGTCTGCGCGCGGGCCGATCTATCTGAAGGTGTCCCACCTACCGGACGAGACGTTGACCGCGCTGGAGAACATCCTGCACACCACCGAACGGCCCACCCGCGGCACCTTCCACGCCAACCGCGGCCACGACTACCGCACTCACGACGTGGAGATGCACATCTCCGAAATTGGTTTGTGTTCTGGGCATTCCGCGTCCGGGGTGTGGGTCGACGAGCACGCCCGCACCACGGTGCACGGGTTGTACGCCGCGGGGGATCTTGCCTGTGTACCGCACAACTACATGATCGGCGCGTTCGTCTTCGGCGATTTGGCCGGCGCGCATGCGGCATCGATATTGCCTGACGTGGTTGCGCCACAACAACTTCCGCAGACTCAGCTGAGCGACGCCCACGAGCTGATCTACCGCCCGCTGCGCCACCCCGACGGGCCGCCCCAGCCGCAGGTCGAGTACAAGCTCCGACGATTCGTCAACGACTATGTGGCGCCGCCCAAGTCGGCGGCCAAGCTGTCCATCGCGGTGCACACGTTCGAACGGATGCGCGACGAAATCGCCGAGATGGGCGCCCGCACCCCGCACGAGCTGATGCGCAGCATCGAGGTGTCCTTCATCCGGGACTGCGCCGAGCTGGCGGCTCGCTCGTCGCTCACCCGCACCGAATCCCGGTGGGGTCTCTACCACGAGCGCGCCGACCTGCCGGCGCGCGACGACGCCCGGTGGGGATATCACCTCAACGTCCGTAGGGCGCCAGACGGGTCGATGGAATTCCTCAAGCGGCCGGTGGCGCCGTATTTCGTGCCGGTGCCGGGGCTGGACGCATTGCCGCCGGCCGATCAAACGGTCCGGCCGGTCGAGCAGCCGCCGTTGGTCGGTGGTCGGGCTCCGGCGAGCACGCGATCTCGGGTCGCCGCGGCGCCTGCCGATCCGCCCTCGCCGCGCATTGTCGCGGTGCTGGCCCTCGAAGAACCGACGGTGGGGGCCTTGGCGGAGTTCCTGGCCGACCCCGACGCCCGCGTGCGGCGCACGGCGGTGGCCACGCTGACCGAGCACACCCCGGACGGCTACGGCGCGGCGCTGATGGATGCGCTCGCCGACACCGACGCCGCGGTGCGCCGGACCGCCGCCGAGGGTGTGCGTGAACTCGTCGAGGTGCTACCGCATCCCGAAACGGCGCGCGCATCTTTGGCCTCGGCTGACGCCGTGGTTCGGTCGGTGAGCGTCTATCTGCTGGCCGCGCGGCGGGCCGGCGATGCGGATGCGTTCCGGCATGCGCTCGACGATGTCGACCACCGGGTGCGGATCGAGGCGGTGCGGGCACTGGTGTCCATCGACGACGCGGCCGGTGTGGCGGCGGCCGCCCGCGACGACAACCGTGAGGTCCGTATCGTCGCCGCCAACGGCCTGGCGACGCTGCGGGCCGGTCGCGATGCGGTTCGTAGCCTTGTTGCTGACACCGATCCGTTGGTGCGCGCGGCGGCATTGGCGGCGTTGGGTGAATTAGGTTGCGGCGAAGTCGATTTGATCACCGTTGAGCGCGCGCTGCGAGCGCCGGCCTGGCAGGTGCGGGAGGGTGCCGCGCGGGCACTGTCGGGGGCGACAGCCGAGCTGGCGGTTCCGCGGCTGTCGCAGGCCCTCGTCGACGAGCACCTCGACGTGCGCAAAGCCGCGGTGCTGAGCTTGAGCCGCTGGGCGGATTCAGAAACCGCGGCGCGGGATGCCCTGGGCATGGCGCTGAAAGACGACGACGCGGATGTGCGCGCCTACGCGCGCCGGGCGCTGGAGTACGAGCCGGCGTAGTTCGGCAGATGGACGGCAGGCTCACTGCCCTCCACGCGTGGCCAACTCATCCCGCAGGTCTGCCGGGAGGTCATCGAGCCAGGCCTGTTCGCCCAGCGGTTCGGGCAGGACATGACCGAACTCGACCATGTCGGTATGAGCGAGGTCGTTCAGATACACCCACACCACCGACTCGGGAACGTTCAGCACCCGCACGAGCAGATCTCGAATCCCGATCAAGATCTCGTTCTTGGCGGCGCTGGTCCGCTCGGCGCGAATGTGGCCGTAGACGAACACGCCGTTGTGGGGTGCGGGCTGCAAACCTATGAAATGCTCGTCGGACCCGAGATTTCGAAAAATGCATTGGGAGAACGCAACTGGAGCGCCAGTGATTCGGCTGTGGATCCGCGCGATTCCCGCCGCGATATGCGACTTCTGCTCGGCCGTAATTTGACCTTCGTGGGCATAACACATGTACGTGGGCATGAACTCTCCCTAGGCGGTGGCCTCAGCGTCGGCGGCTGCGGTCAGTTGAGCGATGGCCAGGTCGAACGGCTCTGGGGTGCGTAGCACGCGGCTGAGGATCAGTGCTCCTTCAACGCTGGTCCACACATTGGTGGCCAGCTGCACGGCCCTCTCGTTGGGGAGGCCCTTTTCCGTGAAGCGCGCGGCCAGGGTAGTGATCAGATCCTGGAAGGACCGCCGGGCCACGTCGCTCAGCACATCGGAAGCGGGCGTCGTCTCGATGACGATGGGAGCCACCGCGCACCCCTCGCGGTAGTTGCTGGCGACCAGGTCGTCGCGTTCTCGGCCCATGAAGACCTCGATCAGCTGCGCCGCGGTGGTCGTGGTGGCGGCCGCGCGGTTGATGTCTGCGATGCGGACGGAGGCGTGTAGGAGGGTGACCTCGCTGGCGAGCTCCTCCTTGCCACCCGGGAAATGAAAGTAGATCGACCCGCGCGGGGCGGCGCTCTCGGTGACGACGTCCGACAAAGCGGTGCCCAGATAGCCGTGTTCGCGGAACAGCCGTCGCGCCGCGGTGACCATGCGTTCCTTGCTATCGGTCTTCTTTGGCATGTCGCCCATCATACATAGTTGTTGACAGAGCATGGGTTGCTTTGTAGCATCGCTTCAAGTAGTAAGTATGACGACCGACATAATATTGACGGGCGTGCCCGCCGCTGCTGGAGAGCCGCAAGTTGAGGAAGGGAGACCTGCTGATGGCCATCGACGGCTTCCCCACCATCGCAGACCTGCGCGCCGCAGGCGCACAACGCATTTAGCCGTAGCCGGCTACGCCGCCCGCCGTCCTTCGAAAGGAAATCATCGTGCCGCTCGTTTATGTGACTCTCGCCGAGGGGACCACCACCCAGGATCGACGCACGCAGATTGGGGACGGAATCTACCGCGCCCTAATCGATGTCGCCGGCGTGCCGGCAGACGACCGGTTCCAGGTCATCAACGAAGTTCCGCCCGCCGCCTTGATCTACAGCCCGCACTACCGAGAATTCGACCGCAGTCCGTCGGTCGTGTTCATTCAGATCTTCTTCAATGCCGGCCGATCCGTGGACGTCAAGCGGCGACTGTACGCGCGAATCACCGAGAATCTGGCCGCGGCCGGGGTGCGTGGCGACGACATTCTCATCAACCTCGTCGAAATGGCCCAAGAGAACTGGTCGTTCGGCGGCGGCGAGCTCAGCTATCCGCCCGCCGCGGCATCGAGCTCGCCAGCAACGGGCTCGTGAGCACACCTGCAACAAATTGGAAAGGAAGAGAAGATGGTTTTCGTTCGTGTGCACCTCATGAAGGACCGCCTGAATGCCGCGCAGAAAGAGGAGCTCGGCGCGAAACTCGTTCAGGCCGTGTCCGAAGTCGAGAACCTGGTGAATAACCACACCCATAAGGAAACCTCCTGGGTGCAGTTCTATGAGTTCGACCCCGAGAACTGGTATGCCCCGGCCAATGTCGCCGGTGCCGACCCCAACTCCCGCGTCCAGCTCGACGTCATCGCCCCCGAAAAATTACTCAGCACGCCCGAAGACACTCGCGCCATGCTGAGCAAGGCCGCCGAAGCCGTGCGATCGGTTTTCGGCCCTGGTCCACTACCAGCGCACGGGCCGTGGGTGCACGTCTACACCATCCCGCACGACCAGTGGGCGCAGGACGGCCGCGTTCCCGACTGGGAGGGCTTTCGTGCACTCCTGCGTGCCGACAGCCCGGAAAAGGCCAATGAGGCACTGGCCCTCATTTACGGGCCCGGGCGTCACACAGCAGCGGTGTGGGACTCTAAAGCGTCATAAATCAATGTGGCGCAAAGCAATTGAGAGGAAGGATCAAAGAGATATCATGACGCAGTCATTGGCGGGGCCGATCGAAACGGTCTCGCATCAGGTCGACCGGTTGACGATCCAGATCGACGACTCGTTCGATGGGTTCAGGAAGCGCTATGAGCGAGCGGTACCCGTCTTCGATCGCGAGCGGTTCGACTCCCTCGTCGGGCGTGGCGTCGACTGGCAGACCATTCTGGAAGTCACGGCGGACAACGCGCCACACGACTTTATTCTCTACTGGTCCCACGACTTCACGTCGCTGATGAGTCTGGCCGGAGACCGCGGCCGGTGTGTCGAATACCTGATGGGCAACCACACCATCGCGGAAAGGATGTACCGCTACAACCCAGCCATTCTGCTCTACGCACCCTTACGCACCGCGATTGTGGAAGACGCCGACGGCGCCACCTGGTTCACCGTGGACCGACCCAGCACCCGGTTCAGCAGCTTCAACACACCCCAAATCACTCAGGTGGGAATCGAGTTGGATCACAAGCTTGCTGCCTTGCTGGAGCACCTCGAGGCTCCCGTGCCGGCCGCGCTCACCCAGTGACACCAAACCAACGAAAAAATATTGAAAGGAAAACATCATGCCCGTCTACCAGTGCTACAGCCCAAAAGGACTCCTGAGCACATCTGCGAAGGCCAAGCTCGCCGAAGAGATGACCAGCATGTACTGCAACATCACCGGGGCACCGGAATCATGGGTCAAAGTTCTGTTCGAGGAAATTCCCGACGGCGAGTGCTTCGCGGGCGGCAAACCCGCAACGCAATCTTTGATTCTCGCCCTCAACCGCCACGGGCGTGACCTCGAAACACGACGGGCAATGCTGCGGCAGCTCTCGGAGATGTGGACTCGCATCACGGGCCAGTCCGAAGCCGACGTGTGGATCTCGATAACCGAAACCGATCACACAAATATCATGGAGGCCGGGTCGTTGATTCCCGCGCCCGGCCACGAACACGAATGGTTTGAGGAAAACCGCGCCCGGCTGGTCGAATCAAGAAGTAGGGCAGTGTGACACGCTC
>Ga0210386_10001799_pt1 | contig 18797 bp, 16 predicted proteins | sample IncBWH32OmetaG_FD_160091 | JGI IMG/M metagenome (GOLD analysis project Ga0210386, IMG submission 160091) | Forest soil microbial communities from Barre Woods Harvard Forest LTER site, Petersham, Massachusetts, United States - Inc-BW-H-32-O ... | reverse complement strand
TCAGTGCTGATGACCTGCAATAACATTGGTGGGCGCGGACGGTATCGAACCGCCGACCGCTGGTGTGTAAAACCAGAGCTCTACCACTGAGCTACGCGCCCGTGCCGCGCAAAGATACCGCCCCGACCACTTGGCACCCAAAACGGCGACTGACCGTTCAGCCCTTGCACGCGGCCAGCGCATCGGTCCAAAGTCGCTGATCGCGAACTTCACCGGGCTGCTTCATCTCGGCGAACCGGATGACCCCGGATCGGTCGACGACGAAAGTGCCGCGGTTGGAGATACCGGCGTCGTCGTTGAAAACGCCGTAGGCCTGGCTGACCGCGCCGTGCGGCCAGAAGTCGGAGAGCACCGGGAACAGGAAGCCGCTCTCGGCGGCCCACACTTTGTGAGTGGGCGGCGGCCCCACCGAAATGGCCAGCGCCGCGCTGTCGTCGTTCTCGAAGTCGGGCAGATGATCCCGCAACTGATCAAGCTCGCCTTGGCAGATGCCGGTGAAGGCCAGCGGGAAGAACACCAGCAGCACGTTTTTGGCGCCCCGGTAATCGCTCAGGGTGACCGGCTGTCGGTTCTGGTCGCGCAGCGTGAAGTCCGGTGCGGAAGAACCGACCGTCAGCATCAGCGGCGACCGGCGCGCGACTTCGGCTGCACCAACCGACTCGCGCTCCAGTCCCCCAGATTCACCGATGACGTCGGCATCAGTCCGGCGGTCGGTGCAGACTCCGCGATCTCCGCGGGTAGCACGTGACCGGGCCGGCCGGTCTTGGGGGTGAGCACCCAGATCACTCCGTCGTCGGCCAGCGCCGCGATCGCGTCCATCAGGGTGTCCACCAGGTCGCCGTCGCCGTCACGCCACCACAGCATCACGACGTCTATGACTTCATCGGTGTCTTCGTCGAGTAACTCGCCACCGCACGCATCCTCCACGTCGCCGCGGATATCGTCGTCGGTGTCTTCATCCCAACCCCACTCTTGGACAACCTGCCCTCGTTGGATGCCCAGTTTGCGGGCATAGCTCGGGGCGTCATCCGCCGCCACCACCGTGCGACCTCCTTGTCAGTTCCAGAGCCTCTCGAGCGTCAGCACGCCGCGCGATGGCATTCATCGTCGCATAGCACGTAGCGTTGCACATCCGGCGATCTCATAGGGACGCCCGGCAGAGCTTGACGGCTTCGGTCTTGGTGTCGTTTAACTGATTCACGCGCTGATTGAACTCTGCCATCTGCCCATGGGCACGGATGGCGCTCGCCAGGTCGCGCGCCGCGTCGGCATACGCGTTCAGCGCCTGGTGCAGATCCTGCGACAGCGGGCCGCCGGAGTTGCCTTCGACCAGTTCGGCGCTGTGGTTGAGGGCCTCGATGGCGGGACCTTCGCTGGATGTAGTGTCTTGGCCCTGGTTGTACGCGGCGACAAAGTCATTCACCTTGTCGACGGCGTCTTTGCTGGTGGCGGCAAACGACTCGCACGCGCGGACCACGGCCTGGGTTGTCAGCGACAGCTGACGTTGGGTTTCCCGCAGACTTGACGTCGCGGCCGACGCGGACACCGACGCGGATACCGACGCCCGGTACGCCGGGGCAATTGCGGTGTCGACGGTCGGCGCGCCATCCGTGACACTGGTACACCCGACGATGCCCATCAGGATTGTCGCCACGCAGCCGATCGCCCGCGCTCCGACCCGCAGTCGGCCCGAGGCCGGCGGGACAGACGCCGGTCTCACAGATCCGGGCTGTATGCCGCGACGCCATCCGATCAGCACGGTTCGTGAGGTTACCGGGTCATGATTCGGTCCGCCCTCGGCCGCCGACCCGATAACACCTTGGGCCAGCTTCGACGGGGACTACGCGGCGCGATCGAAGGTGCGGCACGATAGGGGTGGCCCGACCGGGCCACAAGACCGATCGAGCACCGACCCAGGACCGAGGACGTCAATCGGCGACGGCGAGATCAGCCAAAAGCGGACGACCCGTCAAACAAGGAGTAGTAAGTTGACTACCGAGTTCGTACGCCACGATCTGGCGGAAAACCCAACCGGCGCAAGCGAACCCGATCGGGTGCGGGTAATCCGCGAAGGTGTGGCGTCCTACCTGCCTGACATCGACCCGGAGGAGACCGCTGAGTGGCTGGAGTCCTTCGACGACCTGCTGGAGCGCTCGGGGCCGTCGCGGGCGCGCTACCTGATGTTGCGCCTGCTGGAGCGTGCCAGTGAGCAGCGGGTCGCGATCCCGGCGCTGACGTCCACCGACTACGTCAACACCATCCCGACCGAGCTGGAGCCGTGGTTCCCTGGCGACGAGGACGTCGAACGCCGCTACCGGACGTGGATCAGATGGAACGCCGCCATCATGGTGCATCGCGCCCAGCGTCCGGGAGTCGGCGTGGGCGGCCACATTTCGACCTACGCGTCGTCTGCGGCGCTCTACGAAGTCGGCTTCAACCACTTCTTCCGCGGAAAATCGCATCCCGGTGGCGGCGACCACGTCTTCATCCAGGGCCACGCCTCCCCCGGTATCTATGCACGCGCCTTCCTGGAAGGCCGGCTGTCCGCCGACCAAATGGACGGTTTCCGTCAGGAGCACAGCCATCCCGGCGGTGGCCTGCCGTCCTACCCGCATCCGCGCCTGATGCCCGACTTCTGGGAATTCCCGACGGTGTCGATGGGCCTGGGTCCGATGAACGCGATCTACCAGGCCCGATTCAACCACTATCTGCATGACCGGGGCATCAAGGACACCACCGACCAGCACGTGTGGGCGTTCCTGGGCGACGGCGAGATGGACGAGCCGGAGAGCCGCGGTCTGGCCCACGTCGCCGCGCTCGAGGCGTTGGACAACTTGACCTTCGTCGTCAACTGCAACCTGCAGCGCCTGGATGGCCCGGTTCGCGGTAACGGCAAGATCATCCAGGAGCTGGAGTCATTCTTCCGCGGGGCCGGCTGGAACGTCATCAAAGTGGTCTGGGGACGCGAGTGGGACGCCCTGCTGCACGCCGACCGCGACGGCGCCCTGGTGAATCTGATGAACACCACCCCCGACGGCGACTACCAGACGTATAAGGCCAACGACGGGGCCTACGTACGCGACCACTTCTTCGGACGCGACCCGCGCACCAAGGCGCTCGTCGAGCAGATGACCGATTCGGAGATCTGGAACCTCAAGCGCGGTGGCCACGACTACCGCAAGGTGTACGCCGCCTACCGCGCCGCCGTCGACCACAAAGGGCAGCCGACGGTGATCCTGGCCAAAACCATCAAGGGCTACTCGCTGGGCGCCCACTTCCAGGGCCGCAATGCCACGCACCAGATGAAAAAGCTTGCCCTGCAAGACCTCAAGGACTTCCGCGACGCCATCCGGATCCCGCTCAGCGACACCGAGCTGGAGGCCGATCCCTACCTGCCGCCGTACTACCACCCCGGTCCGGAGGCCCCGGAGATCCGTTATCTGCTCGACCGGCGCCGCGCATTGGGCGGCTTCCTGCCCGAGCGGCGCACCAAGTCCAAGGCGCTGACGCTGCCGACCCGCGATGTCTACAAAGCGCTGAAGCGCGGTTCGGGCCACCAGGAAGTGGCCACCACCATGGCAACGGTGCGCACCTTCAAGGAACTGTTGCGCGACAAGGAGATTGGGCCGCGCATCGTGCCGATCATCCCCGACGAGGCGCGCACCTTCGGCATGGACTCGTGGTTCCCCTCGTTGAAGATCTACAACCGCAACGGCCAGCTCTACACCGCCGTCGACGCCGAGCTGATGCTGGCATACAAGGAGAGCGAAATCGGCCAGATCCTGCACGAGGGCATCAACGAGGCCGGATCCGTCGCTTCGTTCACCGCGGTCGGCACGTCATATGCGACGCACAACGAGCCGATGATCCCGATCTACATCTTCTATTCCATGTTCGGGTTCCAGCGCACCGGCGACGGCCTATGGGCCGCGGCCGACCAAATGACACGTGGCTTCCTGCTCGGGGCCACCGCCGGGCGCACCACGCTGACCGGCGAGGGCCTGCAGCACGCCGACGGCCAGTCGCTGCTGCTGGCGGCCACCAATCCTGCGGTGGTCGCCTACGATCCCGCCTTCGCCTTCGAGATCGCCTACATCATCGAAAGCGGGCTGGCCCGCATGTTCGGGGAAAACCCGGAGAACGTCTTCTTCTACCTGACCATCTACAACGAGCCGTATGTGCAACCGGCCGAGCCGGAGAACTTCGACCCCGAAGGCCTGCTGCGCGGCATCTACCGATATCAGCCCGCCAACCAAAGCCGTGCCAACACCGCCCACATCCTGGCTTCCGGGGTGGCTATGCCCTCGGCGTTGCAAGCCGCGCAGATGCTGGCCGCCGAATGGGATGTCGCCGCCGACGTGTGGTCGGTGACCAGCTGGGGCGAGCTGAACCGCGACGGCGTTGCCATCGAAAAGCAGAAGCTGCGCCACCCGGACCGTCCGACGGGCCAGGCCTACGTCACAAAAGCGCTTTCGGGATGCTCTGGGCCGATCATCGCGGTGTCGGACTGGATGCGCGCGGTCCCCGAACAGATCCGGCCCTGGGTCCCGGGCACCTACGTCACGCTGGGCACCGACGGGTTCGGCTTCTCCGACACCCGGCCGGCCGCCCGCCGCTACTTCAACACCGACGCGGAATCTCAGGTGGTCGCGGTGCTGGAAGCGCTGGCGCGCGGCGGCCAGATCGACCCGTCGGTACCGGTCGCGGCTGCGCGCCAATACCGCATCGACGACGTCCAGGCCGCGCCGGTACAGACTTCCGATCCCGGTCCAGGCGCGTGACACGCAGGTTCCGATTGCGCGCCTTTTGGCGGAATCATCCAGTAAACGGGCGTAGATTTTAGGAGTGGACGACAAACAGTTTGCGACGCCGCGGTCGACGCTCGAGCTGCTGGACGGCGTTCCGGAGTCGCTGCTGCGCCGGTTGAAGCAGTATTCCGGTCGGTTCTCCACTCAGGCGGTGTCGGCGATGCAGGAAAGGTTGCCGTTCTTCGCCGAGCTGGAAGCCTCCCAGCGAGCCAGCGTGGCGCTGGTGGTGCAGACCGCCGTCGCGAACTTCGTGGAGTGGATGACCGACCCGAGCAGCAACGTCAACTACACCGCCAGGGCCTTCGAACTGATGCCGCAGGATCTGACCCGGCGGATCGCGTTGCGCCACTCGGTGGACATGATGCGGGTGACCATGGAGTTCTTCGAAGAGGTCGCTCCGCTGCTGACCCGCTCTGACGAACAGTTGACCGCACTGACGGTGGGCATTCTCAAGTACAGCCGCGACCTGGCCTTCAGTGCCGCCACCGCCTACGCCGACGCCGCCGAGGCCCGGGGCACGTGGGACAGCCGAATGGAGGCCAGCGTGGTGGACGCGGTGGTGCGCGGCGACACCGGCCCCGAACTGTTGTCCCGCGCGGCCGCATTGAATTGGGACACCACCGCTCCGGCGACGGTGGTGGTGGGCATTCCGGCGCCGGGCCGGGCGAACCACGCCAGCCAGGATGTTCGGGATATCGCGATAAACCATGGCCGGGCCGCGCTCACCGACGTGCACGGCACCTGGCTGGTGGCGATCGTGTCCGGTCAGTTGACGCCGACCGAGAAGGTGTTCGGCGATCTGCTGGATGCCTTCTCCGACGGTCCGGTGGTGATCGGCCCGACCGCCCCAATGCTGACCGCGGCCTACCACAGCGCCAGCGAGGCTATCTCGGGGATGAACGCCGTGGCCGGCTGGCGGGGGGCGCCACGGCCCGTGTTGGCCCGGGAACTGCTGCCCGAGCGGGCCCTGATGGGCGACGCGTCGGCCATCGCGGCGTTGCACACCGATGTAATGCGGCCACTTGCCGACGCCGGTCCCACTCTCACCGAGACCCTGGACGCCTATCTCGACTGCGGCGGTGCGATCGAGGCCTGCGCCCGCAAGTTGTTCGTTCATCCAAACACCGTGCGCTACCGACTGCGGCGTATCGCAGACTTCACGGGCCGCGATCCCACGCAGCCGCGCGACGCCTACGTCCTTCGGGTGGCCGCGACCGTGGGCCACCTCGCGTACCAGGCCCAGCACTCCAGCGTGGCCAGCGACATTGTGACGCCTGTCACGCCGACGGTGGAAAAGGACCTGGTCGCGCCATCCAAGACGAGGGCAACCGGCTGACACATCGCGGCACGATATCGAATACGTCGCATCGCGGGCTTTTTTGTGGAGTTTCCACAAAAACCTAAGACAAGGTTCATAATCTGTTACACCGCGCAAAACCGTCTTCACAGTGTTCTCTTAAATACGTGATTGCATTGCTTGCGCCCGGACAGGGATCGCAGACCCCCGGCATGCTGTCGCCGTGGCTGGAACTACCCGGCGCCGCGGAGAAGATGGCGTCGTGGTCGACGGTCAGCGGTCTGGACCTCGCTCGCCTGGGCAGCACCGCGTCGGCCGAAGAGATCACCGACACTGCGGTCACCCAGCCACTGGTCGTCGCGGCCACGCTGCTGGCTCACCAGGAGCTGACCAGGCGCGGCGTGCTCGCAGGCGCCGGCGACGACCTGATCGTGGCGGGCCACTCGGTCGGTGAAATCGCCGCCTATGCGATCGCCGGTGTGATCTCGGCCGACGACGCCGTCGCTCTGGCCGCCACCCGCGGCGCGGAGATGGCCAAAGCGTGCGCCAATGAGCCCACTGGTATGTCCGCCGTGCTCGGTGGCGACGAAGCCGAGGTGCTGGCACGCCTCGAGCAGCTCGACCTGGTTCCCGCCAACCGCAACGCCGCCGGTCAGATTGTGGCCGCCGGTCGCCTGAGCGCGTTGGACAAGCTTGCCGAAGACCCACCGGCGAAGGCCCGGGTGCGTGCGCTGGGCGTCGCCGGAGCCTTCCACACCGAATTCATGGCGCCCGCTCTCGACGGGTATGCCGGGGCGGTAGAGAACGTCGCGACCGCGGAACCGACCGCCGTTCTGTTGTCCAACCGCGACGGCCAGCCAGTATCGTCGGGCGCCGACGCCATAGAAAAACTTGTCGCGCAGTTGACCCGCCCGGTGCGGTGGGACTTGTGCAGCGAGACTTTGCGTCAGCGCAATGTCAAGGCGATTGTCGAGTTCCCGCCTGCGGGGGCCCTGAGCGGCATCGCCAAGCGTGAACTTCGCGGGGTACCGACGCACGCCGTCAAGGCTCCCGCAGACCTGGATGGGTTGGCAGCACTGTAAACCCCTGGGTGCGTTGCCACCCAAAAGGCAAAGCCGAACCTGTCCGCCCCTACAACCGCATACCGCACGTCAAATCAGCAGTAACACAACATATTACGAAGGGAACTGAACGTGACTGTCAGTCAAGAAGAAATCATCGCCGGTATCGCCGAGATCATCGAAGAGGTCACCGGTATCGAGCCCTCGGAGATCACCCCGGAGAAGTCGTTCGTCGACGACCTCGACATCGACTCGCTGTCGATGGTCGAGATCGCGGTGCAGACCGAGGACAAGTACGGCGTCAAGATCCCCGACGAGGACCTGGCGGGTCTTCGCACCGTGGGTGACGTCGTCAACTACATCCAGAAGCTCGAGGAAGAGAACCCCGAGGCCGCCCAGGCGCTGCGCGCGAAGCTCGAGACCGAGAACCCCGAGGCCGTCGCGCACGTCAAGTCGAGGCTGGAAGCCGACCACCAGTGACCAAACCTTCCACTGCTAACGGCGGTTACCCCAACGTTGTGGTAACCGCCGTCACGGCGACGACCTCGATCGCGCCGGACATCGAGAGCACGTGGAAGGGTCTGCTGGCGGGAGAGAGCGGCATCCGCGTGCTCGAAGACGAGTTCGTGACCAAGTGGGATCTGCCCGTCAAGATCGGCGGGCACCTCAAGGATTCGGTCGACGATCACATGGGTCGACTGGACTTGCGCCGCATGTCCTACGTCCAGCGACTGGCCAAGCTGCTTAGCGGTCAGCTCTGGGAGAACGCAGGTAGCCCCGAGGTCGACCCGGACCGTTTCACGGTCGTTGTCGGCACGGGTCTCGGCGGCGCCGAGAAGATCGTCGAGAGCTACGACCTGATGAACGAGGGCGGCCCCCGCAAGGTGTCGCCGTTGGCCGTACAGATGATCATGCCGAACGGCGCCGCGGCGACCGTGGGCTTGCAGCTTGGAGCCCGTGCCGGGGTGATGACCCCGGTGTCGGCTTGTTCTTCGGGCTCGGAGGCCATCGCCCACGCGTGGCGGCAAATCGTCATGGGCGACGCCGACTTCGCCGTGTGCGGCGGCGTCGAGGGCAACATCGAGGCACTGCCCATCGCGGCGTTCTCGATGATGCGCGCCATGTCGACCCGCAACGACGACCCCGAAGGCGCATCCCGTCCGTTCGACAAGGACCGTGACGGCTTCGTGTTCGGCGAAGCGGGTGCGCTGATGATCATTGAAACCGAAGAGCACGCCAAGGCCCGTGGCGCCAAGCCGCTGGCCCGGTTGATGGGTGCCGGCATCACGTCGGACGCTTTCCACATGGTGGCGCCGGCAGCTGACGGCGTGCGTGCCGGACGGGCGATGGCCCGCTCGCTGGAGTTGGCGGGTCTGTCCCCCAAGGACATCGACCACATCAACGCGCACGCAACCGCCACACCGATCGGCGACACGGCGGAGGCCAACGCCATCCGGGTCGCCGGATGCGAACAGGCCGCGGTCTACGCGCCCAAGGGGGCGCTGGGCCACTCCATCGGCGCGGTGGGTTCCCTGGAATCGATCCTGACGGTGCTTGCCCTGCGCGACGGCGTCATACCGCCGACACTTAACTATCACACGCCCGATCCCGAGATCGACCTCGACGTCGTCGCGGGCGAGCCACGTTATGGCGACTACCAGTACGCCATCAACAACTCGTTCGGCTTTGGCGGACACAACGTCGCGCTGGTCTTCGGGCGGTACTGAACCGGACGAGTAGGAAAGGAACGTTAGCGAGACCCATGTCAACATCATCATCGTTGGCTACGGGGAATGGTTTCCCCAACATCGTCGTCACCGGCACTGCCTTGACGAGCGCCCTCGCAACTGACGCCGAGACCACCTGGAAGTTGCTGCTGGACGGGCAAAGTGGGATCCGTACGCTCGACGACCCGTTCGTGGAGGAGTACGACCTGCCGGTCCGCATCGGTGGACATCTGCTCGAGGAGTTCGACAGCCAGTTGGACCGCGTCGAGAACCGCCGGATGGGATATCTGCAGAAGATGTCCACGGTGCTGAGCCGGCGGCTGTGGGAGAACGCCGGGTCGCCGGAGGTGGATACCAACCGACTGCTGGTGTCCGTCGGCACGGGCATGGGCTCCAGTGAGGAGCTGATTTTCGCCTACGACGGCATGCGCGCACGTGGTTTGAGGGCGGTCTCTCCGCTGGTCGTGCAGATGTACATGCCCAATGGCGCGGCCGCCGCGATCGGGCTGGAACGGCACGCCAAGGCCGGGGTGATGACCGCGGTGTCGGCGTGCGCGTCGGGTTCGGAGGCCATCGCGCATGCCTGGCAACAGATCGCGCTCGGCGAGGCCGACATCGCGATCTGCGGTGGCGTCGAGACCAAGATCGAGGCGGTGCCCATCGCCGGGTTCGCCCAGATGCGCATTGTGATGTCGACCACCAACGACGACCCGGCCGGTGCCTGCCGGCCGTTCGACAAAGACCGCAACGGGTTTGTGTTCGGTGAGGCCGGCGCGTTGATGGTGATCGAGACCGAGGAACACGCCAAGGCGCGTGGCGCCACCATCCTGGCCAGGATCATGGGGGCGAGCATCACTTCGGATGGCTTTCACATGGTGGCGCCGGATCCCAACGGCGAGCGGGCCGGCCATGCCATGACGCGGGCGATCCAGCTCGCGGGCCTCACCCCCGCCGACATCGACCACGTCAACGCCCACGCCACCGGCACCTCGGTCGGCGACTTGGCCGAGGGCAAGGCCATTAACAATGCGCTCGGCGCGCACGGCGGAAACGCGGCGGTGTACGCGCCCAAGTCCGCGCTGGGCCACTCGGTCGGCGCGGTTGGCGCGGTAGAATCGATCCTGACCGTGTTTGCACTGCGGGACCAGGTCGTTCCGGCGACCTTGAACCTGGTGAACCAGGACCCGGAGATCGACCTCGACGTGGTGGCGGGCAAGCCGCGGGCGGGTGACTACAGCTACGCCATCAATAATTCGTTCGGATTTGGCGGTCACAACGTGGCGATCACCTTTGGCCGGTACTAACCCAAGCACGACTGATCTAGGAGAACTGCGATGACGACCCTGGCCCCGGAGGCGGTTGACGAGTCGCTCGATCCGCGCGATCCGCTGCTGCGCCTCAGCAGGTTTTTCGACGACGGCAGCTTGGAGCTGCTGCACGAGCGTGACCGCTCCGGGGTGCTGGCCGCCGCCGGAACCGTGAATGGCGTGCGCAGCATCGCCTTCTGCACCGACGGCACCGTGATGGGCGGTGCGATGGGTCTCGAGGGTTGCACCCATATCGTCCACGCCTACGACACCGCCATCGAAGAGCAGAGCCCGATCGTGGGCATCTGGCACTCTGGCGGCGCGCGGCTGGCCGAGGGCGTGCGGGCGCTGCACGCGGTGGGGCTGGTGTTCGAGGCGATGATCCGGGCGTCCGGCTACATTCCGCAGATCTCGGTGGTGGTCGGCTTCGCCGCCGGCGGCGCCGCCTACGGGCCGGCACTGACCGACGTGGTCGTGATGGCACCGGAGGGCAGGGTGTTCGTCACCGGGCCCGACGTTGTGCGCAGCGTCACCGGCGAAGACGTGGACATGGCCTCGCTGGGCGGACCGGACACTCACCACAAGAAGTCCGGGGTGTGCCACATCGTCGCCGACGACGAGTCGGACGCGTACGAGCGTGGTCGCCGCCTGGTCGGATTGTTCTGCCAGCAAGGGCATTTCGATCGCAGCAAAGCCGAGGCACATGACACCGACCTCCATGCGCTATTGCCTGAATCGCCGCGGCGCGCCTACGACGTGCACCCGCTTGTCGTCGCCTTGCTGGACGACGATGCACCGTTTGACGAGTTCCAGGCCAAGTGGGCACCGTCAATGGTGGTCGGCCTGGGCCGGTTGTCCGGCCGCACGGTCGGCGTGCTGGCCAACAACCCGCTGAGGCTCGGCGGTTGCCTCAACTCGGAAAGCGCCGAGAAGGCAGCGCGTTTCGTGCGTCTCTGCGATGCGTTCGGCATCCCGCTGGTAGTGATCGTCGATGTTCCCGGTTACCTGCCCGGCGTCGACCAGGAATGGGGTGGCGTGGTGCGCCGCGGGGCCAAGCTGCTGCACGCGTTCGGCGAGGCCACCGTCCCCCGGGTCACCCTGGTGACCCGAAAGATCTATGGCGGGGCCTACATCGCGATGAACTCTCGTTCTTTGGGCGCCACCAAGGTGTTCGCCTGGCCCGATGCCGAGGTCGCGGTGATGGGCGCCAAGGCTGCCGTGGGAATTCTGCACAAGAAGAAGCTGGCGGCCGCGCCGGACCACGAGCGCGAGGCGCTGCACGACGAGCTTGCCGCCGAGCACGAGCGGATCGCCGGGGGCGTGGACAACGCCATCGACATCGGCGTCGTCGACGAGAAGATCGACCCGGCGCACACTCGCAGCAGACTCACCGAGGCGCTGGCCCAGGCGCCGGCGCGCCGCGGACGCCACAAGAACATCCCGCTGTAATGGTTCGGGCGGCCTACCGCGTGGTGTAGCCGCCGTTGGCGAAGATGGTCTGACCGGTCACCCAGTGACCTTCGTCGGCCAGGAACACCACCAGCGGTGCGATGTCCTCGATCTGCGTCAGCCGGTTGCCCATGGCCTGCGACTTGTGGAACGCGACCCGCTCGGGTGTCTCCTCGCCGTAGAAGAACGGCGTGTCCATCGGCCCGGGTGCCACGTTGTTCACTGAAATACCACGTGCGGCAAACTCTTTCGCCGCAGCACGGGTGAAGTGCTCAACCGGGCTTTTGGCGCCGGCATAGGTGGAGTAGCCGTCGGTGAACGCGGCCAGCAGCGCGGTGACGATGGTGATCACCGAGCCACCGTCGTTCAACCGCTTTCCCGCCTGCTGCAGGAAGAAGTACGCGGCCTTGGCGTTGATGTCGAACATCGAGTCATAGTCGGCCTCGCTGGTTTCGACGATGGGCTTACGCAAGACCTTGCCGACGGTGTTGATCGCGATGTCGACACCACCGAAGGCGTCCACCGCCGCGTCGAACAATGCGTTGACGTTGCCCGGCTTGGTGAGATCGCCCTGCACCTTGATCGCTTTGACTCCGGCATCGTGCACAGCGGCGACGGTTTTGTCGGCATCGGGCTCGGTGGCCGGGCTGTTGTAGTGCACCGCGACGTTGACCCCTTTTTCGGCCAACGACGTGCTGATCAGTCCGCCGAGGTTCTTAGCTCCGGCAGCCACCACCGCTGACTTGCCGACCAGGTTGGTCATGACGGTCCTTCCTATTTGATCAGAGCGGAAATCAATGCCCGGCCGATTTGCGATTTGGCGCGGCTGGTTAGCCGGTACCAAGTATCGCCGACGTCGGCCCGCGAGTGGCTATCGTCGCCGGCCTGAGCGTCGAGCTTCAGCAATTTCGCCGCGGTGCGGTGCGCGAAGCGCTCCTTGTCCTCGACCGAAAGGTCGCACCGTTGCAGGAACTCCATCGCGGCGAAGTTGTCTTGGAACGGGTAGTCGACGGAGAACATCAAGTTATCCAGGCCCAACATCGCTCGAGCACAGTCGAATACCGGCACGTCGAACACCCCGCTGCTGGTGATGAAAACGTTCTCGCGCAGGTAGTAGCCGACGCTGTTGCGCATCGGCGGGTCGTCCGCCTCGGGCGCAAGCAACCACCCGGCCATCGTCAGCCCGACATTGAGCCTGGTGAAACAGAACGGAAGCAGTTCTCCCATGTGTCCGACAATCACCTTTAAATTCGGATGGCGATCGAACACGCCAGCGCAGATCAACCTGAGCAAATGCGTTCCGGTTTCCACCGGCCAGCCCCAGGTGGGTACCAGCGCCGGGTCGAAAGGCGCGTAGTAGCAATCCACCACCGCCCGCGGGGGGTCGATGGGATGGATGTAGATGGGCACGCCCAATGATTCGGCCCGACCGAGCAGCACATCGAACGACGGGTGGTCCAGGTAACGCCCGTTGGTATGTCCGTTGATCAGTGCGCCTTTGAAGCCGAGGTCGCGGACGGAGCGCTCAAGCTCCTCAGCGGCGTCAGCCGGTGACTGGGTCGGCAGCATGGCAAAGCCTGCGAACCGAGCCGGGTGCGCGGCGACCACCTCTGCCAACCAGTCGTTGACTTCGCGGCATACTGCAATCGCCAATTCGGCCTGTTCGTCCGCGAGGATCTGGACACCGGGCCCGACATGTGAGAGCACCTGCACGTCGACCCCCGCGGCGTCCATCAGACGGATGCGCTCGGCTCCGACGTCGCTGAGCCGGGCCCGCACGGGCTGGTATTTCCGTTGCAGCGACTCGGGAAACAAGTCCCACACTCGTGGGTGGAGAAACGCTTCTTCCAACGCCACCACGCGAGAGACCGACTTTCTGCTCACCGGATTGGCCCGGGCTTGGTCGCGGTCACGGCGTGCGTACGGAAGAACGGCAGTCCCCACCAGGCGCGCCAGCCAAGATCTTGACGCCTGACGTCAGCCATGCCGGACTGCCGAAACCTGTTGGCATACAGGCGAGTGAAGGCGAGGTCGGCGATCACGACATGACCGCCGGGTCGCAGCACACGCACGGCTTCGTCAAGCGCCGACCGCCGCGCGTCGTCGTCCGGCAGATTGTGAATCGCGAGGTTACTCACGACGAGGTCGAAGGACGCTGAAGGAAACCGAAGATCGGTCATATCCTGGGTGTGCAGTTCGACCCGGTCGGCGACACCCTCGGCAGCGGCGTTCGCCAGTGTCGCCTGCATGGAGTTCCCGGTTTGGTCGGCCCGCCAGATATCCACTCCCACAGCCGTTCCGCGCGGCACCAGCTTGGCCGCGGTCAACAACACCGCGCCACGCCCGCAACCGAGGTCAAGAACCCGTTCGTCGCCTCGCAGGCCTATCCCGTTGAGCAGGCGTGCCCAGACTTCGAACTTTCCTCGCCGGCTGAATCGCCGGACGCCGACGCCGACGGCGATCAACAGGACGGCAACCACGGCGGCCCCGAGTCCCAAGAGCGTTCGGTCGGTCACCAGCCACAGGCCGGCGAAAACCGCTGCGGCAAGGCATAAAAGCAGATAGCCGGCGAAGACTACCGGTGCCGGAATCAACCCGTAGTTCCCGTCCACCCCATAGCGCCCCCGCGGGCGGACCAGATCAGTTGCCAGTTCGGTCATCGTGATCGCCTCCGTAGGTTGCCGCCCGGTGGTCTCGGGCGAGTCGCTCAAGAATCGGAAGAGCTTTCGCCGCAGCGCGTTTCATGGTTTCGCCGCTCGGCGGATCGGTTGGCTCGAAAGCCCGTCGTACCGTCTGGGCCAGCTGGTCGGCCTTCTGTTCCAAGGTCAGCCCGATAGCCGGCGAATGAAACGGTTCCGCTGCGAAAAATCCGAACACGATGGTGGGCAAGGTGTAGTCGAGATCCTTCAAGCGCAGGTCCGGCCGCAGCATGGCCTCCGCGGCGAGCACACCCAGATAGTCGCGGTTGACATCGAGCTTGCTCTCTTCCAGCCGATGATGATGCGTCGCGGCGAGAAAAGTGCCAAGGGTGTCGGCGTCGCGTGTATAGAGCGCACGCAGCACGGGACGGTTCATCGCCTCGACGAACAACCGCCGCAGGTAGCGGTGCAGCGCAACCTCGGCTGGATCGGTGCGGATCGCGTCAACAATCGCATCCGCCATCGCCGCCGCCTCGCGCGCACTGACCGCGAGGAACACTTCCTCACGAGACCGCCAGTGCAGGTAAATCGTGCCCTTACCGACACCGGCGCGGCGGGCCAATTCGTCGATGGTCACCCGCCGATAGCCCCACAACAGCAGCAACTCCCGGGCGGTATCAAGGATCCGATCGGCCCTCTCTCGCCGATCGACTCCAGAACGTTCCGCCATCACCGACCCCTTCGAAGTCGCACCAGAGCCACTTTATGACCAAAATACTATTTTGGTCAACAGTCATCTCAGGACGATTCAGCGCCCGAGGTCAGCTCCGGGCGACGATGGCCGAAAGCGCGTGGCGAAGTTGCTTTTCGGGGTCAGACGGAAGCTCGTCTGCGCGCCACCCGACGAAATCGTCCGGGCGGACGAGCAGAGCCCCGCTGGGCGCCAGTCCGGTGGCCTGCGCCCAGGCTTCGTCGGGATCGAGGCCATCACCGCTGCGCCCGATCCGACGGACCGAGATCGGGACGCCGAGGTCGGTCGATGCCGCCGCGGCGGCATCGGTCCATGCGGCACCGTCTTCACTGGTGAGCAGGGTGAAGCCGCGGCCAAGCAAGTCGAGGGTGGACACCCGACGGCCGCCGTGTTGCACCCAAACATGCGGCACCCGGGTGCCGGGTTGACCACGCAATTCTTCGACCAAAGACACCGCGTCCGGATCGGCGGGAGCGGACTCGTCGCTCACCACCGCGGCCGACCGGTACTGGTAGCCGACCAGCAAGGAGAACATTGACGCCTCCTCCTCCGGCGGCAATCTCGGTCCGTCGTCTTCCAAATGGAGCAAGCCTGCTGTCGGCCCGGTGAGCGACTGGCGAGCGGCGAACCGCCCGACCGGGTGCCGCTCGGCGTGGAAGGTGGTAAGTAGTGCCTCCCCGGCTAATCCCGTCAAGACCGCGGCCAGCTTCCAGGCCAGGTTATGCGCGCTTTGAATCGCGGTGTTGGCTCCCCCGGCCTTGAATGGCGGCATGGTGTGCGCGGCGTCGCCCACGAGAAAGACTCGCCCACAGCGAAATTGGTCGGCCACCTGCTCGTACGGTTGCCACGCCGCGACTTCGATGATCTCGAGGTCGATCTGCTCACCGATCGCTTTGGTCAACACGTCGCGGCAATATTGCGGGGTAAATTGTGCCGCGGTCTCTCCCTTGCCGGGGAAGTAGGTGGTGATGAACATGCCGAGGTCGTCCTTGACGACCAGGAATATGCCGTCCACGTCGGGATTTTTCACCTGGATGCCGTCACCGTTGCTCAGGTGCGAGACGAACTTCCCCCAGGGTGCGCGGAAGTAGATGAAGACGACATAGATCGGCAGCGCCCCGTGTCCCGAGGTGGTGAGGCCAAGCCTGTTACGGACCGGGCTGTGCACCCCGTCGGCGGCGACGACATAAGCGGCGCGGATCGTCCCGGACTCGCCGGAATCTAGGTCACGCAGTACCGCCGTGACGCCAGTGTCGTCCTGATCGAGGGAGCACAATTCCGTCCCGTAGCGCACTTCGTTGCCACGCTGGCGGGTTTCGGCGAGCAGCATCGGCTCGAGGCTGCTCTGCGGGCAGTACTGCACGGCCGGCTCCGGGCTCAGCTGATCCAAACCGGCGAAAAAGGCGTCGATGTCGATGGCCAGTTTTTGTTCTGCGCTGTTCAGCGTCGGCTTGACGAGCATGTCTGAGACACGATCCGCGACGGCATGGACCTCGTCGTCCAGACCCAGACCGCGGAGGATCTCCAAGCTGCGAAAGCTCAGATTGCGAGCCTTCGGGTAGATAAAGACCTCCCGCCGCTTTTCGACCAGCAGCGATTCAACCCCGTGTTTGGCCAGCAGAGCCGATGTGGCAAGCCCACCGGCGCCCGCCCCGACGATCAGTACCGGCACATGTGTGACGTTCATGCTGGCCACCGCCTCTCCCGCGGATTAATGAAAATAACAGTAACTACTATATAGTAGTGACTGTCACTTTTGGTCCAGCATCGCGAACATCTCCTGGGCCACGTCGACCACTCGCTGCCGACCGGCGGCCACCAAACCGATCCTGGTGCGACGATCCACGATGTCGTCGACGGTCAGCGCGCCCTCATGGGTGATGGCGTACTCGAACTCCGCCCGGATCACATCGATCCCGTCGGCCACCGGGTCGACCGGACGCTCACACGTGGCAGCAGCGATGACGTGGGCAGCCTCTGCCCCGTAGCGCAGGACCAGCGATTCCGGCAAGCCGGCCATGGGCGCCACGGTCGATCCTGGATTTGCCGGCGCGCCGACCAACGGCAGGTTCCGGGTCCGGCACTCGCCGGCTGTCAGACCCCGCATTTCGATGGCACGGTCGAGGACGTCCTGGGCCATGTGGCGGTACTCGGTCAACTTGCCGCCGACCACGCTGATCACGCCGGAGGGTGACTCGACAACGGCATGGTTGCGCGAGACGTCCGCGGTGCGGCCAGCCCCGGTGTCGATCAGCGGCCGCAGCCCGGCATAGGCGCCGATGACATCGGCAGTTTTCAGCGCAATACCCAGCGCAGTGTTCGCCACATCCAGCAAGAAGCCCACCTCAGTCGAGGTCGGTTGTGGCACATCAGGAATCGGACCGGGGGCTTCCTCGTCGGTCAGTCCAAGGTAGACGCGCCCCAGCTGTTCGGGCATGGCGAACACGAAGCGGTTCAGCTCGCCGGGTATCGGAATCGTCAGCGCCGCTGTGGGATTGCCGAGCGTTGCGGCATCGAAGACCAGGTGGGTGCCGCGGCTGGGACGCAGCTTCAGTGAAGGGTCGATCTCACCTGCCCATACTCCGGTGGCGTTGATGACGGCGCGCGCCGACACATCGAATGATTCGCCGGTGCGCTGGTCGGTCAACCGCAGCGATGTGCCGGTGACCTCGGATGCGGCGGTATAGGTCAGGATTCGGGCACCCTGCTGTGCCGCGGTACGCGCGACGGCGGCGACCAGTCGGGCGTCGTCGATCAACTGTCCGTCGTAGGCGAGTAGACCGCCGTCGAGACCGTCACGCCGAACAGCCGGAGCCAGCTCGCTGACACGCTGTGCGGGAATGCGGCAAGAACGGGGCAGAACGGTCGCCGGTGTGCCTGCCGTCTTGCGCAACACATCGCCGGCAAGGAACCCGGCCCGCACCAATGCCCGTTCCGTTCGACCCATCGACGGCAACAACGGGACCAGTTGGGGCATGGCCCGGACCAGATGAGGAGCGTTGCGCGTCATCAGGATTCCACGCTCGACGGCACTGCGTCTGGCGATGCCGATATTGCCGCTCGCCAGATAGCGCAGCCCGCCGTGTACCAATTTGGAGCTCCACCGGCTGGTGCCGAATGCGAGATCGTGCTTTTCCACCAACGTCACTCGCAGACCACGGGACGCGGCGTCCAGTGCGATGCCGGCGCCGGTAATGCCGCCACCGATCACGACGACGTCGGTCGGCTCGCCATCGGCCAACGCGCTGAGGTCGGCGGTGCGGCGTGCTGCGTCGAGGGCAGTCGACATCATGAGAGGTATCCGTTCAGCGAGTATGCGAGTTCGGCGGCCAGCGCATCAGCGTCGAGGATCGGGCGGACGATCTGGGCGGATTGAATGGTCGATTGGGCGATCAGCAGCACCATCGCGGCGAGCCGGCGCGGATCGCCGGGTCGCACGCTGCCGTCGCGTTGGGCCGCACGCAGATCGTCGGCGAGCGCGTCGATCAGCATCTGCTGGCTGCTGCCGAGGCGTTGGGCGATATAGACGAGCGCGATCTCCGATCGCAACACGGCCATCACCAGGTCGTCGCGGCGCAGCCGTTCGGCCACCGCCACCACCCGGTTGACCACCGCCTCGCGGCCGCTTCCGCCCGCCGGAACTTCACCCAACGCGGCGGTGATATGCCTGGTCAGCAGCGCTGCTAGCACTGAACGGGTGTCCGGCCAACGCCGATAGACGGTCGGCCGGCTCACGCCAGCCCGCCGCGCGATCTCGG
>Ga0210386_10001798_pt1 | contig 18799 bp, 15 predicted proteins | sample IncBWH32OmetaG_FD_160091 | JGI IMG/M metagenome (GOLD analysis project Ga0210386, IMG submission 160091) | Forest soil microbial communities from Barre Woods Harvard Forest LTER site, Petersham, Massachusetts, United States - Inc-BW-H-32-O ... | reverse complement strand
CACGAAATGTGCTGCGCCGCAAATCTTCCGACCGCTGATATTGCATGTCGACCAGCTTGCGCAGAAGAGCTTCCCGCGCAGTGCTTTGCCCTTTTTCAATTGGCAGAATCATCCCGAAATAAGCCTCGGGAGAGCCGATGCCGTATATGCACGATACACTCGCAACAACGATGACGTCGCGCCGCTCGAACAACGAACGTGTCGCACTCATGCGCAGCTTGTCCAGTTCGTCGTTGATCGTGGATTCTTTTTCGATGTACGTGTCTGAGGCGGGAATGTAGGCTTCCGGCTGATAGAAATCGTAATAGCTGACGAAATATTCAACCGCGTTTTGCGGAAAGAAACTTTTAAATTCGCTGTAGAGCTGAGCGGCCAGAGTTTTATTGTGCGCGAGGACCAGTGCAGGGCGGTTTGCGCGCTCGATGACTTTCGCCGCGGTAAAAGTTTTCCCTGATCCTGTCACGCCCAGCAGGACTTGATGCTTCTCGCCTGCTCCGAGGCCGTGCGTCAGCTGCTCGATGGCCTCGGGCTGGTCGCCACGCGGCTCGTAATCGCTCATCAGTTTAAAGTTCATCGTGTATGGCCCGCCCAACGCTTCTGGCATGCAGCGCAGAACCATCCATTATAGCGCACTTGGCCTGAGGATGAACTTCGCGCGAGTCTGGCGCGATTGCTCTTCAGTTTAGAAAAAAAGTCGCCATCTCCGTCCCGAAAAACGCGGGACGGAGATGGCTCTACGAAACCCAAGTTCTGCCCCTTTCGTAGCGGCCGCCCGTTTTTTGGGCGGGCGACTTTTTTATGGATGTGGAAATAAAAATGACGGATCTAAAGCCTCTCAAGAAAGGCGCGCCGAAATCATTGGCCTGAAGCTTTGTCGCTGCCGCGATCCAGGGTAATCGTCATCTGCGTTTTGCTATTCGCCGCAGGATCGATATCCGTCTCGTAAGTCTGATAGCCATCGAGCTTAACTTTCAGGCGGTGTTTTCCCGGGCTCACCAGCATGGAGTGAAACCTGCCACCGAAATCGCTGCCATGCCCCATGTAGCCGTCATCCACAAACACAGCTGCGCGCTTCGGTCGTATATCCAGCCGCAATTCGGCCGCATTGCTCCCCGGATAAGTCAGCTTGGGATTCTCTTCCAACACCACAGCCACGGTTTCAATCTGATCCGGGTCAATCGTGACTTTCTTCGTCAAATCTTTGAAACCAGCCTGACGAATCGAAATCTCGTGCTCTCCCGCCGGAAGCATCACTTTGCGGTCGCCCTTGAGTTCCTTCACGTAGCCCGCGTATTTTCCGTCGATCCACACGCCCGCGTCTCTCTCATCCTGATCATCGGCCGTGAAACGCACTTCTCCCATTTTTGCGCTTTGCTGGGCATGCATGGGGGACGAAACCGCTAAGCAAAGAAGAAGCGCGAAAGCACTTAAAATTCCGATCGGTAAATATTTTGACATTATTTTTCCTTCGGCAATGTTTCGGATCCATTGCAGCAAACTTTGCGCAACCCGATATTACGAATCGATGATGCAACACGATGATACGACTTCTCGGGACTTCGCCAAATACTTTGATATAAACTTGGTTACGACAACGCTCGCATACGCGGGCCAACCTTTATTGCCCTGGAGCAACTTTACAATGAAAAATCTTTTTACCTTGATCCTGTTTGGATCTTTGCTGGCCTTGCCCGCTGCGGCACAAACTGCTCCGCAACCCCCGGCCAATCCGCTCTCCACGTGGCTTCGCAACGCTTACACGATGAACCGCAATAATATTGTAAAATCCGCCGACAAAATGCCCGAGGAAAATTACGGCATGCGCCCCGGCCCGCAGGAAGAAGTGCGCACATTCGGCCAACAGGTGGGGCACGTGGCGCGGTTTAATTATCTTTGGTGCTCCCAGGCCAAAGGCGAGAAAAATCCCGCCGCGGGAATGGACCTGGAAAAATTGCCGTCGAAGGCGGAATTGATGAAGGCGCTCAACGATGCGTTCACATATTGCGACGGCGCGTACGCCGCGCTCACGGATGCGTCCGGCATGGAAATGATCGACATCACGCAGGAAAGCGGCAGGCAGACGCGCAACCTGCGCATGGCACTGCTGATTTTAAATTACGGCCACAATAACGAAATTTACGGAAACCTCGTTACATACTTGCGGATCAAGAGCATTGTGCCGTCGTCTTCAGAGCCGCGCCCGGCGCAGCCTATGCAACCGCAAAAGTAAATTTGGAGTGGGTTTAGTGGCGCGGGCTTCAGCCTGCGGGGGTTTAGGCCTTGCATGGACTAAAACCCGCCAGCGGGACGCCGGCGCCACTTTTCAATTCCCATTCCCCGCGTCGGCAACGAGCGCGACTTGCGAGCGCGAAGTAATTGTCCCGGCGTAACGCATCGAAGTATTGTGATTGGAAGTCAGCTTCACGTCCATTTGCTCTGTTCCGGTTTGCGTGACGCTCACAACCATTCCCGAAGCGAGTGAAACATAAAGCAAGCTTTGCCCCGAGCCTTCCCACTTGCCCTCTGACTGCACGCCATTCTTCCGAAGATCGGGCGGAGTTGTGTCGTGGGATCCTTTCCCGTGAACCAGACTCAAGGTCGCGAGAATCACGGCGCAATCCATTTTAGGTGATGAAGTCGGCGAAGCTTCAGACGCACTCTTCGCACTTGGAATTTCAGCATTCGCGGGATGGCAGGATTCGTTGCGAAGATAAGCGGATTCCGTCCGCCAGACGAGCCCGGCAATTGGCAACGAATCAGCAGGCTGTTCCGATATCCACGTTTGCCCCACAATCACGCCGCCGGGCGGCGCGCCCGCGCTCGCGCTCAATTGAGAAATCCAGTCGCGCGCGGATTGGGATGCCTTTTGCGTATCGACAATTCCTTCCAGCCCCGCAACCGATTTTACTTTCCCGTTTGCATCGAGCGTAAATTCTACAACCTTGCCTTCCATCTTTCTGTACTGGTCGGTTGTCTCCGCTGCGGCCGGATCGAATGAATCGGTACTGACCGTGGCGTCGGATTTTTCGTAGGTAGTCCGCAAACGGATTCCGCCGGGCGTGCTGGCGTCGGCGGCAAGCACTTCCATGCGCACCGTTGTATTCCAATTGACGACGAGACTCGTCGGGCCTTGCGGATCCGTGCCAAGTCCGGAGCGCTTCGTATCCGTTTTGGTCTCAAATTCCATTTCATAACGGAAGGTCTGGCCGGGAATAAATCGCGGCGTGAGCGAAACTCGCCCCTTGCTCAGACCGCTCTTCGTGGTCCGCGCAGGAGGCGATTTTTTTACGTCAGGGTTTTGTGCATAGCCACTGGCTGAGGGGAGCAGCAAAAACGCGCAAAGAACCACACGCGAAGGAACCAAGGTCCTGCAGCCGCACGATGGTGTGTGTCTGACCTGCATTCCTCGATACTATGACGCGTGCTTGCCAGTTGCAATATTGCCGGGAGAAATGGGATTTAAATAAGCGCACGATAAATTTTAGTGTGCGTTGGACCTTGCAGGGCCTCTTGGAACAGTCGAAGGAAGAACCAGCTTGGGAATTTCGATCGTGCCCCCCAATTCGTAAATCGGAGATGAAACGGTTGGCGGAGCGGCTGACGCCTGAACAATTGCGGAATGCACTCGAATGTTTAAAGCATGCGAAAAATCAACCCGCCCTTCAGCGTCGAGCCTCCCTTGCGAAGCATCGAGCTTAAAATTGGAGAGATCGATGCCCCCCGCGAGAATCCTGTAAGTTCCTTGAACAGATGAAAAAGTCTCGGACTCATTGTCCAAATTATTTCCAGGGAAAATGCTGGAGAGATCGATGCCGCGCAGCGCGATATTTTTCCCTTCAACCGTTCCCTGCCCTTGCATCGAGCTAATCAAATCCTGTCGGCCCACGCCATGCGCGGACAAAGTCAGCGTCGAAGACGCGTTTCCCTCCATGCGGCCGTACAGGAACGGCACGGCCTGCGCAAGCTCGCCAAGATTTACGCGATCGAATCGCCCTTGAAATTCGTAGGAAGGATCGGGCAGCAGTTGCGCATCGAACAGCCCTGAAATTTTTCCCCCAAAAAAATCCGCTTGGCCCATGCGAATTCGCACAGTCCGCCCAACAAGCTCCGCCTCGCCATCGAATTTTTCAATTTGCATGGGAGAAACATTGATGACTCCTGCGCGAAGTCTTCCATGTGCGGAAAGTTGGCCAACGACGGTATCGGCCACAGGCGCTGCGGGTGCAACGGAATTCGCTCCCGTGAGCCGCGCCAGAAAACCAGGGCGCGCCCGCGGGCCGAGCCAGCGATCAAGCTCCGCTGCATCGAGTTGATCCGCCGACAAATCGAATGCCCATCCCCCGTCCGAAAATTTGCGTGAAGCAGAGCCGCGCCAAACAGTTCCAAACGCTTCCGCTGCGAACAACGTGACGGTCTGCTGCTGCGGTGTAAATTCAACGTGAGCCTTCGCAAATCGCATAGGCTGGTTGATGTACGAGAGCCGCAATTCTAGCCCAAGAAAATCCATGCTTCCGAGCCACGGCACAGGAGCTGCGCTCGAACGGTGTGCGCCACGAATCTTTGCAGCGACTCCGCCTTCCGCCGTCCAGTCCGAATTCACGGGTTCGGCGAGCGCAGCGGAAAGGGCGAGCCAATCCTGCACGCGGGGGGTCGCGCCGTCAGCGGAAAAATTCCAATCCAGCGGCCATTGCAACGTATTACTGGCCTGCGGATAAATTCCGCCTCGCAACACAAACGAATTTCGCGTCGAGGCGCCACCAGTTAAAATTTTGGCCGCGTCCTTTGCCTCAACCGCCGCAGGAAATGTAATTTCCGTGGGCCCAAATTCGAGCCCGCCGTGCAATACCGTCGCGTTGATCGCGCCAATCTGCAGCGGCGCGGGCAGCGATTTCGCCATCAGCGTTCCTCCCACACTTTTGACGGAGCCCTGCTGAAGCTGAATCGGCCATCCGCCCAATTTAACGTTGAGGCCGAGTGGGCAATCCACGTGCAAATCTTCCGCCACGCCGGGCTGCAGGGCCCGATACCACGAAAGCACATCTCCCAACGCAAGAGTCGAAGATTTCAATTCCAAATCAGGACGTATTCCGTGCGCCCAATCCAATTCGCCGCTGCCCAGCACTCGCGATGCAGGCAATTCCACGAGCAGCTTCCGAATTTCCGCGTGAGAATCTCCCAGGCGCCAATTCATTTCTACATTTATGTTTGCCGCTGGATCCGTGGTGCGCTCCGTGAGCCTCCAGCCATGCATTCCCGTCAGTCTGGCTACGCCGGAAATCGACCACTGCCCCCTGCCCCGATCATCGCCTGACGACGAAATGAATTGAGGTTGTGCGACGCGGGCATTCAGATCCACGGAAAGCAGGCCGCGCATCCCGTAGTCGTCTTGCTTCACGAGTCGCAAGGCGTCAGCCACGGATGCCGCGCGCCACGTAACGTTGAGATCCGCCGGCTGAAGGCGCGCTGTCGTTCCCGCAATCGACCCGCGCACTCCAAGCGTTCCAATATCCTGAAGCGCGACGCCTGCGCGCATCGGCCGAGCTTCCAAATCCAGCTGCCAGCGGCCGGCGCTGTTCTGCTCCACACTTCCGGAAACTTCCACCAGTGCGAACGGAATTTTGTTGTCGCCCTGTTTAAAATTAATTCGTCCGCCATCCACATCGATCCGCGCCGGGCGCGATGCGCGCGAGTCGCCGGTGGGCAGCACCGGGCCCACAAAACCGGGACGTTCATAGGCCTGCGGAGCGGGGGGCAGCCAGCTTTCAATATTCCAATTTCCTTCCGCGTCTCGCGCCAGATTCAGACTCGGGCGGGACAGCGAAACCGAACCAAACATAAATCGCCCGGTGAGCAAGCTCGTCCAGCGGATTCCAGCAGTGAGCGTATCCGCGCGCAGAAAATATTCGTTGCCGAATCGCGGATCGTCCGAAACGCTGACGAAATGCGCCTCAATCCTCGCTCCATCCAGCAGACTGAAATCGAACCACGACACCTCCACCGGGCGCCCAAAACTCGCCGCGAGATGCGCGATCAAATAGCGTCGCACCGCGCCTGTGCGCAAAGCGCGCGAAAATCCAAAGCTCCCAGCGAGGAGCAATACGCCGCCGATCAAAATTGCACGCAGCCAATTTCGCTTGGTCATTGTGGAATCATCATTGTGTAATCAGAGATTGTTACAAAAGGCGGGAAAGAATAAAAGCGCTGCGTCAGTGGACTTCATGCAACATCCGCGACCACCGGGTCCGGGAAGGCATGTGCAGAATCGTATCCAGCACATTAAAAAACCACGAATTCACGTTCCGGTCTGTTCCCTCATCGCCCATCACGGACCAGTAAATTACAACGGGGCGGCCCATGATGGCGTCTCGATCCACAAATCCCCAGAAGCGGCTATCCCAACTGTGATCGCGGTTATCCCCCATCGCAAAATATTTTCCCGGCGGAACCACGATTTCACCGTCATGAATATACTGAAAAATTTCGTCGGCCCATTCCGGCTGCATATTGGCCTGCAAATATTGCGGGCTGCGCGGAGGGAAATTATCTCCGAACGGATCGTAAGGCGCGGTGGGATCTCGAACGATGTAAGGCTCGTTCGAGCGCTTGCCGTTCACGTAAACCTGCTGGTCCACAATTTTTACGCGATCGCCGGGAACTCCTATGACGCGCTTTACGTAATGCGGATGATCCTGAAATGGAAACTTAAAAACAATAATGTCGCCGCGGCGAATCTCGCGATAGGGCAGAAAATGGTCGTACCAGTTTCCGCGCCCGCCAAAAATAAATTTATTAACCAGCAGATGATCGCCGACAAGCAGGGTTGGTTCCATGGATTGCGAGGGAATCTTGAACGCCTGCACGATAAACGTGGTGCCGAACAGGGCCAGAATCACCGTGACCAGCAAGGATTCAATGTATTCACGGACGGTGGCGGGATGCGACTCCGCGCGTTGTGCTGCGGCGGTTGCGTCGCGCCCTTGCATGGCCTGTGCGGATTCGGACGACACTTCGCTCCTCAACTCTCTTTCGTACTTAATTGTAACAGGGCCGCGACGGCTGCGGACTGCTCCGCTTCTTTTTTCGTTCTGCCTGTTCCAATCGCGTTCACTTGCCCCGCGATCCCGACCTCGACCCGAAATACTTTCTGGTGATCCGGGCCGCTCTCTTCGATGACATGATACGCCGCTGCGGAAATTCCCTGCGATTGCAGAAACTCCTGAAGGGCCGATTTGTGATCGGTGTGCCCGATGCGCTCGGCCTCAACGGCCATCACTCCCTCGACCAGCGTACGCTTTACAAATCCACGGGCCGCTTCCAGGCCCCCATCCAGGTAAATCGCCGCAATCAGCGCTTCGTACGCGTCAGCTAACAGCGCCGGTTTGGTTCGTCCTCCGGTTTTTTCTTCTCCGCGGCCAAGCCGCAGGTATTTCCCCAAACCAAGTCGTTGAGCGGAAAGTGAAATTGCTGTGGCGTTTACCAGGCGGGCCCTGCTTTTGGAGAGCTGGCCTTCGCTCCAATCCGGAAACTCTCGAACCAATTCTTCGCTGACGACTAACTCCAGTACAGCGTCCCCGAGAAATTCAAGCTTTTCATTGCTTTCAAGAGGCTCTTCTTCCAAGCGCTCCGGAAGGCGGGAACTGTGCATCAATGCCCGATGCAGCCATCGAGGATCGCGGAAGGAATGCCCGAGGACCAACTCCAATTCCGCGATCTCGATTACGGCCATAGTCTCCCGCTTAGTCCCTGCTCAACTTTGTTCCCGATGCTGCGTCCTTCTTCACTGCTTCTTCTCTGGACTTGCACTGAGCCTCCAGAGGACCACTTTGCGCGCATTTATCGTAAGCGGCAATCGCACCATTCATGTAGCTGGCCTGTGCATCTGCTGTACCCAGCAAATAGAAATCCACCATATCCGGATTTGACGCCAATTGCGTAGCCTGGGTCAATTCGGTTCGCGCCTCGTCATAATTTTTCTTTACGTTGAGGTCAATCAAACCCAAACCGCTGTGGCAAAGCGCCAGCTTATCATTCTTGGCCTTTTCGAACGAGGCATCATCCACCGTGGCGGGTTTCGTAAGGGATGGCACTAATTCAATACAATGGTGGGCATAGGTCTCGGCTTTCTTCATTTGATCCGCATAATCCGGCTGGGTTGCTTTCACGCGGCGCGGAATTGCCATGGACAGGAGAGCAAGTACATCCACGTTATCGGGATTGAGCTCAAGCGATTTCGCGCCTGACGCGAACATCTTGTCCATGTTGTTCGTGGAAAAATATGCAGTCGTCAACATTCCATACACACCGCCAACGTAGCGGCTCATGGGAAACTTGGTGACGAAATCCTCGCCCGCTGCGATTTCCGCCATGGGATCGCCACCTTGAGCATCCAGCACTTTTTTATAAGCAGCTTCCTCGGCCTTGTTTACTTTTTCTTTTTTCTCGCCCTTGTCCTGCGCAAACGCGGCCGGTTGGCTGGCCACGAAAGTTGCCACTCCAAATGAAAGAGCAATCGCGAGGCTGAGCGTTGCCGAAGTGAACTTGAAGTATTTTGACATCATGTTGCGTATATCCTCCGCGAAAATTATTCTCGGAGACTGGTCAAACGCTCCGAGTGCATTGCCTGCTGCTCCCACGCCTTCATCCGCTGACTGCAAAGCGGATGAAAGTGAGGGATTATAATTACGACTTCCCATCAGGCGGCCTGTCATGCGTAGGCGTCCTGTACCCTGTGTCAATTCCGTGCTGCGCCGCCGTTCGTGCCGAATCCGGCGCTCCCTGCACTGCCAGCGCGGCCCTGTACTCCACCACGGCGAGGTCACGCTTCCCTTCTACATCGTACATTCTTCCGAGATAAATATGCGACCAGGAAAGATTGGAAGGATCCGAATGTTTATCCGGCCCGGCCAGCGGATTTTGCGCCGCTGCAATTACTTTCGTGAACAATTCTCGCGCCTGCTCGGGCTTGCCTTGCAGCGCGGAAGCTACCGCCAGGCCATACATCGCGCGCTCATCTTCCGGATGAGTAGTGAGGTAATGCTCAAAAGACGCGGCAGCCGCTGAGCCGTTTCGCGCTGAAATCTGGCGCTGCCCTTCAGCCAGATCATCGTCCAGCGGATTTCCGGAAGCTGCAGGCTTCGCTGCTTGCGTATTGCGCTCCGGCGCGGATTCGCCGCCCGTGACCACCTCTTCAAACTTTACATCACGCAAACGGCGCTGTTCCGCTTCGACGTTAATTCCCTTAATTAAATCCGGTAGGTAATATCCCATGGCCGGTTCCGATTTTTCAAATCCCGAAAGCCCCGCATAAATGGGCCTCACCAGAACGTAGCCGCTTCCTTCCGCCTGATCGATGGCCGCGGACAATTCAACGGGAGACAAGTGGCGCAGGCGAAGTTCCACGGCTCGGACCAGGCACTCGTCGAAAAAGCTGTTGAAGTCATCGCGCAAGTCCACGGGAAGCTGTGGCGCCCGCGCGGCGAATTCCAGGAGTGGCGCGGCTCTGGAAGCTTGCACACGATACCGGATAGCGATTGGATCCAGGAGAAAATGTAGAAACGCGTGGCGAATGTCATCCATCGGCGGAGTGGTGCTCGGTCGAACCACCATGGCGTATTGATCTCCAAACGTTCTGAAGATTGTTTTGTCGCCCGCGAGAGGCTCTACGTAAACCGAAAACGAGCGGCCCGTGTTGCCGCGCACAATTTCTCGCAAATAATTTGACGCCGTGAACACCAGCGTGGAAACGGGAGCGCGCAAGCTCTCCACCGCTCGTTCGTACTCCGGCGCATAAAATTTCCATACCTCATCGATTTTTGCTTCGCTATAAAAATTGGCAAGGATGGGGTTGAAGCCTTCAAGCGTGAGCGCTTCCGGGGGCAAATCATCGCGCCGCAGCAAAAATGGAAAATCAGGCGGCGGTCCTATGACCAGCGAAAAAGAAACAAAACGGGAAAAATTTGCGCCCGGATCTCCGAGTGCATGTTCCGCATAATATTTGCGCAGGGCCATAACTGAAGGGCCTTGCAGAGCCTGCATGCGCTTGCGGAGTTGAATGCGCCCGGGAGTTTCCGCGGGAGCTCCGGCGCCCGGCGTATACCCTGCTGCGTCGAGCGCGCACATCACCGCAAAAAGCTGCTGATGCGCTTCGACGGAAACAGTTCGGCGGGATTCGCCCTCACCGGCTGGGGCAGGTTTCTGCACGGGCGGAGCTTGCGCATTTGCTTGAGCGAACGCAGCCATCGCGAGCATGGCGCCGAGAAGCGCGTTCGCTAAAATGCGCTGGCTACTAATATTTAACTGCAATTGGGCATCCACCTGTTCTTGAATTTACAAGGCCAAGCCAATGCAGTCAAGAAACCCTCTCTTATCTTAATTGGAGGGGCAATTTGGCCGGCAGGTTGTACTGCCACTATTGTAGTAGATGGAAAGGATTTAGGAAGAAAACTTCTGTCGAATTAATTCAATTTAAACTCAACGGCTATGGTCACTTGCGCTGCTGTGGGCCTGCCATCGGTCGTACCCGGTGAATATTTCCACTGTTTCACGGAGTCCAAAGCGGCCTGCCGAAGAAGTAATGGGCCATTTAGCGCCTTCGTGGTGGAAACTGTCCCATTCGCTTCCACAGTGGCAAGCACAGTTACGGTTCCTTGAATACCGGTTTGCCTGGCGGAGGGAGGATACGTAAGGCGCACCGAAGAAATTAGCTTCGGTGAAACGATCTTGGCTGCAGCAGGCTGCACCGGTGGCGGCGCTGACAACGGCGAGGGAGCAATGGCTCCGGGGGGTGCCACAGGCTGAATGGACGTGCGTCCAGATGCGGTCAACAATCCGGGAGCCGCGCCTGCACCCACTGGTTGGGTGGCGACGATGTCCGTCATTGGCGCTGAGCCAACGCCCAAATCAGTGGCGTTGCGACTGGGCGCGCTTGGAGAACTCATTTTAAGATTTGCAATCGAAGGTCGGCGAGGTGCGACCGGCGCGGATTGAGCCCGCGAACTTGCAGCACTGTCTGACCGCCGCGAATCTTTCTGATCCAATTTTGATTCGCCTTTTGATTCGCTGGACACGGCATTCGAAACAACTGCGGGAATCGCGGAAGGCACTGCTCCAACCGTGCTTTGTTCTACCGCCACATTCTGCGCAGGGATCTGTCCCTTGTCTTCGGTCGGAACCGTGTCGGAGGAAGCCGCGTTGGAAGTCGCTGAGGGTGGCGCTGCAACAGGCTGGCTGACGCTCATCGTCGTAGCGGCAGGAGCACGGTCGGATCCGCGGTGCATCATAAAAACTCCCACGCCAACTCCCGCCAAAACCAGAGCTACTGCGCCAACGAAGATGGGCATCCGACCGCCGAGTGGTGCGGGCTTAGATTCACTTTGGCCCTGCGCTAAAATTCCCCTGCTGGAAAAAACGTTCGAGCTCGAAACCGGATGGGAACTGGAAATCGCGTTGGAATTGGAAATAGGTCCGCTCGACATCGCATTTGACAAAGGTTCGGATGCGGCTTGCTTGGCATATTTTTCTTCCGCTTGCTCCGCCTCGGAAGAAGTAATGTTTGCAACCAGCCCAGGCGAAGCATTTCCTGATTGGCTGTAGGCAGAGGCGCTTATCGGTGTTCTCTCAGAGGGCGGTAGGACAGCAGCGTTCTTGCGTTCAGGGGTTGTTGCAATCGCAGGAGTGCTTAATAGCCCGCCAATATCATCGAAAGACGGGGCGTTGCTCGGCTGGATTTTTGCAGGCTTTGCCGGTGGTTCCGACTTGGGCACTGCCGAAACAAGCGCAGCCGGTGCCAGAGGTTGCGCGGCTTCACGGCGAACTTCAGGAATTTTTGGGGTAACGAAAGGGGCCGCCGGGACTTCGCGGATGCCCCAAAAATCATTTACCGGCTCCATGAATTGGACTTCGATATATCCCTTAACGCTGGGGAGATTGCGGCCGCTCACCACTTGGCACACAACGTCACGTCCATTGGGATTAGAAAGAATGAAGGATTGACCGATGGGCAAATTTTCCGTGCAACGAAGGACTGCTCCGTTATCGAACACAATGACGGTCCGGCCGTCGAGCCGGATCGGCGTCGTCAGGCCGCCGTTTTCGGTTGGAAGGCTGCGAATGGTGACGGTGAGTTCGAGGCAGACGGGATTTGAGCGCGCGCTTTCCGGATTCTTTTTCGCGGTATCTTGAGGCTGAGACCCCTGTTTATCCATGTTATTCGCCCCAGCAGAATCTTTTATTGATGTAGTCATTGAAATCCTAAGGCTGAGCGAAGTCACGCATGGAGGGGGAGGCGCGACCCTCAGAGTAACCAATTTTCCACTTAAGGTGAGCGTGTTGACTATGGTACTGGGGTACTACCGAGGCAAAAATGAGCAGTAAAAGTACACACGGTCCGCAAGACCATCGATTGTGAAGAGGAAAAAGATTGTCTCGACGAATTATCCGCGAATTGAAATATCGCTGAAGCTAAGGACCACTCGCCCGCCGGAAGTAAACCTGCCGAAACTCATCTCCGGACGAAAGCGCGAAAATAGAAGAACCAGATCGAGCTGGCGGCGAACGATCTCCGTATCCGGTCCCGCAAGAATCCGGTAGCTCACCGCATCTCCCTGCGAGCTGATGGTGGCCTCCACGAGCAGGGCGTGAGGTCCGGCATGCCCTGACTCTTCGAGGCCCGTAATCGGAAATGGAGCCAAAGATTCCAAGCGGGCAGGCTGCAACAAGTTCGTCGGAGAATCGTTCGACCCCGCACGCAGAGGGGCGCCAATTCCCAGTAGCTGGCAGACGATCACAAACACTATGAAAGCAACCGTAAAACCGCCTGTTGCGGGAATCGCCAGCGGCTCGAGGATATTTTTCAAGACTAACTCGATGCGAGTATTCAAGCGGCGCAAATTGTGCAGCCAATTGCGGTCAGAAAGGCGTTGCGCGGCAGCGACACGAATCTTTAAGGCCAAGTCAGGTGGCGGTGTAGGACGGCTCATCCGCGACATCATCGTCGACATCGACTGGTAAGCTTCCAGCTCATGGCGGCAAACAGTGCAAGTCTCCAAATGGCGGCCCACAGAAAGATGTGTACCGGCCCACGTGCCGGTCGGCATGGCTCCATCCAGATAGCCTGGCAATAATCCTCGTACTTTATCGCATTCCATTAGACACCTCCCTCGGCGTCACCCGTCTTGCCAGGGTGCGCCCAACCGGCTGTGTCTTTCCGGCTGGCATTGTGTTCCTCCTCGGACGAAAACAGCGAGGAGTGCAAAACAGATTCTCTCTTTTGCTGCTGCACTGCCTGATCCGTGGCACCAACATGAGTCCGCAACAAAGGGTCAAGAATTTCGCGCAACAACCGCCGCCCGCGCAAAATGCGCGATTTTACGGTTCCAACGGTTACCGCCAGGACTTCGGCAACTTCCTCATAAGACATGCCTTCCAGGTCCCTGAGAATCACTGCGCTGCGAAAAACTGGGGGCACTTTCAGCAGTGCCTGCTGTACCGCGGCCTGCACTTCATGAGATGCTGCCTGATCGAACGGGGTGCCGCGGTAATCCTCAATTTCAAGTGACGATTGGCCGTCACTCGGTTCCACGTCGATCGAGTCCTGCTCCCGATGATGCCGCCATAACCAGCGCCGGTGATTCAGTGCTTCCCGGACGGCGATCCGATAGAGCCACGTCTTTAGCGAGCTGCCCCGCCGAAAGCCTCGAATCCCGCGAAACGCTTTGAGGAAGACGTCTTGCGTGATATCGGCAGCGTCACAGGATTCAGGAACCATGCCGACGACCAGGCCGTACACAGGACCTGAGTAGTGCGTTACAAGCCAGTCGAACGCATCGCCGGAGCCACCTTGCAGCTCCGTCACGAGCTCGGCTTCGTCCTGGGACCAGGGAAGGACGCGGGCCAAGTCAGACACGTTTGCCGCCTCTCCAGCCTGCAGCCAGGCGTTTACGCGATGAAAATTTCGCGCCCAACGCCGTGTGTCTTGCGCTACAGACGTTAAAGCCGCTTACACTGCTCCCCTCACGGGGAGCCCGATTCAACCAAACGACAGGGGTTGGTAAGCGCTTCATTGATTTAGACACCGGAAAGGGAGATTGGTTCCCCTCTTTCTGCACATCATTGTGCCCCCACGGTACCAAGTTTGCAATGGTACACGGGTGGTAGAACGGGATTGCAGGAAAAGGGGTTAGGGCCCCGGGGGACGCATTCGAAGCAAGTATTATATTCACAGCTAAGTGTTTCAGGGATACCATTCCACTTGAGATTTAAGTATTCACTTAACTAAGGGGCACGATGGATATGCGTTCCATACGTCAAATTAGCCTCATCGGATTTGGAGAGGTGGGCGGGATATTCGGCCACGACTTTTCCACGGCAGGTTTTCAGGTTTCTATATATGACATTTTGCTAAATACGGAGCCTTCGCGGGCGGCAATGCTTTCCAAGGCCCAACGGTGCAATGTTCGCGCCTGCGACACGTTCGAAGCGGATATCCTGGGCGCTGACCTCGTAATTTCAGCCGTAACCGCATCTTCCGCCGCGAACGTCGCGAGCCAGGCCGTTCCCTATTTGCGCAGTGGGCAGATCTATCTGGACATCAATTCGGTTTCACCTGAAACGAAGCGCGAGATTGCTCGCACTTTGAGCGAATCGGCTGCGACCTTTGTGGAGGCGGCGGTGATGGCGCCCGTCGCTCCGCAACGGATTAAAGTTCCCATGCTGCTGGGAGGAGCGCGCGCGTCAGATGCGGCGAGCGTATTAAATGGAATCGGGATGAACGTGCAACCCGTGAGTGAGCAGGTCGGCGTTGCCTCAGCCATTAAAATGTGCCGCAGCATTATTATCAAAGGCCTCGAGGCCATAACCGTTGAGTCCATGTTTACGGCGCGACGCTACGGCGCGGAAAGGCTTGTTCTCGAATCTCTGGCCGCCACGTATCCGCAAATGGGTTGGACCACGACGCTGCCGGATTATTTGATCAGCCGCGTTGCAGAGCACGGGAAAAGACGCGCCGCGGAAATGCGCGAAGCCGCACAAGCGGTAACGGATGCGGGGCTCGAACCGTTAACAGCTCTGGCTACTGCACAGCGGCAAGATTGGCTCGCGCAGGCAGTGTCCGAATTTTCTGTTTCCGTCCCAAAAGGAGAGGAATTTATTTGGCAGGATCTCGCGGACGAAATTGCAAAGGCCACGTTGTTCCAAGAAAAAAAATGAAGCACGTCGAAACAATACCGGTCAAGAGTTCAAGCAAGCTGAAGCAAGAATGGACGGACGACATTTAATCAACAGCACGGTGCCTACCTCAGTGGTCTGTGATGCGGAAAGCCAAGTCTTCATTTCCAACGAGCCCGTTAGCAATCAACTCAAAGTTGTGTGTTCCTCTCATTGAGATCAGATACTCGCCTGGAGTCAATGCGACCTTTGGAGTTATCAGAAATGACTGCGCCGCGCGATCCGGTTTCTTGGGGTCCAAACCGGTTGTCAATTTGCCAAAAGCCTGAATTTCGAATGGAAGACTTGTCTGCGAAACAAGCCTTTCATCGCGCGACTTGACGTTCCGCACTACCAACCGCGTCAGCACAATATGTTTCCGCACTTCTTCCGCATTCAATTCCCTGCCGTACTTGTCTTCCGGGCTCATCAGACGAATTACAAAGCGCTGTGATTCCGCAGCCTTGAATGCCGCCGTTGAAGCCGCGCCCTCAATATAGAAATCCACGAGGTTCTCACGCGGTTGGAAAATTCCCGATCGAGTCTGTCCAACTTTTTGCTGCTTGACCTTCACCTGTTCCAAAACAGAAGGTGCGCCAGTCGATTGATCCACTCGAAAAATTTCACCGAGCGTTGCCGGCTCCTGGGGGGTGAGCGAGGAAACCTGTGCCGCCAAGCTGGTTGGTGAAATCAAGGTCGTGGCCACGAGGACGATTGAAATAATCCAAGAGATTTCTATGAGTGCCCGAAGTGCAAGACTTCGCGCGACTCGTAAAGGCTGCATATTTGGAAATCCTTAATTGCGGACCTGAGAGGTGGTTCAGTAAACAGCGGAAATAACTGAAACCCGGGGCCGCCTGCCAAGACATCCACTTCTGTGTTATAGGTGGATTATTATTCGGATTTCGTAAATCGACAAATAGAAGTGTTTTAAATTTACGAGTTTGGTTCCAAACAAGTATCACCTTTGTATGTTTGTAACTTCCATTATCCTGGATAAGCGACAACTTTCCCCTCACGGCTGGCATCTGATGTATTTTCCGCGACGTAGACCGGAAAAATACGAAGGGCGGCCATGGGAAAATTTGCTTATTTAATCGCGATGCTCGCCATTACTTCTCCTTTCGCTATACTTCCCGCCAGAACACAAGATACGGGCGCCGCGAATTCTCCACACGTCATCGAAGTCACGGCAAAGACATTTGAGTTCATTCCCAACGAAATCCACGTCAAAGTTGGGGAACGGGTTCAGATTAAATTGCACACTGCGGACCGGGCGCACGGGATTAAGCTCGATCTTTATCCCGAGGGAGCGAGCCAGGATGGGCCGCCGGGATTGGTCTTCGACCATCCGCAGGACGATGCCAAGGTGGAGAAGCACAAGGATCGCGACATTGAATTTGTGGCTGCGCGCGCAGGGACTTACGATTTTAAATGCTCCGTGCAATGCAGCATGATGGGCCACGGGCATGACCGCATGACCGGAAAACTGATCGTAGAAGAATAATTCGTAAATTAAATATTCGTTGGAAGTATTCCCTGAAAAGCCTTCTCTTCAAAGCGCGGAACGCGTAGTGTAAGCAGGCCAATGGAACATTTCTTTTCTTGCCCCTATTGTGGCGAAGAAATTTCGATGGTCCTCGATTTTTCTGTTCGCCGGCAAACCTATGTGGAGGATTGTGAAGTGTGCTGCAATCCCATTGAAATTACGTACAGCGTGGAAGACGACGAACTTTCCGATTTCGCAGCAAAAGTTTTGGAGTAGGGGCACGGCATGCCGTGCCCCTACGGTCGCGTTACGACTATAGATTGAATGGCTTTGGTGCTTGAATTGGAAGGCAAGAAATCTGGCATTTGCTGAAACGAACTGCAAAGATTAAGGAGAAAGTTGAAATTTAGAAATTGGTGGACGTGACAGGGATCGAACCTGCGACCTCATCCATGCCATGGATGCGCTCTCCCAGCTGAGCTACACGCCCGTCACAAAACAAAAACAATCTGCTGATGGTTTGGCGGACCTCAAGCATCTTAACGAATCTCCCGCCGAAATTCCACTGCGATACTTCTGCGCTGTAATGGTTGTTATGAATCTGGAATGCCCATACTTTTTTTCTCTGATTATTCTCTGGTTATTTCTCTGGCAATGCCCTCCGGTTTTGGTGGCCGCAAAATGAAATCTTCCATTAGAATGGCAGCCCTATGCCTAAACTCACTTTTCTTGGCGCGGCTGGTACCGTCACGGGCTCTAAATATCTGGTGGAAGCAGAAGGAAAACGGCTATTGGTGGATTGCGGATTATTCCAGGGATTAAAGGAATTGCGGCTGCGGAACTGGAATCCGCTGCCTGAAAAGCCCGCAACTTTTGATTGGTGTTTATTGACGCACGCGCACCTGGATCACACGGGCTACCTGCCGCGCCTTGTGCGTGACGGATTCCACGGCCCGATTTACGCGGATGCGGCGACGATCGAGCTGTGTACCATCCTGCTTGCCGATTCCGCGCACCTGCAGGAGGAAGACGCGGACAAAGCGGAACGCGGCGGCTACAGCAAGCACGCAAAACCGCTGCCGCTCTATACACGAGAAGATGTCGCTCCGGTGCTGAAAGCGATGCGCGAAATCCCGCGGGCCGCTCCCTTTACGATTTCGCCGCAATTTTCGGTGAAGCCGCACGATGCAGGGCACATTGTGGGCTCCTCAAGCCTGGAGCTGACCATCACCGAAAACGGAAAGAGAACCGTGGTTCTGTTTTCGGGCGACGTGGGCCGCTATAACCAATCCATATTGAAAGATCCGGAAGCGCCGCCTGCTTGCGATGTGTTGCTGTGCGAATCTACGTATGGAGACCGCGAGCATCCCGGAGGACTGCCCGAAGATGCATTGGCGGAAGTCGTTAACCGCGTGGCGAAACGCGGCGGGCAAATTGTGATTCCCGCGTTTGCCGTGGACCGCACGCAGACGCTTCTGTACATCATTCGCAAGCTGGAGACCACGAATCGCATTCCCCACTTGCCCGTGTACATGGACAGCCCGATGGCGATCAGTGTGACCGATATTTATTTGCGCCATCATGAAGATCACGACGCGAGATTTACCGCCGACGAAAAAAATGGGAATCCACTTGACGCGCATAATGTGAACTACATGCGCACGGTAGATGATTCCAAAAAAATCAATAACGTGAAAACGCCAGCCATCATTGTTTCCGCAAGCGGAATGGCCACGGGCGGACGCGTGCTCCACCATATCGCGCGCCTCGCGCCAGACCGCAAGAATGCGATTCTGCTGGCGGGATTTCAGGCCGAAGGCACGCGCGGCCGTGCGCTCGAGGAGGGAACAAAGACGCTGCGCATTCACGGAGCAGACGTGCCCATCCTCGCGGAAGTCGTCAATCTACGGCAGTTTTCCGCGCACGCTGGACAGAGCGAACTGATGCGCTGGCTCAGCGCAATACCGAGCGCGCCGAGGCAAACGTATTTGACGCATGGAGAGCCCGAGGCATCCGCAGCCCTGAAGGCGAAGATTGAGGCGACCTGCAAGTGGAAAGTGGCGCTGCCGCGATACTTGCAGACTGTGGATTTGAGCGCGTGAGATCGGA
>Ga0210386_10001797_pt1 | contig 18805 bp, 17 predicted proteins | sample IncBWH32OmetaG_FD_160091 | JGI IMG/M metagenome (GOLD analysis project Ga0210386, IMG submission 160091) | Forest soil microbial communities from Barre Woods Harvard Forest LTER site, Petersham, Massachusetts, United States - Inc-BW-H-32-O ... | reverse complement strand
CATCCATCTGGCTTCAGGTCCAATGTAAGACGCGACATTCTCCAGGAATGCAATCACGTCGTGATTGGTTCGTTTCTCGATTTCGAGAATCTCGGAAACCGAGAATTCACCCCGAGCACGGATCGCTTTCGCGTCCGCTTCTGGGATCAGCCCAAGCTGAGCCATGGCTTCGGCCGCCAAGGTCTCAATTTCCAGCCAAATCGAAAACTTGCAGGAATCATCCCAGATCTCCCGCATCCGGGGTCGGGAATATCGTGAAATCACCCACTGACGTTAAAGTGCACGGATTGCTTGAAAAGCATTTTCTCAACGAATTTCCGCGTGAATATCACCGAACCCGCGCTCTGACCTGGCGGCCGTTATTCATCAGTGTGACCTGCCCGGAAGCAAGAAGATCAGCCACCGCTGCGGCAGTCTCCTCCTGTGAATCCGAGTAGGAACTGACTGCTAAAATGAGATCTCCCAGGCACAACGGCCTATTTACCAGTTTTCGTCTCTTCATAAATTAAACCTTTCAAGTATTTCCCCTCTTGCTCTCAGTGAGGGCTTAAGTCGCCGCCCTCACGGGCCATTCTTCCCAAAACACTTGTTCGTTCCAAGGTATAGACTCGGTTGCGCCTCAGAACGTTTAAATTATTTCTAGGAACACTTTTCTTGATTTCAGTTGCAGAGATTCTCCCTCTGGCCGATTCATCTGCCGTTTCGCCCTATGGATTGGCTAGCAAAGTTTCTCAATATTATCCTGCACTTGAATTTGTATCTCGGCCAAGTGGCCGACTCGTACGGATCCTGGATCTACGCTCTGCTCTTCCTGATCATCTTTTCCGAAACCGGGTTGGTGGTCATGCCGTTTCTACCTGGAGATGCGCTTTTGTTTACGGTTGGAACTTTGACCGCCCAAAACGGTCCGTTGAATCTGCTGATCATTCTTGTCCTGCTCACGCTCGCCGGCATTCTCGGCCATACCGTAAATTACTGGATCGGGAACAAAATCGGTCAGAAGCTGTTCAGCAATCCACAAAGTCGGATTTTCAATCGGAAACATCTGGAGCAGACGCACGCCTTTTACGAACGCCACGGGGCCAAAACGATCATGCTTTCCCGATTCGTTCCGTTGATTCGCACCTTCGCTCCATTCGTGGCTGGCATGGGTTCGATGAGTTATCGGAAATTCTTCGCCTACAACGTTGTCGGGGCCTTCATTTGGGTCTTCGGCATCGTCTTACTCGGGCACTTTTTCGGGAATATCCCGTTCGTACAAAAAAATTTCTCCCTCGTCATTCTTGCGATCGTCGTGGTCTCCATGATTCCGCCGGGCCTCGAAATTCTGCGAGGCTGGCTAGGGGCAAGGAGCCAAGCAGCCAAGCAGCCAAGGAGCCAGGAGTAGCGGGAGGTCAGCGGCAAAATTTGGGGAGAGAATAAACGGGTCTCTTTCTTCTGACTTTCTGAAAAAGTCGAGGTCCGCCGAGCCCCGGTTGCTTCCCAAATCTTCACGCGCCTTGCCCGTGGGGTGCTCCTGGCTCCTTGGCTCCTTGGCTCCTTGGCTCCTTGGCTCCTTGGCTCCTTGGCTCCTTGGCTCCTTGAATCCTTGACTCCTTGAACCGTTGGCTCCTTCTTCCGAGTAATGACGATTCAACCGGAAATTGAGCAACTGGGCCGGGAAATCTTTGATCTTATCGACAAAGACCAGGGCGCTCCCAGCCTCTTCGGAGGCAAGGATTTCTATGGGCGCCTGATGGATTGGGCGATGCGGGACCCAGTGTTCAAGACCCAGATGTTCAGATTCGTCGATGTCCTGCCGACGCTGACTTCGTCGGGCGACGTCGTGAAACATATGGCGGAATATTTAAGCAGCGTTAAGACGCCGGCGTCCGGCGTTCTCCGCGGCGCTCTCGCCTTCGGCCGGTTGCTTCCAGCGATGCCCGCACATCTGATCCGTCAAAATGTGCTGGCGATGGCGAGTATTTTCATCTGCGGCCGGGACGGAAAATCCGCGTTTCCCAACCTTCGGCGACTCTGGGGAGCAGGCGCTCGTTTCACCGTGGATATCCTGGGTGAAGCGGTCGTAAGCGAGCGGGAAGCGGATGAATTTGCGGCCAAATACACTGACCTTCTTGATTTCCTGGCCGAAGGCACGCGCTCTTGGCAAGTGGAGGGTCCGCTGACCGGGGGTGAACCGCCTTTTGTCAACGTCTCTGTCAAAATTTCCGCTCTGTGCGCCCGGGTTCAAGCGTCCGATCCCCAGGCCAGTATCGAAACCATCATGAAGCGCCTGAAGCGCATCGCAACTCGCGCAGGCCAACTGGGTGCGTCGATCAACCTCGACATGGAACATTACGGGTTGAAAGAACTCACCCTGGATCTTTTTAAGAAGCTTTCGAGTGAACCGGACCTGCCAAAGTCGCCTCACCACGGCTTCGTCATTCAGGCCTATTTGCGTGACTCCTACGCCGACACAGAAAAAATGTTGAATTGGGGTCGCCGCGACGGCCGCCAATTCACGATCCGGCTGGTCAAAGGCGCCTATTGGGATTTTGAGAAAGTGGTCGCCGCACAAAAGGCCTGGGGAGTTCCGGTCTACCTGTCGAAATCGGAGACCGACGCGAACTATGAGCGGATTACCAGGCTGCTGCTGGAGAATCGCACGATCGTTTACCCGGCTTTTGCGTCGCACAATGTGCGCACTATTGCCCACGCAGTGACGTATGCGCGTAAACTTGGCGTTCTTCCCGGCGAATTTGAATTGCAAATGCTGTACGGAATGGCAACTCCGATCAGGCGCGCCCTTGTCAAACTCGGGTATCGGGTCCGCGAGTATTGCCCGGTCGGAGAACTCGTTCCGGGAATGGCTTATCTGGTCCGACGACTGCTCGAGAATACTTCCAATGAAGGATTTTTAAGGGCGAGGTTCAGCGGAAACAGATCAATCAATGAGTTGTTGACCGACCCGGTTCTGCAGATTCCAGGTAATAAGGAGGGCACACCGAAAAGCTTCGAATCCGCGGACGGTGAGTCTCCCGTGAAAGTTGAAGGCGCTCCGCTGCAAAAGGAGCCTCACTTCCAGAATGAACCGCCTTCCGATTTTGCTGTCGCCTCCGCACGAAACAGAATGGGCCGAGCCCTCGATGTGGTCCGCGGAAAGTTGGGACAGGCGTATCCGCTGCTGATCGCCGGCAAGGAATTCATTGGAACGAGACAACTGGCGTCGATCAATCCGGCTCAACCGGGACAGGTGATAGGGCATGTCACCCTCGGTTCTACCGAAGATGTCGCGCGTGCCGTGGCTGCCGCCAGGAACGCCTTTTCCAATTGGAGCAGAACCTCCGCCGAATCCCGGAGCAAATTGCTTGAACGGGTTGCTGACAAGCTGCGGGCGGCGCGTTATGAACTTGCCGCATGGGAGGTCTTTGAGGTGGGCAAAACGTGGTCGGAGGCCGACGCCGATGTCGTGGAAGCGATTGATTTCTGCACGTTCTATGCTCAAGAGATGCGCCGCCTTGGCATCGGCCGCTTGACTCAAGATGTTCCCGGGGAAGTCAGCATCGAAAATTATGTGCCGCGTGGGGTCGCCGCCATCATCGCTCCTTGGAATTTTCCCCTTGCCATTCTCTGCGGAATGACGGTTGCCGCTCTCGTCACGGGAAATACCGTCGTTATCAAGCCCGCTGAACAGTCTTCTGTCGTCGGCGCAATCTTCATGAATCTTCTCCGGGAAGCTGGATTGCCCGACGGCGTGGCCAATCTGGTTTGTGGAACTGGCGAAATTGTTGGGTCACTCCTGGTCGCTCATCCGGACGTCGACCTGATTGCGTTCACCGGGTCACGCGAAGTCGGAACCCTCATCTGGGGCACGGCCGCCGTCACTCACCGGCAGCAACGGAACTTGAGAAAGGTGATCTGCGAAATGGGCGGGAAAAACGCCATGATCATCGATACCGACGCCGATCTCGATGAAGCTGTCCTCGGTATTATCGAGTCGACTTTTAGTTTCCAGGGTCAAAAATGCTCGGCACTATCGCGGCTGATTACGGTGGGCGATGTCCACAAACGGTTGATTCCGCGCTTAACGGAGGCAGTCGCAGCGCTCAAGATCGGGCTGCCCGAACACCCAAATACCGACATCGGTCCCGTGATCGATCACCACTCCTTGGAGAAGGTTCAGGGGTACATCGAACTGGCCAAGCGCGAACATCATCTCGAGTTACAGGTTCAATTGCCGGCCGGACTGGAAGGATATTACATTGCGCCAGCGATCTTTACCGCCGTCAATCCGGCCGCGCGTTTGGCGCAGGAAGAAATCTTTGGGCCGGTTCTCGCCGTGCTCACTGCGAAAGATCTTCCGGCGGCCATCCACATTGCCAATAACACGCCGTTCGCTCTCACAGGGGGTATTTACTCGCGCAGCCCGCAAAACATCGAACGCGTGCGCTCGGAATTTCTGGTCGGAAATCTCTACATTAATCGCTCTATCACAGGGGCAATTGTCGGGCGCCATCCCTTTGGCGGATTTAAAATGTCCGGGGGAGGAACGAAAGCCGGTGGGACAGACTACTTACTCAATTTTATGTTTCCGCGCGTTGTCACGGAAAACACTCTCCGCCACGGGTTCGCACCCGAAACACCGCGTGCGTGAACCATCCTCGGAGACGCCCAACTGATCACCGGCTTGGATTCACCATTCCGTAGAGTTCCACCGTGATATATCTTCCATCTGTCATCACGTCGTCCTGGAGAACTCCTTCGCGAGTCATCCCGACTTTTTCCAACACTCGCCTTGATGCATGATTCCCGATAAAATGCCTCGCGGAAATTTTGTGATAGGTGAGAACTCCAAAGCCGTATTCGACGATGGTTTTTGCCGCCTCAGTACAATAACCGCGATTCCAATACCTTATTCCGATCCAATAACCGAGCTCTGCGCGATTGAACAGACCATCCCTGCTCAACGACACAGCCCCGAGCAATGGACCGCTTGGCAGACAAATCGCGAAGACAACGCCGAGCCCTTCGTAGAAACATCTTTGGTGCGTCGAAATCCAGGACTCCGCGATCCCATCTTCGTACGCATAGGGGACACACAGGGTCGTCTCGTAAATCCTCCGATCTTTGGCGAGCGCCTTGACCTCCGGGGCGTCCGTGAGTGCAAACGGCCTCAGGATCAGCCGTTCGGTGCGGATCGTTTCCTGTAGTACCATGCATCCAACAGTAAGCGAAGCCTCCGGCTTTGCATGCCCTGAAAAGATTGTGGTCAGCGAACAACTACAACGGTACTGCGAAGGTGTGCGGCCGTGTCCCCGCTGCCATCGTCGGCGCCACTTAAAGGAGCATCGTCTGGATTGGTTCCATGTTGCGCGACGGATCGCGCGAATCGAAAAGGAATTCCTGTATCTCCCCTATGGGGATGAATACCCTTTGCGAATCGCCTTGCTGCTGCCCGGCTGACACGTTTCCTTTTGCTAATCTCACGCTTGACGTTCAATCGGGAATCCGGCAAGACAGCCTAAAATGCCCACAGTTTTGACTTTCAAGACTGCAATGAACCAGCCGAAAGAAGCTTAGGTGCAACGGCAAGCTACGGTCTGTCGGACGTCAACACCCCCGCCGGCGGCGCTCATGCGCATGCAGTATTGGAGCACGCGGAAAGACGATTCCCGGTATGAATTTCGTGATCCGAAATCACAAAGTATTCAACCTTCTGGCACTCGACCGACGCTGAAGTCGCTCGTTAATGAGATTTCATTGGTGCTTTAGGGCAGCGTCGAAGTTTAGATCCTATGCGAAATTCAAATACCATCCAGTCGTACGTCTATCTTCTAGCGAGCTTGTTTCTGTTCTCCCTCGCCCGCGCAGCCGAACCGCAACTGGTCATTGTGGACAACGACTTTAATGGCCCTCCGAACACCCTCTCGAATCTACGAGCTGCGTTGATGTTTTTGGAAAGTTCCGAGGTCAAGGTGCTTGGCTTTACCGTCGTGACTGGCGATGGGTGGAGAGACGAAGAAGTCGCCCATACATTAAAGTTGCTCGAAATCGCCGGATTCAAAGATATACCCGTCGTTCCCGGGGCGGTCCTCCCCCTGGTAAATAGCCAGGAGGAAACCGAGGCCTGGGAAATGCTGTATGGATCGGTCGGATATAAGGGGGCATTTAATTCTCGGATGGCTCCTGATAAGATCCCGTTGCTCCCGGAAGGCATGCCAGCGGGCCGGCCAGCAGACAGTTTCGCACCTATCTTTATGATCCAGCAGGTGCACGCTCACCCCCACGAGGTATCAATCTTCGCCGGTGGCCCGCTCACGAACCTAGCTATTACTTTACGTCTGGACCCTGAATTCCCAAAACTCGTCAAGGAACTGGTATTCATGGGCGCTCTGGTGAACCTTCAACCGCCTGATTTTAACATCCGCTTCGACCCAGAGGCCGCTCATATTGTCCTCACTGCTCCGTGGCCCAGTATCACCTCGGTAGGCGAGGTGACGTCGAGCCCGAACACAAAAGCGCAAGCCATCCTAAGTGAGGAAGTGGTAAAGAAACTCAGGGCGACAAACTCGCCAATTGCAAAATACGTGCTCGAATATTCGCAAGTAGACCTCGACGATAATAATAACTTCCCGTTATGGGACGAATTGGCGGCAGCAGTACTCATCGATCCGCTGGTCATAACGAAATCCGAGGACATCTACCTCGATGTGGATATCGACCACAACATGGACTATGGTCGTGTCCATGCCTGGTGGGACGATCAACACGTCCCGCACACCAATAAATGTAAGGTTCGCGTGGTAGACGCAATAGATGTGAGCCGCTTCAAAGCCATGTTTATCAAATGCATGAGCGCGTACCCCGCGTCGCCATAACGCTGACCTTCGGGAGCAGGCGAGTTAGTTAACGATTCCGTCCGTTCGCCGCACGCGCTCTGTGCGCCAATCAACGGCGAACTGAGCAACGCACCTATAAACGATTCTAGATCGTTCGTCCTCGGTGACCTCCCGGCGTGCGCCCCGTACCCCGGTCCCATCCATCCGTGCTATCTGCGCTCAATGGATTTGAGATATACAAAAGAACCGCTGGAGTATTTCTCGAATACGCTCAGCGATATCGCCTACAAAGAGACTAAGAAGAATCCATGTTGCGCGACGGATCGCGCGAATCGAAAAAGAATTCCTGTATCTCCCCTATGGGGATGATTTCCAGGAACGCCTCGCGGCTCGCTGGGCAAACTTGAACAGCATGAAGTGGATGTTCTGGAACGACGGTGTGGACATGGCGGAATTCGGAATGACCAGAGCGCGAATTGGTGGAGAGGCACAGCGTTCCGAGTAGCGCGGTCCTCATGAAACTCCGGGACTGGCTCCTCGCAAACTCGTGCGAACCTCTGTTTGCGACGCACACGCTGCCTCTGCTTTACTCGCCAGCTCGCGAATGGAAGTCGATAGCCAGCGGTTTGCTGGCTGTACAGATCCTGCCTGAACACGGCTGCTATGCGCTTTGGTTTCGCCCGGAGGTGATCCGGACGGTCACATGGGTGGGCGACCCCAACAAACCGGTTTCCGTCGAGCAGGGGCGGGCAAAGCTCGGTCCCCGCGAATCCTAAGGAGAGGTGGTTGTTCGGGTTTCCAAAGAGAGTGAAACCGAGACCCAGGCAAAGGTTAATTCGAGGTGAAAGACAGCGGCATTGGCATTGGCATTCCGCTCGAGGCCCAGGAGCGCCTTTTTTCAAGCTTTTAGCCAGGCCGATGGTTCCACGACCCGCAAATACGGTGGCACCGGCTTAGGCCTTGCCATCTCCAAGCAATTGGTAACCCTCTCGAAGGACCATCGCGAAATGCCAGTCCCGTTTGCCTCTTTTTCAACGACAAAGAGAAATTGAAAGAAATCTGCACGAGAACCTTTTCAAGAAAGGACATTGGCGGTTAAGGTGATCATTGTCACCCAAAACAAGCCCATGCCTTTTTTAGGCTGCATCGCAGATGATTTCACCGGCGGAACCGATTTGGCCAACAATCTGGTGAAAAGCGGTTTTCGAACCGTTCAAACGATCGGTATTCCCAAAACAGTTGCGCAGTTGGAAAAAATCGATGCCGTCGTCGTCGCACTCAAGACGCGTACCTCTCCCGTTGAGCAAGCCGTACGCGAATCCAAAGAGGCACTCCTTTGGTTGGAATCCATCGGCTGCCGTCAGTTCTATTTCAAGTATTGTTCGACGTTCGACTCGACACCTCGGGGAAATATCGGCCCGGTCACCGAGGTCCTCATGCGGGAACTCGGCACCTCCCTGACAATCGCCTGTCCGGCGTTTCCGGACAACGGGCGGACCGTCTATCGCGGCCATCTTTTCGTTCACGACCAACTCTTGAACGAGAGCGGCATGCAGCATCATCCGCTCACCCCAATGACGGATCCGAACATCGTTCGGGTTTTGGCAGCCCAGACGAGTTTAGCGGTCGATTTAATCCGCCTCGATTTGGTTCGGCAAGGCGAGCAAGCGGTTTCGCAGGCGTTTGCCACGCTCGCCACTCAATCTGCGACGGTGGCCATCACGGACGCGACTTCGAACGAAGATCTGGTTGTTTTGGCCGAAGCGGCAAAAGACTTAAAGTTGGTTACCGGTGGTTCCGGTCTAGCCCTGGGATTGGGCAAAAACTTCGGCTTGCTACCGGGACGGGCCGCCAAATCGATCACGCCATCTGGCAGGAGAGCGATCCTGGCCGGAAGTTGTTCACGCATGACTCTCAAGCAGATTGAAGTGGCAAAGAAAATTTACCCCCACTTCAGGGTCGCACCAGAGGAGCTCGCCGCCCAATTCGAGATCACGCTTGATAGAGTGCTGAACTGGGCAAAACAGCATCGCTCAGATCCGAATCCTTTGCTCGTCTACACTAGTGGATCTCCGGACGAAATAGCGTCGAACCAGAAAACCTTGGGCGTCGATCGCGCTGGAGATCTGTGCGAGAGATTTCTCGCAGCGATCGCCGTGAATTTTGTCGATGACGATATTTTACAATTGATCGTCGCTGGTGGCGAAACTTCCGGAGCGGTTGTCACGAAGCTTGCTCTGGATCTCTTGCGCATCGGGCCGGAAATCGATCCGGGTGTGCCCTGGACCCTGGCTTCTGGTCGAAGCCGAGAGATTTCTCTCGCCCTGAAATCAGGAAACTTCGGATCTGAAGAGTTTTTTGTGAACGCCTGGCGACATCTTGGGCCGCCGAAATGAGCGTCGAACTAAAACTTCGAGAACGCATCGTCCAGGTCGGACGCAGCCTGTACAGGCGTGGATTGAGCCCCGGGAGCAGCGGCAACATTAGCGCTCGCCTGGAAGATGGGTGGTTGCTGACTCCTACAAATTCATGTCTGGGAGAGCTGGATCCGGCTGATCTCTCGAAGTTGAATTGGGACGGAAGCCTTATCTCCGGGGCCAAGCCCAGCAAGGAATACTTCCTCCATCTGGCGATGTACCAGAAACGTCGGCAGAGCGGCGCAATCGTCCATCTCCACAGCAGTTACGCCGCCGCAATTTCCTGCCTGGATGGACTTAACCCGGCAAGTTGCATCCCGCCAATCACACCCTATTTCGTCATGCGGGTTGGAACACTGCCTCTCATTCCTTATTTTCGGCCTGGCGACAAAGCTCTGGCGAACGAGATCGCAAAGCACGCGGACAAACATGCCGCTGTCCTTCTAGCCAACCATGGACCGGTAGTTTCGGGCAACGACCTGGATGCCGCGATGTACGCCATGGAAGAGCTCGAGGAAACATCCAAACTAATGCTTCTCCTGCACAACCAAAAAATCCGAACGCTGGACGAGTCACAGATACAAGAGCTATGCGAGACATTTGGCGCACAGTGGGAATCGTAACCAAACCCAAGGGATTCAGGAGACGGTACGCTAACGTACCGTCCGAGCCGCATTGGCTCTCACCACTACCAACGGACGACCGACAACTGCACAATGCCTAGATTCAATGCCAACCTTTCCTGGCTCTTTCAGGAAAAGCCGCTCTTAGATCGTTTTGCTCCGGCCGCGAGTGCCGGGTTCACGGCGATCGAAATCTTGTTTCCGTACGATCAACCGGCGTCGGACATCCGCTCGGCGCTTCGATCGAACGGCCAGGAGTTGGTCCTGATCAACGCGCCTCCGGGTAATTTTAGTGCCGGCGAACGGGGCCTGGCAGCGCTACCAGGACGAGAAAAAGACTTTCGAGAGGCGTTTGGCAAGGCGCTGGACTACGCGGAAGCTCTCGATTGCCCGCGAATCCATGTCATGTCAGGCATCACCAGGGATTGGGACCAAACCGAGGCGCACCGAACGTTTTTGACTAACCTTGAATACGCGTTGCAAAAGGTCGGAAACGCCGGTCTTTCTATCTTGATCGAGCCGATCAATACCAGGGATTTCCCAGGATACTTTCTTACCACCGTCGAACAGGCGGATGGCATCCTCCAGGAACTCTCCCATCCTGCACTTAAAATTCAATTCGATTGGTATCACGCTCAGATCATGGGTGGCGATTTAGCGCGTCGAACGGAGAAATTTTTTCCGAAAATTGGGCACTTCCAACTGGCTGGAGTTCCGGACCGAGCCGAACCGGACCTAGGCGAAGTGAATTTTCCGTATCTGTTCAATCTGGTCGACGCACTTCATTACGACGGATGGATCGGGTGCGAATATCGTCCGAAAGGACGAACCGAAGAAGGTCTGGGTTGGCTTCCTAAAACGTCTTATGCCTAAAGCAAAAAAAGTTGGATTCGTTGGGCTTGGCGCCATGGGGATGGGGATGGCGACTCAGTTGCTGAAAAAAGGATTTCACGTTGCCGCACTTGATGCTCGAGCGGAGGTCAAAGAGCGGTGGACCGCCGCAGGCGGTGAATGGTGCGATTCGCCGGCGGCCGCTGCGACCGACGCTGACGTCTTTGTTGCCATGGTCGTCAACGCCGAACAAATCGAATCAGTTCTATTCGGCGGGAATGGGGCAATGAAGAATCTCCGCCCTAAGTCGGTCGTCATCGCTACGAGCACTGTTTCTCCCGCGTTTAGTCGTGACCTGGGGAAGCGCCTCGGCGAATCAGGCCACCTCTTCATTGACGCCCCGGTGAGTGGCGGGGTGATCGGCGCCGAATCAGGCGGACTGTCGATTATGGCTTCCGGTAGCGATGAAGCATTCGAAATCGGGGAACCGGTTCTGCAGGCGATGGCCGCGAAAATTTATCGGATTGGCACGGAACCCGGCCTCGGTTCGATCGTCAAAACGGTGAACCAGTTGCTGGCCGGCTCTCATATCGCACTGGCGGCCGAAGCAATGGCCTTTGGTACCCGTGCCGGTGCGGATCCGCAGGTTCTTTTTGACGTGATTTCGCACAGCGCCGGCTCTTCGTGGATGTTTAACAATCGTGTTCCGCACATGTTGCAAGGAGACTTCACTCCGCTGAGCGCCGTGAACATATTTGTCAAAGATCTCGGGATCGTCCTCGACGTCGCTCACGAACTCCGGTTCCCTCTGCCGATGGCAGCAATTGCGCATCAGCTCTTTCTCGCGGCAGCCGCCTCCGGCCTGGGAGCCCAAGATGATGCCGCCGTCGTGAAGGTGTTTGAAAACCTGAGTGGCGTCTCCGTCGCCAAAAACCGGTAGGACCACGCGCCTACCCTTTGAAGCGACGCGCTTTTTTGGCGAGCGCGCTTTGGACCATGATCAATTCACTGACATTTTCTGTCGTGAACAGACCAATCAATTGGCCGCCGATGTCCACCACTGGCAAGGCCGAGACGTTCGCTTCCCTGATTTTCGAAAACGCGTGCTCGAGACTCATGTGCGGCACCAGCGTCGGGAGCCCGGTAATCATGACCCCGCTGACCGGCGTATCGGGACCTGCTTTCCGCAATGCCACCAACAGATCATGCTTCGTCAGCAGACCGGCAAAACCTCCGTTATCGTCCAGCACGGGAAATTCGTGCTGAGAACTGCCGAGCAGGAAGTCGACCGCCTGATCCAGGGTCGCCCGGTGATTCAAGGTATCAAATCGAGTCATCATCGCGCTCGAGACCGGAATACCCGATGTCGCGTGGCGCATTTGCACGAAGGACGACTCACTTTCTGCGCCCACATAAATGAAGATCGCGATGAGCGCCAGCGAAGGCGGTCCCTTGCTGAATGCCCAAACACCCATCAGCAGAGCCAGCGCTTGACCAACAGTTGCCGCAATCTGGGTCGCGCGCTCGTAACTCAACCTCATGGCAAGTAGCGCACGGAGGACCCGGCCCCCGTCCAATGGAAATGCCGGAATCAGGTTAAAAAACACCATCATGGCGTTGATGGATAGCAACGCCGGTAATGCATCGATCCTCGTCGGATCCACTAACTCACCAAAATCGAGCGTTCCGGTCACACCCAACACCAACAGCAAGGGGCCCGCAATGACCACGTTCACGAGCGGACCAGCGATCGCGACAATCAATTCTTGGACGGGCTTTTCTGGCATCCGTTCCATCCGCGCGACGCCGCCGATCGGCAGCAAAGTAATGTCCACAGTTCGTATCCCGAAAGCCTTCGCAGCGAAGGCGTGACCGAACTCGTGCAACAACACACAAAGGAATATCAGTAGGAAAAAGATAACGGCATTCAGAGTCTCGGAAATCCCGGCTTCTGCGCCATAGAATGAAGCGAAAACCGCGAGCAACAAGAAGAAGGTGACGTGTATCCGGACCTCAATCCCGCCAATCCGCGCAACTTTAAAAGACCATCTCATGGCTCGCCTTGCAACGCATCCCGGGGTGCGTCAACAGGCATATGCCACGCTGGATATACCTTAGGCCAGAGATATTTACCCATTCTTTCAATAATCGAATACACCCCCTCCCTCTCCCCAAATCGTCATTATAGCCCTCCCCAATCGTCCTCCTCGTCTTCGTCCTCGAGTGAGACAGCTGAGGAGATCGGGATTAACGGCAGTTTGGGATGATCTTTGCCCCGCAGGGGCTTTAGGACTCAGCCCGGCGTTTCAACGCCGGGGACATTCAGTAAAAGGGGTACGCCCTGCATGGGCGTAAGATCGGAGATCGTTACCCCGGTCGAATAGCGAGCCGTTCCCCTCAGTCGTAACTCCTTTGACGGCAGAACCGCGAATTTTTTGCACCGAAATTCGCCACTCTTTGACGCCAGAATGAACACCTCCGGTGTTGGACCCGTCCATCTTCTTGGGCTCGATCCGCGAACTTCAGGTATCGTTTTATCAAGCCGAAAAATCGAGCGGCAGCGAAGATCTTTTTAGTAAAACAAATTATCCGCAAACCATGAGGACGCTGAAAAATACAGATAATCTAAATGATCGGACAAAATCTTTTTGTCTACTGCATGCGCATCAGAAATCGAGGTTATATGCAGTATTCTCGGTCTGCTGTTCTCCATGATTGCAATGCATGCTGACGACCTGCCAGTGATCAGTGTTTCCGAAGCCTTTTTGCACTTAGGCCAAAATGTACAGGTGCCCGGCTTAGTCTTCGCTGTCCCGAGCAACCGACTCGGGACCACATTTATCGTCCAAGAAAGCCTGACGCTGGTGGTGGCCCGAAAAACCATTCGGTTATTAATGGTCGCCCTCATCCTGATCTTGACCGCCAGTCATTCCCAGGCCGACCTTGGCTGGACGCTCGCGCAATTTAAGCAGCAATATGGCAAACCGGTTTTAGATCTGGAACAGATTGCGCGACGGACAGGATACGTATTCACGGGGGATGACTACATCATTGTTGCTTTCTTTCGTGACACGCAAGTCTCGCGCATCCTGTACATCTGCCGCGGCGGTTCCGTGTTGGATTGGGAAAGGGCAAAGGATCTTCTAAGGGCTAACGCGCCGGATGCGATCTGGGGCGATGCCTACAAGAATGAGGCTGATAACTCTTATCGGGCAAACGGCACCAAAGATGGCGTGGAGAGCTACTACGCCTCTTTGACCGACGACGGGAAGATGCTCGCTATTTGGACTAAGGAAGACGATGAGGCAGGAAGAACAAAACCCGGACTCGATACGCCTTCAGTCTCCAGCGTTGTGGGTTCGAACGAAAAGAGTACCGGCGACGTCACTACTGGACATGTACCGAGCATTGACAAAGAATTAACTCCCGAAATAAATCGCCCCGACGTGCCGGCAAACGCGACTTCATCGTCTCCGGCACAGCGGCCAGCTTCTGCGCACGCATCCCGTACCAAGATCGCCAGGGTTAAACTTCGGTCATCCATATCCCACCCTGAGATTATTCACGCCGCAAACTCTGATGCCAAAGCGCGATCAACCGCGCCCTCACATCAACAGGTCGAGAGCCATCCCCCCACCCCCACTCCGGCTCCTGCCCCTACCCCGTTGTTGATGAACGCCGGCACCGGGCTGTACAATTCGGATTTTACTCAACCCTTTAAGAATTCGAAAAAAGCCCCCGGTCCATGAACCCCCGCAATCGCTCAACGTTGTGCTGGTGCGCATTATTTTAGACAACGGGAGATTGTATCTCTGCCTAATAAATACCCTATTCCTTTTCGGTCGGATTCGGAGCGCATTTGGCTTATCTGATGTCTAAAACGGACTATAGTTTGGTTGTTAGAAGCCCGAAGGCCGTCGATGCAACTTTTTAGGAGGCAGGATACTTTTCGAACTTTGGCAGGGTGGGTTTCATTTGGTCCCAGGGGTGCGCGTCTGAGGTCCAGACATCCATTTGCAGATCGAACCAACTCGGATCATCCAAGCTTGCCGTTCTGATCGCGACGATATGAGGAATGGCGTCGGGCTTGCCCTGGATCGGCGAGCCGCATTCCGAGCAGAAACCCCGATGGGTCCGGCCACCCATCTCACTGGGAGAGGCGTGGAAGCGCAATGTGCCTTGCCGGAGCTTGAAAGCTGCGGCCGGCACGATGACGAAAGAAGAGAACGGGCCCCCGCTGGATCGCTGGCAATCGCGGCAGTGACAGTGCACCATCATCAACGGTTCGGCAGTGCATTCGTAGCGAATCTCGCCGCAAGCGCATCCGCCGGAAAAGGGCGTGGTTATTTTGTTCATATACTATTTGTTTCCCGATCCACAGTCGCAGGTCGCGGACGACGGCGACGCCGTCTCGGGCCAATAGGGTTTATCCGCATCGGCAAACTCGTTGGTGCCATAGCGATCATGGTGCCGTACCCATTCCATGGCGAAGCCCAGGTGGTCTTCGTCGCGGCCCTTGGGCACCAAGTCAAGGATCCTGTAGGTGCCCATGAGTAGCTCGACGCCTCGCCCATAAGTGGAGTACGTATGGAAGACGACGCCGTCGGCGTCCTTGTAGAAGACGCTCAGACCCGGCGCCTCCGCGCTGGGGAACTCCTGCATCGTGTAGTTGTAATTGACCTTGCCCTGCGCGATCTCCTCCTCGGTGAACGATACGTGGGAGTCAGCGTTGAAATCGCCGCCGTAGGACGACACCCACTGGAAGCGCCAGCCCATACGCTTCTTGAACGCCTCTATTTTGGCCAGCGGCGCGCGTGAGATTGCCACCATCGTGACGTCGCGAGCTGCCAGGTGGGCGAGCGCGCCGTCGAAATGGTCGGACACGAACGAGCAGCTTGGGCAGCCCTCCTGCCAATCCGGTCCGAACATGAAGTGGTAGACCACCAACTGGCTGCGCCCGGCGAAGAGTTCCGCCAGCGCCACCTTGCCGCCAGGGGCGTCGAAAGCGTAGTTCTTGTCGACCTTTACCCAGGGCAGTTGGCGCCGTTCGGCGCTCAACCGGTCCAGGAGCCGAACGGATTCCTTCTCCTTTTTCAACAGCTCCTTGCGGGCCGCAATCCACTCCTCTGGTGATACGATGTCGTGTTCCCGCCGCAGATTCTGCGGCTCAGACGTAGTTGCATTTGCGCTCATAATTTATCTTTTGTTGTGGGCTGGTCTGGCAGCTGCCGAACCAACCGTTGTCAGTTTTGTTCAGTTCCAATCTTAAAGTCCTGTTTTGAAAAAACGGGGCGTCATTCTTTCTCCACAAACGTCGCGAAACTCTCCACGATTTTGTCCCATCCCCGCGCGTGGCTATCCCGGCCCTCCACAGTGGCGAAGCGGCTGTGCGTCAGCACGAACTCCGTGCGCTCACCCCGTTGCAGAAATTCCACCGTGATCAGCGACGTCTTCCCCTCCACCTCGCCAAACTCCGCGCCGCTGCCGTCCTTCTCCCAGTCCCAGGTGTAAACCAGCCGGGTCGGCGCCTTCACCTCCTGAAAGACCCCCACCGCCGTAAAAAATTCTCCGTCCGGCATCTTCATCTGAATGCGGAATTTTCCGCCGACCCGAAGATCCATGCTCGCCCGCGGCACTTCCATCCCCGGATCTGGCCGCATCCATTGCTGGATATGTTCCGCCGATGTCCACGTCTCGAACGCCAGTTCCGGCGTCGCCTTCAACACCCGCCGCACGACCAACGTCGCGTCATCCGGCTTCAGCACTTCATTATTGATCATCATCTTGTTTGGTTTCCTTCGTTTGTAGTTTGTCCAAATATTTTTCGAACTGATCCAGATTCCCCTCCCAAAACTTCCGATACCCGCCAGCGACATCGCGTGCGGTTGCGCCAGAGCCGTCACGCACCCGTCGCCCTTGGCCAATTGCGCGAAAATCCGCCGCCGCGTCGGATCCGCCAGCGCCGCAAAAGTCTGGTCCAACATTTTCGAAACATATTCAACCATGTGGTTGAATATTGTCTGAAGAAAAAACCAACGCAAATAAATTCTTTCATCTTTGGAAATTTCAAGCCCACTCTCTAAACCCCGATCGAAAAACGCTCCCTCAACTTCGCCGGCATTCGGGCGCAAGCCAGGCAGACATTGCACCTGCCCCCAAAACTCATCCAGGTCCATGTCCTCTTACGTTGACGACCATCCGCACTGACGAATTCATTCACGTGAAGGAAGGCGCGAATTAACGGCTGGCCATTTGCCGATCCAAATCCAGATGGTCCGAACGGGCTCGACAACATGCCTTTTGTTCCGACTAAGTACTAAAATGAACAAACTAATACTAACACTGCTGGCCTTCGCCAGCGCGGTAATTCCCGTAATAGGCGGTGAACCGATTGGGCCAGTCTTGGCGAATCCAACGACTTCGGACCAGGACGCTCTGATTCTCCGGATTCTCAAGTCGCTAGAGACCCACGACTACCGCACATTGTTAACCTACACGTTGGATAATGAAACCGATTATTTCGGCCACAAAAATTCGTCCAGTGCCTTCATCCAACAAGATATGACGCAAGACGCTCGATCTTATAAGTGGTGCAGGTTTGTTCCAGATTTATCCACTTTTCAGACTTCGCTCGGGCATGACTCCATTGAATATGATTCTGATGCACTCGATGTTCGAGGCAAAGAGCACAAGGCGCGATGTCGTCTTGACGTTCATTACACGCCTACGACTTCACCCCGACTGCAAGCGCTCTCCTTAAAAGTTTTGCCCAATCATCTGCAAGCCGGCAATTCGGGGTCGACAGTCATCGGTCCTGCCTCGGGGCAGATTGACGAGAGCAGTGTTAAGAACGCCATCGCACAATGTACGGAGATCATCAAGACGGAGATCATTCCCCGTTACGAAACAATGGACGGCTTCACCGCTAAACCGTTGGACATCAAATATCAGGACGATCCAGTGATCGCAAAATGGCTCGATGAATATGGGTCAATCTGGAAACAACTGGACCCCGTCGTCGCCGACGCTTACGTCGACTTTCAGCGGAAGGTAAACGAGCGCAACAAACCTGAAGCCAACAAGTACCGCGCGCTCTTGGCGGACGCTTTTAATCGGGCGGTTGAACTGCGCGGCGGCGGCTCCGCCTCGGTGCAATTATATACCTTCGCGCCAGCGCACGAGGAATGGATCTTCGCCCACTTTGGCACCAAATCCAATAATGTGCCGGATGAGAAATTTATCTCCCGGCTGACCAAGGATCTTACCGTCGGGGCCAGCCCTGAACGCCACGAGGTCCAATCCGTGCTCGCGAAATTGAAGGCCGTCGAGCGGTTTCTTAACCAGGACGATGCGGCATTTCTGAGGGCGGAGTTTCTCTCTTACTTTGAGCGCTAGCCCGCGCCCGGCGCGAACGATAGCTATAAGGAGATGCAATCGCCCGAAACACCTCCGGCAACGATTGTCCGGCTGTCCTGTCCCAAATCGGAAAACGGCGAATACCTGAAAGCAAGCGGTTCGCCCTGAAAGATCAATACGAGATTCCGGCTAAATGAGTCAGTCCAGTCAATCAGTGCGATCTGGTTTATCGCGGAAGTGCGAGATACGGTGACGGCGCGTGCTTGGTCGGAAATGACCAAGGTGACGAGCGAACCGTTAGGTGGCGTCTGCGTGCCGCTAAGAACGTTAAAGCTAAGCGTAACGGATTGAGAAGCTCCTGCCGCGACGTTGCCAAAAGTGTAGCTTAGAGCCGTCCCCGCTGCATAGCCGGTCGTGGAGGTCGTAAATTGCGGAACATGGTAGCCGACAGAAAGATATTGGGCGGCATTCGTCGCGTTGGTTACCGTTAACTTGAACTGAATCGCGTGCCCCGGAATTGCGGGGCCGGACGCCGTCAGACCATAAGAAAAGGCGGGACTCGCATAGACGGCTTTGGCGTCGCTGGCCCGAGCCAGAATCTGACTGCTGCTGTTTGTCCAGGCCGCTTCGATCAGCAGAGCCGCTTGAATGGCGGGCGTGGTGGAACTCTTCAAGCTCAAATGAACTTCCCCTGTTGCCCCCGCTCCGAGCACGCTGGGCGACCAACGAACAACCCCATCTGTCCCCTTTATGCCGCCCC
>Ga0210386_10001795_pt1 | contig 18815 bp, 14 predicted proteins | sample IncBWH32OmetaG_FD_160091 | JGI IMG/M metagenome (GOLD analysis project Ga0210386, IMG submission 160091) | Forest soil microbial communities from Barre Woods Harvard Forest LTER site, Petersham, Massachusetts, United States - Inc-BW-H-32-O ... | reverse complement strand
TATTTTTTTTTCATAACAAAAAACCTTATTGGAGCTTTAACGAAAATACGGCAATGATGGCAAAAAGAAGACTTATGATCCAAAAACGGATCACAATTTTTGTTTCAGGCCATCCTTTATATTCAAAATGGTGATGGAGGGGAGCGCAGAGAAAAATTCGTTTTTTATTGCGATAGCGATAACTTAAAACTTGTAAAATCACAGAAAGCGCCTCTGCTACAAAAACTACCCCCGCAATTGCAAGCAAGAGCTCTCGGCAAAGCAATACAGAAGAGACTCCAATAATTCCTCCTAAAGCAAGAGATCCCGTATCGCCCATAAATACTTGTGCTGGATAGCCGTTGTACCACAAAAATCCTAAAGAAGCTCCCGCAAGAGCCAACAAATAGACCGCAATTTCACCGCTGCCCTCGATATATAAAATATTGAGATAACGAGCAAGCTCAATGTGGTTTGATAAAAAAGCAAAAAGGCCCAATACAAGAGAGACCATGACCAAACAGCCCGCAGCGAGCCCATCGAGCCCGTCTGTCAAATTCACCGCGTTCGATGCCCCCGTAATCACAAAAATGATGAGCAAAAAAGAGATCCATTTCAGCCATCCATCCAAAGTCAGGATAGGATCTTTAAAAAAAGGGACATAAATTCGCGTAATGTACTCATCCGTGCTCAAATTGTTATTGATCACAAGAGGACGCTGCCCCTCTCTAAGCTGCAAAGATTGTTCTTTTGCGACGGGAGCCCGTAATATTTTTTCGCCCGATACCATTTTAGTGAAGGGAGGATAAAGCAGATACAAGGCAATCAATCCTGAACAAAGCAGTTGCCACCCCATTTTCTTTCGAGCTTTTAAACCTTGGCTATTTTTATAGCGTAATTTCAAATAATCATCCCATCCACCCAAAAAACCTAAAAAAAGCGTCGTAAAACATAAAATCCAGGTGAATATGTTTTTTAAATCCATCCATAAAAAAAGAGAAATTGTCATAGATGCTAAAATCAAAACACCTCCCATGGTCGGTGTTTCCTTTTTCTTGCCATGCAACTCTGCAAGTAAAGGACAGTCTTCTACACTTCGAATTGTCTGCCCAATTTTTAACTCATAGAGTTTTTTGATAAATCGAGACCCTAAAATAATCGTAAGCAATAGAGCCGTTGCAGCAGCCAAAATCATACGGGAGGAAAAATAGGTAAAAACAAGGGGGATTTTCCAACCTAGGTCGCGTAAAGCTTCAACAAGAAATAACAACATATGTAAAAAACTCCTAAGAACCTTAATATTAACAGGTTTTAAATCAACAAATCGAATAAATGTTCCAAATGCATGCTGCGAGATCCCTTGACAAGAACCACATCGCCTGGACACATCAACGCTTTCAAACGCTCTGCTAATGCTTTAAGGTCTAAAAAATATTCCGCAGGCTTTTGCACTTGGGCAAATGTTTCGCAAAGAATCAATGCCTCTTCACCAATCACTAACAAATGATCTACAATCCTTTGTGCCAAAAATCCAATTTCCTCGTGAGCATTTTTGGAAAATCCCCCCAATTCTTTCATTGTGCCAAAAACCGCAATCCGCTTCCCATTTTCTTTTGGTTCTGGAAAATTGAGTAAAGCCGATCGCATTGACTCAGGGTTTGCATTATAAGCATCATTTACGAAAAAAATTCCATTTTTCTCAAATTGTTCAAACCTCATCGCGGGAAGTCTAAGTGTGTTGATTTGTTGATTAATCTCGTCCCATTCCATTTTCATCTGCCTTGCAACAGTCACTGCAATGAGAAAATTATATACAATGTGGCTTTGCTTAAACGGCAGATCAAACTGGTAGGCCCTCACTCCCCTTTCATCCACATAAACCCTTCCATCCAGAACTGAGAGAAAATAATCAGCATTTCGATTTTGAAGAGAAAAGCAAATTTTTTTCGCAGATGTCTCTAAAGAAATCTCATCTGGAAAGATCGCTATTTGCGTTTTCGGGGAAGAAAAAATCTGCAATTTTTCTTTGACAATATCTTCTAATCCATTTGGGAAAAAGGCAGCATGAGCAAGAGAGATTTTTGTAAGAACTGCGATATCAGGCGCAGCAATTTGGACTAAACTTCCAATCTCTCCAGCCTCGCTCATCCCCATTTCCAAGACTAAAATTTCCTCATCCGAACGATTCAGTAAATTTAAGGGGAAAGTCAACTTTGAATTATAACTGTGAGGTGTCTTGAACACTTTATATTTCTTTGAAAGAAGCTCAGCTACAAAATCTTTTGTAGTTGTTTTGCCTACCGATCCGGTAATACCTATAATACGGGGAGGCGGCGCTTGCAGACTCAAAGAAAATTGCGCTAGTTGTTGCAAAGCCCTTTCTACATCTTCCACAAACAATAAAAAAAGGCCAAAATCGGATCCTGGATAATTCTTGTCTACCACTGCAGCTATAGCGCCCCTTTTTTTTGCATCGGACAAATGAAGATGCCCATCTGTTTTTTCCCCTTTTAAAGCAAAAAAAAGATTCCCTTCTTTGATCAGCCGGCTGTCTATTTGATAGCCAGTAATCAGCCAGTCTAATTCGCAAGGCACTCGAAAATAATCAGCTAAGATTTGAAAACGTAGGTTTTGCATAGAAAACACCTTTTGTGCGTTAACCCACAAATTACTCATGGGCGGCGCGGCTCAATATATCTGTTTTAAAAAAAAGATGCCAGCTCCAGTTATATACCGCGCATAGTATAGTGGGTAAGGGATTGGATTCCACCAATCCCTTACCCACTAACACACCTTAATGCCATGAATTTTTTTATTTTTTAGACAAGAAACCCTTTTTCACTTCGACGCCCCCAAATAGGTCTTGGAGCTCCTTTCGAAACAATAAAAGACCTTCATTCTTTGAATCCTATGATTTTTCTATGCAAACCTTTATAAAAAAGATATAATAAGAATAAATTAAGGCTAAAAACATGCTATCTAGATATTTAGATCCAAAAAACGACTACTCATTCAAAAAAATATTTGGCGAAGAAAAGCATAAACGAATTCCTATAGATTTTCTTAATGCCGTCTTTCAATTAACAGACGAAAAAAAAATCATAGACCTCGAATTTTTAAATCCTAAACAACCTCCTCACATCGCCGCCCGAAAGGAAAGTATTGTAGATGTAATGGTTCAAGATCAAAAAGGGGATAAATATGTCATAGAAATGCAGGTAGCCAAGATTGAGGGTTTTGAAAAAAGAGCTCAATATTATGCAGCAAAAACATATTGTGCTCATTTCGGACGAGGAGGAAAATATAACGACCTCAAAAAAGTAATTTTTTTGGCTATCACAGACTATATTGTTTTTCCTAAAAAAGAAAACTACAAATGCGACCATCTAATTTTAGATAATTACACTCACGAACATGATTTAAAAGATTTTTCATTTACTTTTATAGAGCTTCCCAAGTTCATTAAAACAATCGATGAGCTTATATCCATCGAAGATAAATGGTATTATTTTTTAAAACATGCAGATGAAAGTAATGACATTAACGAAATTTTAGCCAAACATCCTGAAATTAAAGAAGCATATAGCGTACTTGACCGATATCATTGGACAGAAGAGGAACTGCAATATTATGAAAAATTAATGATGAATGAAGCTGACATGCATGGCACTTTAGAAGCGGCAAAAAAAGAAGGACTTCAAGAAGGACTTCAAGAAGGGAAAAAGGAAGGAAAAAGAGAAGGGCTCAAAGAAGGAAAAAAGGAAAAAACCATAGAAATTGCGTCTGCCATGCTTGAAGATAATATGCCTATCGAACAAATCTCCAAATTGCTCGGACTTTCCGATAAAGAAATTCATTCTTTGAAAAAAACACCGAAAGAATAAGTTGACTAAAGATTCTTTTTTTGCCATAATACTGTCTCATTTTGGTGGCATAGCCAAGTGGTAAGGCAGAGGCCTGCAAAGCCTCCATCCTCAGTTCGACCCTGAGTGCCACCTTTTTTATCTTAAACAAATGCAAATAAAGCTTTTTTTTGCTCTATTTAGTCTCCACCCCGATCGGCCATTTAGAAGACATCAGCCATCGGGCGCTTTCCATTTTAAGAGAAGCTGATCTGATCTTATGCGAAGACACTCGCCGAAGCTCCATTTTATTGCAGCGCTACGACATCAAAAAACCTCTTATCCCCTTTCATAAATTCAATGAAAAAAGAGCTGAAGAACAGATTTTAGAGCAACTGCAAGCCAATAAGACCATCGCGTTGATCTCAGATGCAGGAACTCCTTGCATCAATGATCCAGGCCTTCAGCTCATCAAGACTTGCATTCAATCAAAAATCCCTTTTACAGCAATTCCTGGACCTTGCAGCCTCATACAAGCTCTAGTGTTATCAGGATTTGACACGCAAAAATTTCAATTCATTGGCTTTTTTCCGAGAAAAAGCCAAGATCCTCTTTTAAGGAGCCTTTTATACTACCCAGGTACTTCTATCGGTTTTGAAAGTCCCGAGCGGCTCGTAAAAACTCTCAAAGCCATCGGAGCCCTCGATCCTGATAGAAACATCGCTGTCGCACGGGAAATGACCAAAACATTTGAAGAATGCCGGAGAGGAAAAGCACTTGATCTCGCAGAGCACTTTACAAAAACGCCTCCTAAAGGAGAAATCGTCCTTCTTTTAGAGGGAGGCAAAATTCCCGAAGAAGATCTACCCCTTGACGAACTACTTATCCTTTTGCAGCAATTGCATGGCGTCTCGCTCAAAGAAGCAATCAAATTAGCCGCAACTTTAAAAAATCTTCCCAAAAGTGCCGTCTACAAACAAGCTCATCAAAATTAAAAATATTTTTTCTTCAGATTGATTAATAACGAAATTTCATATAGACTCCCCCTTCTGTATCCTCTCATTGAGGATGAATAAAAAAAGGGAAAAGCAATGAATGCAAAAGCAAAAGATTTCGTTTTTGAAGAAGATGCACGCGTTTTTTTACGTGATGGAATTGAACAATTAACTGGGGCCGTTGCTATGACCCTAGGTCCTTGTGGACGAAATGTGGGCCTTCAGTCTTCTTGGGGATCTCCTACAATTTCTAGCGATGGCTATACGATTTCAAAAGACTTTGAGCTTAAAAACCCTTTTCTTAACATGGGCGTTTCTATGGGTAAAGAGGTCGCGGCAAAAATAAAGGAAAAATCGGGCGATGGAACCACTACTGGAATTATTCTCCTCTGCGCGCTCGTGCAAAAAGGAGTAAAAAACATTGCCTCTGGGGCCAACCCGATTGCGATTAAGAGGGGAATGGACAAAGCCTTAGAACAGATCTTGCAAGAAATTGACCGGATGTCCGTCTCAATTCAAAACAGCCAAGAGACTCGCAATATTGCCACTGTCTCTGCTTCAGGCCACTCTGAAATCGGCGATATCATTGCTCAATGCTTTGAAAAAGTGGGCAAAACGGGAGTTGTCGCAATCGAAGAAGGAAAAGGGACCGAGACTTCCATCGAACTTGTAGAAGGCATGCAATTTGATAGAGGCTATGTCAGTTCTTATTTTTGTACGAATAGAGAAAAACTCACTGTTGAAATGAGTAATTTGGTTATTCTCATCACAGATAAAAAAATTTCTTCGGCGCAAGAAATCCTTCCGATTCTGCAGCAAGTAGCAGCAACTGGGCAAGAACTCTTGATCATCGCGGATGATTTAGAAGGAGATGCTTTGTCTACTCTGGTCGTCAACAAACTCCGAGGTTCTTTAAAAGTGGCCGCTGTAAAAGCGCCTGGATTTGGCGATCGACGAAAAGCCATGCTTGAAGACTTGGCTATTTTGACAGGAGGCCAACTCGTTACGGAAGAAAAAGGGTATATTTTAAGAGAGGTCGGAGCTGAAGTGCTTGGATCTGCAGATCAGATCACGATCACTAAAGATAAGACCACGATCGTAGGCGGCAAAGGGAATCAAAAGGAAATTAAAGACCGAATCTCCCAAATCGAAGCAGAAATCGCCAGAACCACCTCCAGTTACGATAAAGAAAAACTCGAAGAGAGAAAAGCTAAATTGACAGGCGGCGTTGCTCTTATTCAAGTCGGAGCTCCTACTGAATCCGAAATGAAAAAGAAAAAACAAATGTATGAAGATAGTTTAAATTCCACAAGAGCCGCTCTTGAAGAAGGGATTGTTCCCGGCGGCGGAATTGCTCTCCTGCAGGCAGGCCGTTTTGTTAGTGATCTCAAACTCAATCGAGAAGAAATGGTAGGCGCGCAAATTTTACTTCATGCATGCGAAGCTCCTTTTCGTCAGATCGTGGTGAATACGGGGTTAGATGCTTCCATAGTCCTAGAGCAAGTTTTACTGAAAGGGCAAAAAACAGTGGGATTTAATGCATTGACGGAACAGGTGGAAGACCTTCTATTAGCAGGCGTCATCGATCCTGTCAAAGTAATCAAAAATTCGTTGAGACATGCTGTTTCAATGGCAGGCGTCGTTCTGCTATCTGAAGCTCTTATCGCCAATGCGGAAGAAAAAGAAGTTTCTTAAAAATCTCACATGCGCCTTTTAAAAAAAGGCGCATGCATCATTTTTCCATTCCCGTTTTAAATCCGTTTCCGTATGAAGAAATCATGGGGCGGCTTTCTACTTCTCTTCTCACCTTGGCTATTTTCATAAAAACGCCTTGTATTGCTCAAGAACAGCTTTTACAAACCAACGCAATGCTTTTCCAGGCAGAAGAAATTGCCCGCACTTATGCAGCCGAAATGGCCGTTCCCTCACCCTCTACACAGCCTCTCAGAGCATCTTGTCTCCAAACTATACCAACGTGGCTAACTATTCATCTATCTTCCATTGAACTTCCAAGCGAAGAGAAATTATTTCCCTATCTCGCCCAATGGTTGGATCCCATTCGAGAATTAGGCATCACAGCTCTTTATTTAAAAGAACTGAAAAAACCGGATACAGGACAATCCAGTTTATTTATCAATCCCTTCTTGGGAACGGAAGCGGAATTTTTAACGTTTTCTGCCGCAGCGCAAGAGAAGGGGATCTCTATCATCACCGATCTCATAGGACCTGCAACCGGCATATCCACGGATTTTTTCTTAGCTTTGCAAAATGTCTCTGATTATCCTTCTCTTTATTGTTTGATTGAAATCGATGCGCAAGACTGGGGATTTCTTCCTATCGTGGGGCAAAAAGAATTAGCTGCCCCTCTCCCGTGGCTTAGTCTGCAGCACCTACATAAAAAAAAATATGTCCCTGAACCGTTCTCTCCTTACAACAAACAAAGTGATTGGAATGCGACGGGATCTGTCGTAGGAATGGATGGGAAAAGCCGCCGCTGGGTCTATTTGAAAGATTCTAATAATTTGCCCTTGCTTAACTGGATCACGCCTTCTTTTGCAAGCGAACGATTAGCGGCAGGCGACGCGCTCCAGTCCATCTATCGCTTAGGATGCAAGCTTTTAACCATCCATAAAGAACCTCAAAATGTCATTCCTCTCCTCAGAAAGATGGGAGCCTTTAGCGCTCTTAAGACCACAGGTGGTTTTACCTCTTTTTTAAAGTCTGAACCAGATCTTTTCTATGACCACATCACGCCTACCGCCTTTTTACACGCCCTAATTACAGAAGATGCCGCCATTTTACGATTAATGTATAAAAACATGCTCGAAAAAATGATTCAACCAAAACAATTAATCCACTCTTTAAAACCATTGGGAAAAAGAGACTATGATTGGGCGGAATTCAAAAGTAACCCAAAACAAAAATATATCTGGAAAGATCAGTCGATATCAGGAGAGCTCCTCATTCAGCATTTATGGGAACAAGAGTTACTTCATCTCAAGGCAACTAGAGGCAATTGGCCCTCTAGCGTGACATGGGCAAATATAAATTCTCCCAACCTGTCTTTCTCTTTAAAGCAGCTGCAAAAACGCCATGAACTCATGGCGCTAGCCTTTGCTATGCAGCCAGGAGTTTTTTCCATCGATGTGCTCGAGCTCACAGGTGGTAGTTTCGATCTATTAAATAGCCAAGAAGCTTTCTACTCCAAACTGCCCAATCAATTAAAAAATCCTCGTTCATTCGCCTCTCAAATAAAAAAAATATTACAAGCAAGACGGGACTATTTTTTAGAAGAAGCAGACCTGATAGATATCCCCAATACCTCGCACCCGGGACTATTTATTCAACTTTATCAAACTACCAACGGTTATTTTGAACTTTGCGCTCTCAATTTTAGCAGAGAACCGATCGAAGAAATAATAGATTTAATATATTTTAAAAACACTAGCGCAATTAATGTTATCGCCCGCCAAACAGAAGAAAAAGTAACCAGTTCCAGACTTTTTCATTTAAAACTGGACGGTTGGTCTGGGAAAATCATCCTCTTTCAATCTCGCCTATAGAAAAACTTTTTAAATTACTTTGGTATAATAAAAAAATAAAAAATTAACTTAAATTGACTGTAATTATTATCCAAATTAAAATAATTAGCCAATTAATGAGGAAAAATTATGCCTGTATTAAACGTTGACAATCCAAAATTAAATCATACCATTCAAGTAACAAAAACTTCAGAAAAGTCTCATGGCATCAAAGAGACACGACCTGTCACCGATCAATACGTATCCACAATTTCTCAATCTTCCGACCATCAAAACGATATCTTTTTCACTAAGGACATTGAAGGAACTTCTAACTGCAACACAAATGCAACCGATTACACAAAATTATGCGACGACGCCATCTTAGAACATAAATTCTCTACGCTCATCCAAGCTTATCAAAAAATCCCTGCAGGTTCTTCTTGCCTGTTTTTAAATAGCCTGCAAGAGCATTTCACAAACTGCTTGTTAAAACAAGACCGTTGGGCCGCATCGGACATCAGTCTACTCGAAAATGAAATGACAGCAGAATTTTGTAATTTTCCAGAACTGGAACAATCGATTTTAAGATCCATAGCTTCTGTTTTTATTGAATATGACGAACCGGAAGAAGCAGAAAAAATTGAGCAAAAAATTTTGTGTCTCGAAGAAAAAATAGCGCAAGAAAGAATAGAGAAAGCAGCCCATCTACTTTCATCCATGGTCCCCTCCACTCTTGTTCAAAACACCGAACAAAAAAGAGAATATCAATACGAAACACTTTGCGAAGCAATCGTCTCAGAGCAAAAGTTTAATGAGCTCATCCAAGCTTATCAAGCAACCTTGCCACATTCTTCTCGCCTATTTCTAAATAATTTCAAAAAACAACTTACGAAATACTTAGAAAAATACAATGATTCAATATCTGATTTAATCGTCTTCAAAGATATGGCGGCCAAAAAATTGTGCGATTTTCCAGAACTGGAACGATCGATTCTAAAAGCTATGGTTCCTATTTTTAAAACGGACGCACCGGAAGAACTAAAAGATATTGAACAAATGATCTCATTTCTCCAAGTAAAAATAGCGAAAAAATTTTATGAAAAAGCGAAAAAATTCTGTGAAAAAGCAGACGCTATACCCTCTTCTATCATTATCTCTCCTGCTGTGAAAAGCGCCCCAAAAACAAAAGAAAATGGGGAAGAAAGCCTATGCGCCGCTATTTTACAATATAATTTTTCTCCGACCATTAAGGCTTATCAAACTACATCTACTTCCTCATCACGTCAATTCTTAGCTCAATTAGAAGTGCGATTAGCTCGATTCATCATTCAAAACGATTCCTCCACGATTTCCGAGTTACTTATTTTGGAAGAGAATGCAACAAACGGGCTTCACAAGTTCCCTGAACTGCAACGAGCAATTTTAAAGGGAATCACTCCTGCATTTATAAGAGAAAGCGAAGAAATCCAAGAAAGAATCGCACAAAAAATTCTTGGCTTAGATGAAAAAATAGCCGAGCAGATCTTTGAAAAAAATGAAAAATTCCACATTGTCTCCTCCTCTTCAAACTGGGAAATGACCAAGACTGTCGCCCAAACTGTCTACGTGGCTGGCAAATGGATTTATCCTTATGTTGGAAAAAAAACGGTTTTCTTTGCAGCAGCAACCGCTCTCGCATATTCAGAACTATCTTTAACTTTGAAGCATGCACCTATTTTAGGAGCCGCCGTTACTTTGTTCGTATGTAATTTTCCTCCATTCGATCGATTCTTCAAAAGCCAATCGTAAAGATCATCCTTTTTTCCCTCTCCGTGGAGGGAAGAATTTTTTTGGACAAAACTATTTGTTTTGATCTCCCTTCTTTGCTACCTTTTTTCTATGGCTCATTTTGCAATCATCTGCGCCTCAGGAATTGGCGATGCCCTAATCTTACAGATTGCCTCTTATTATTTAACGCTCGAAGGACATCAGACAACTACGTTTTCTAATCATTTACATCTCTTCGGAGCATGGCTGCCCAAAAAGACGTTTCACTGTCAGCCTCTTCTCAACCAACTCGAATCGACTTTTACTCCCTTCGATGCCATTTTACTCCAACATGACAATACCCCCAAAGCCCAAGCAATCATCTCTCTTCGCCCTAAAATTCCAGTCTATAGTTTTTACACAAACTATCGTTTAAACAAACACGGACCATTGATCCCAGAATATGATTTTCCCTTTGATGACAACCTTTCGATGGTCGCCAATGTCGCAGCCGGACTAAAAGCACTTTTTTCCATCGATGCTGCTGAGTGCAAAAATGGACTTACGCCACCACCTGGACTTCTATTTAAAAAACACCCAAAACGGATCGCCATTCACCCAACAAGTTCTTTCCCAACTAAAAACTGGCCAAGAGAAAAATTTCTCAAAATCGCCTCCTGGTTGACGAAAAATGGATATGATCCCGTCTTTGTCACCGCCCCTTCTGAAAGATCCGAATGGAGCGCCCCTCTTTTTTCTTCTCTCGAAGAATTAACTTCTTTTCTCTATGAATCAGGCGGTTTTTTAGGGAATGATTCAGGCCCCGGCCATATTGCTTCTTACCTAAAAATCCCCCATATAATTATCGGATCTCAGGAAAAAAACATGAGGCTATGGCGCCCAGGATGGCATCCAGGCCACATCGTCATCCCCGCTCGTTGGATTCCCAATTGGAAATGGCTCAAACTCCGTGATAAAAAAGGAAAACATCTAATAACAACCAACAAAATAATTAAAACACTAAAAGAAAGCGTTTTAATTAAATAGTTGATATATAAGTAAAAATATTAATAAAATAAAGAAAAACAGGGGTTATTATGAAAGATCTAGCCCATCACATCAAGAAGTTAAACCGCCGAATCATCCGTTCCATCCATCATATGGAAATGGAAGAGGCCAATTTTGATACTAAAACGCCAGAACTTCCGAACTGGAAACGAACAGATGCTCAAAAGAAAAAACAAGCGAAAACCAAAATTCGCCAAGAGCGAAGCTCTCGCGCCCCTATTCATAAAACGGAAGCTGAGAGAAATTGGGAAATGAAGCATCGTGTGCCGGTGTTTGACCGTACCTCTCACCCAAGACCTAAAATTACCAAACCGACTAAAAAGAAAACGCCTCGGATTTAAAAAACCCTAGAATCTAACGCCCCTACGAGGTAGAATGGTCCGGGAACCCGGGTTTTTATTTTGAGAATTGCTCAAATCTCTGATTTTCACTTTACCCGATTGAACTGGAATCCTTTACGTCTTTTTTCCAAAAGGCTCTTAGGTCAACTGAACTGGGTTTTTTCACGTGATCATGCCTTTAAAGAAGACTTATTAGATCCCCTTCCTTCTCTTTTTCAGGAATTGCAAGTAGACCAAGTTCTTTTGGGGGGCGACTTTACTAGCACCGCTTTAAAAAAAGAATTTGAATTGGCGGCCCAGTTTGTGAAAAAACTGGGTAAAACGCCCTGGATTGCCATCTCTGGGAATCACGATGTCTATACCTATCGAAGCTCGTTCAGGAAAGATTTTTATCGATACTTTCCCAATCTCCCATCCCAGGAGACAATCAACTCATTTACTCTTTCTGAACATCAGATTGAAGCGCATCGTCTAAATGAACAATACTGGCTCATCGCTCTAGATGTCTGCCGCGCCACCAATCTCTATTCTTCTCGGGGCCTTTTTTCCCAAAAACTACAGGAACGGATGCAAGAGACTCTCTCACTTATCCCAGCCAATCACTCCATCCTTGTCCTTTGCCATTATCCTTTTTTCCAAAATGATGCTCACCGCCGGAATCTTAAAGGGGGCGAAAACCTTCAAACTATCCTCAAACTAGATCCCCGCATCAAAGCATTCCTCCATGGCCACACGCACCGCCATACGATCGCAGATTTACAGCCAAGCAATCTTCCCCTCATTCTAGGCAGCGGCAGCTGCACAGAGCTCGATCGCGCCCACTGGAATTTAATCGATCTTGCCTCACAGGGATGTCAAGTGAGCACATACCATTGGAATCAGGGCTGGAAGATTTCACATACCCAGGAGATTAAATGGACGAGGTAGATGTCCCATGGTTTCAAGATGGCCTCCGATTTAAATGCACCGGCTGTGGGAAATGCTGCACAGGCTCCCCAGGCTATGTCTATCTTTCAGATCAAGATCTGGAAAAACTCGCTGCTCATTTTCAACTCTCCCTCGAAAAGTTTTCCCGCAAATACGTCCGCCTCATCGACGGGGGAGCTGCCCTGCTAGATAAGCCTGTCTCCGGAGATTGTGTTTTTTTGGAAAATAACCAATGTACAGTATACGAAAGCCGCCCTATTCAGTGCAAAACGTTCCCCTGGTGGATCGACCATCTCAGAGATCCTAAAGATTGGGACGAAGCCGCAGAAAGATGCGAAGGAATTAACCATCCCGATGCGCCTCTAGTCGCAGTAGAACACATCGAAGAACAATGCCTCACCTACCTCGATAATTTAGTCGAAATGCATTTTTCCTTGGATTGATTTTTTTTATTTTCTTATAGTCCTAAATTTCAAGAATCATAGCACTTGGGGCTTCGTCCCAAACCCTGCCGAAGGACAAAGTCCTTTGGCATCCTGCTTATTTTATGGGATTTTTTAGAAAATAGATAAAAATTAAGAGATAATAAAAATGATGAATCAGACCCTAGACCCAGTTATTCAAGCACGCATCCAACTCTGGTTAGATGGCCCTTATGACGAAACAACAAAACAAACAATTCGACGGTTATTAAAACACAATCCTGAACAATTAGCCGATGCATTTTTCAAAGATCTCTCCTTCGGCACAGGTGGTCTTCGCGCCCAAATGGGCATCGGCACCAATCGATTAAATATTTATACAATTCAAATTGCCACTCAAGGCTTGGCCAATTATTTAAAAAAGAGCCCTTTATCTAACCGCCCTGTGTTTATCGGCTATGATGTCAGAAATAATTCTCGAGAATTTGCACTAGAAACCGCTCGAGTTTTAGCAGGGAATGATATGGCTGTCTTTTTGACAAAAGACATGTGCCCAACCCCTCTCGTCTCTTTCGGCTGCCGCTATTTTGATTGCCAAGCCGCTATTATGATCACAGCATCGCACAACCCCTCTGAATACAATGGCTATAAAGTCTATTGGGCTGACGGAGGACAAATCGTAGCTCCCCACGATCAAGGAATCATCGAAGAAGTTCGAAAAATTACGGATCTCAATCAAGTCCATTTAGCCTCTAAAAAATCCTCCTTAATTCAATTCGTAGGTAAAAATCTCGATACTGCTTATTTGAAGGAATTACGAGCTCTACGCCTTTATGATCAGCTACCTGAGATCTATGTTTTATATACGCCCCTTCATGGCACAGGGATTCGGATCATCCCCGACGCCTTGCAAACTTGGGGTTTCCGCTGCAGTCTCATCGAAGAACAAAAAAATCCGGATGGAAATTTTACAAATACCCCCTCTGCCAATCCAGAAGAAGAAAAAGCCCTAGAATTAGGAATAAAGCAACTTATCTCTACACAAGCTGATCTATTGATTGGAACAGATCCAGATGCAGACAGAGTCGGCGTCGCCATCCTCCATCAAAACCAGCCTTTTCTTTTGACAGGCAATCAGATCGCATGCCTCTGTTTACACCATATTTGCGAAGCTCTCTCCTTCAAAAAGCAAAGCTTTCATGATAAAGTATTTATAAAAACCATCGTTACAACAGAATTATTTAAAAAAATTGCAATCAGTTATGGAGCCAATTGCCTCGATGTTCTTACGGGATTTAAATACATAGGAGAACAAATTGCTCTTCTTGAAAAACCACCCCAAGAACAAAAATATATCTTCGGGGGAGAAGAATCGTATGGTTATTTATTCGGCACCTTTGTCCGCGATAAAGATGCTATTTCTTCAAGTTGCTTGATTGCTGAAGCCGTCGCCTTGGCAAAACAAGAAAACATGACTCTATTGGATCGATTGCATCAATTGTACCACCGCTACGGCGTACATCGAGAATCTTTAACCAACCTAACCCTATCCGAAACCCAAGCCGGAATGGATCGAATCAAACAAATCATGACCCATCTTCGGCAATCCCTTCCTCCAAAAATTAATGAATTGTTAGTCGTTCAATGCGATGATTACTTATCCAGACAATCCAAAGATCTGCGAACAAAAAAAATGCATTTCATGAACTTGCCTAAATCAGATGTTCTCCGATTTTGGCTCGAAGATGGAAGTAAACTCGTAATCCGCCCTTCCGGCACAGAACCAAAAGTAAAAATCTATGCGGAAGTCAGAGAAACAGCTGACGATGTACACGCCGCCATTCAAAGATGCGATGCAACGTTGAAAGCTTTAGTAGAGTCTTTTGTGAAACAATTATAGATCCCTTTCGAAAAAGGTCAATTGAGTTTTGGCGGTTCGATTTTTTCTTTTTTTGGATATTTTATCCGGACGTGATGTGTCAAAAGAAGAGATTTTACTAAGGTTCGTTTGACTTTCCCTAACTCTTCAAAGGTCAGAGGACAATCATCAAACTGCCCATCTTCCGCTTTTTCTGTTACAAGCCGACCGATCATTTCCGTCAAGGACGCCTCATTGGAGTTTTCTATGGAACGGGAAGCTGCCTCAATCGAATCGCAAATCATCACAATAGCCGCTTCTTTTGTGCGCGGCTTAGGACCTGGATAACGGAACATTTTCTCGTCCACCTCTTCAACCTTGCCCCCTTTTAGCTCAAGTTGCTTGCGATAAAAATAATAGACAAGCGTCGTACCGTGATGTTCGCGGATAATGTCAATAAATGCTTGAGGAAGATGATGCCGCCTTGCAAGGGTCTCTCCATCGGTCACATGGGAAATAATTACTTGGGCAGATTCCACAGGGGTCAATAATTGGTGGATATTGACGACTCCTTGCTGATTTTCCGTGTAAAATTGCGGGTTATTTACTTTTCCGATGTCATGGTAGAGCGTAGAAACACGGCAAAATAGTCCATTAGCTCCAATCGCTTGCGCGCAGCTTTCCGCTAAATGGCCTAGGACTAAACAATGCTGATACGTTCCAGGAACCTCTAAGGCTAAACGGCGAAGCAGCTCATTATTAGGATCCATATACTCCATGAGCGTCATATCTGTCAGCACGCCAAATGCAAATTCCAGCGCAGGCAACAGACCCACTACCAAAATAGCCGTCATAAAAAGAAAGAAAAAGGAAGCCCCGATATCCGTAAATAGGGACCAACTCACCAAATTCCCTTCGCTTAAAGTGTAAGCATAAAGGACCACTATGGCACTTAGCCAAGACTTCATGCAAACAACAAATACCTCTTTTCGTTTTTTCAGTGAACGAGTTGCAATGATCACGACGATCGATGTGACCAAACTCAAAATCAAAAACCGGCTATGATCCACCGCTAAACTAACGGATAAAATAATCGAAAGAAAAGTCGCTGCAAAAAGAGCGATCCGAGGCGACAAGAGAATGCAAATTAAAATCGTTGCAAAGGGCGCTACGATCGGATACCGAATCGCCTCAATGACGCTGCTGGTGCTCTTTAAAAGAGCGTATTCTGTCAGCTTTGCAAAGAGAAGAGTCAATAGAACAATACACACAAAAAGAGAGATCTGCTGTAAAGAGCGGATGAAAGAAGGCTGGCTGATGCGGAAATAAAGAGCGGAAATAACAATGAAAATCAAAGAGAGCAAAATGCTTGCAGTGATTGTCAAAGGATCCCAGATCTTTCGAATCTCGGAAATCGCCTGCTTCATCGCCTGCATCATGGTCAAATGCCGCGACGAGACCCTTTCCCCCTGATCAATAATTCGAGTCCCCGCGTAGACAGTCGTGATTTTTTCAGGAATCGTATCGCTAATCTGCAAGCGAAGGATTTTTTCCAATCCAGAATCTTGCAGCAGCATCCATTTTTTTGATCGAAAGGACTGAAGTACATAAGCAATTGTCTCCTCGTGGAAGATCGATTCCGCAGCCGCACGATCAGAAATGCTCTGCCAAAAAGACTCCGGCAAATCTATAGGCTGATCCGGCAGCTGTGGTAAATACTCAAAATACGACTCATTCGATACATTTAGCGTATGGATTTTTTGTAAAGTGCGGGCGTCGGTAAAACGGGCTTCCAAAAGAAGCGTTTCAATGACATCCGCCGCTTTATACATCTCTTCAAATGTGCTTAGAGGAACAGCTTTGCGCCAACTTAAATTATGAATTAAAAAATTTTCAAGTTCATACCGTACATCGCGGATCTGTTTGGGACTGATTTGAAAAGCATCCCCAATATCTTTTTTAGCCTCCTGCTGGAGGATGATCGTCGCTTCATAATCAGGGAACTCAAAATCTACTTGAGCGACGATAAAACGAGGCGCTATCCCATTAAGTTCCAAGACTTCGATGCGCACTTCTCGAAAATGCAGAAAAAAAGCCAAACAAATAGCGCAGACAAATCCAACAATCAGCCGCCACCCTCTGTCATTGCTAGCAAGCCAAGCCCGCCATCTACCGTGTAACTCATCGGATCGGTTCATATCTTGATTCTAACAAATTGTTGAGAATTTTACGAATGACTCTTTCCTAAATAATGCAGTAGACAGCAAAATTACTATGGTTCATACTGCGAGGTATTCCAGGCGAGTTGCGTAGATATCCTTTAATTTTTACCTAGGTTTTTTAGCTGACAGATGTTATCATAATACCTAGTAAATTTTTTAATTTCCTCTAGCATTTCAGGGGTTCAGCATGGGAAAAAAACACCAAGTTTTGGCGCGCAGATACCGCCCGCAACAGTTCACTGATGTGATTGGACAGGCATCTGTTCTCACAACACTAAAAAATGCACTTCGTTTCGATCAGGCAGCGCACGCTTATTTATTTTGCGGTTCGCGAGGCGTAGGGAAAACCACCCTTGCCCGTCTATTTGCCAAGGCGCTAAATTGCTCGAATCGAAGCCCGGAGTTAGAACCATGCAATCAATGCCCTTCCTGCTTAGAAATCACAGCAGGACAGTCGCTTGATGTCATGGAGATCGACGGAGCCTCGAATCGAGGGATCGATGACATTCGGCAAATCAACGAGACCGTCGGCTATGCCCCCTCCCATGGCAAGTACAAGATCTATATCATCGACGAAGTGCACATGCTGACGAAAGAGGCTTTTAATGCCCTTCTCAAAACCTTAGAAGAACCTCCTGAGCGCGCAAAATTCTTTTTTGCCACAACAGAACCTCATAAAGTACTGCCAACGATCATCAGCCGCTGCCAGCGCTTTGATCTCCTTCGCATTAATACCGAGCAAATAAGCCAAAAGCTTGGGCAAATAGCCGCTGATCTCAAGCGGGAAGCTGATCCAGAAGCCCTTCATCTTATCGCCTCTTTTGCTGACGGATCGCTCCGCGATGCAGAATCTCTATTCGATCAAATTCTCTGTTTTTCTTCTTCCGCCATTCAGGCTGATACAGTTCGAGGGGCGCTTGGATTAGTTCCTCAAGAACATTTTTCTGCATTAGACTTAGCCTTTTCAGAATGCAGATTAGCTTACAGTTTTGAACTCGTCGAACATCTTTTCCATACAGGCAAAGACCTTGCCCATTTCCTAGAACAGTTAATAGAACATTACCGTCGCCTATGCCTGTTTAAAACAGTTGGCGAAACGTCCATTCCGCCGCATTTTCGGAACTTTTACGCCAAATCAAGCCCTTTGTACACCCAAGCGCAATGCCTCTATATTCTCGATCTACTCATCTCAGCCGAACAGACTATGCAAAAAAGTCCGTTTCCACGCGTCACTCTTGAATCGACACTCCTTCACTTGATCCGCAGTAAAAACCGCATTCCGATTGAAGCCATTGTTCGCCGTCTCAGTGAACTGGAGCAAACAATCCAAGCATTGAACCCATCTGAAGAACTTCCACGCCGTGAAGAACCTGCACAAAACATCCCCTCTCCAACCCCTCCCACTTCGGCTCCGCTTGTTAAAGAACCCCCTCCTCCAACGATAGAACAGGCACTTCCTGTAGAAAGTCCACCTTCCCCTATTTCTCTGCCACCTCTTTTACCCAAAGAATCTTCTTCAAAGCCTCCAGCCTCTTCCCCTCAGCTATTGGACATTTCTTCTACAGTGCAGAGAGAACCTGCCCCTCAACAAACACCCTTTTCGCAAAAACATGCAAGCCACTATGAAACAATGATCCGTTTTGCGGCAGTGGAGTTGGAAGGAACAATTAAAAATTAAAAAGGAGCATTTTATGGGAAGCGGTTTTTCCAAAATGAAGAAACAAGCTCGAATGATGCAAGATCAATTCGGACAAATGCGAGATCAACTACAAAACACTCTTGTAGAAGGAAGCGCTGGCAACGGGCTTGTAACCATCACACTCAATGGCGAAAAAGCAATCAAAAAACTCACCATTCAACCTGAATGCGTCAATCCCAACGATATAGAAGG
>Ga0210386_10001789_pt1 | contig 18846 bp, 12 predicted proteins | sample IncBWH32OmetaG_FD_160091 | JGI IMG/M metagenome (GOLD analysis project Ga0210386, IMG submission 160091) | Forest soil microbial communities from Barre Woods Harvard Forest LTER site, Petersham, Massachusetts, United States - Inc-BW-H-32-O ... | reverse complement strand
AGGCTTTCCGTCAACGATCAGCGGGCCGCTATCACCGGACTTGGAAATCCTGGGAAGCTCAACCCCGCGCGTCACGAGGGCGCAAGAGAGGCATCCGGCGAGCAGAACAACGGTCGTTCTTCTTGACGTCAAGGCTTCGGCTCCTGTCTATCAGTTTGCACGATCGAACAAGCTGAGAAGAATCGCATCCCCCATCGCCTTGTATCCGGAAGACGACGGATGCAGATGATCGCCGCAGTCATACGTCGGCAAAAGCTGATCGGGATGCTGCGGATCGCGAACCACGCTGTCAAAATCGATCACCGCATCAAAATTCCCATTGGCGCGGATCCAGCGATTCACGGCTTGCCGGTCCGCTTCGCTCAATGGCCCAGGGTGGTAATAGTTCGATCCGGTGTAGGGCGTGATGGTGGCCCCGATGACTCGCAACCCGTGGGCGTGCGCGCGTGCAATCATCTGCTGATAGGTCGCAAGAACCCGTTCCACCAGCGCTGCATGCTGTACGGCAGATACCTCTCCCTCACGCGCCAGACCTCCCAGATCGTTCACTCCTTCGAAGACGATGAGCCAATGCACGCCCGCCGGCGCAAGCACGTCGCGATCGAAGCGCGCCAGCGCATTTGGTCCGAGTCCGTCGGTCAGCAAATGATTGCCGCCAATGCCCTGATTCGATACTCCAATGTTGCGCGTCGCCGGAGAGGCCTGCAGTCTGCCCGCAAGCACATCCGTCCAGCGATCATTTCCATTCGTCGTTGCACCGTGTCCGTCAGTGATGGAATCGCCAAGTGCGACCACTGTTGCCGAACCGGGAACAGCCTGCACGTCAATCTCAGAGACTTGATACCAGTGCTCGACGTGCTTGGGTTCAACAAATGCGCCCGCGCTCACCTGGTCGCCATGAACGTAATACGAAGTCGCCCGGGACCCCGGATGTCCTGTTTCGCGGGCGGGCGGTATCTGCAAATGAAAAGTCACAGCCAGATCGGAAAGCGGCGGCACCACGAATTCCACGGGGTCTGAGATCAATTCCGCGCCGGGTGGAATCGCGGCTTCCGCGCGACCTGCAAAGGTCAACGGTCGATCGCTTGCCGGATCAATTCCGGACGATGTGGCCGAAACCGGCCGGGCAATATGTGCAGAGGTAATATGCAGCGCATCCGTTCCGAAGGCATTCGAAAGGTGCACGCGTACAGCCGGCCCCCCCAGGGACAAATGAAAAATCTGCCGAACCGTCGCATCGGTGAGATCGTCCGGAGGCAGTGCATTTTGCGGCTCCGGTATTTGCTGCGAAGCTCCCCAGCTCGCCGCCCAAACCGAAGGCGTCGACGCATGTTGGGGCTGCGACCGGGCTGCGACGCAATTCAAAAATGCACAAAGCCAGAGAAATGCGAAGAAATTACGTGCTTGTTTTATGGCCGACGGTTTAATATGGACCCCCAACTAAATCGCTTTGCGAAAACGTTCAAAGCATAACACTCGGGAGCAACTCCGTGGCCGCCTTTAAGCATTCTTTTGTAGCACTTTGTGCCCTGACTGCAATTTGCGCAATCAGTCCGTGCATCGCTATTGCGCAAGCATCAGATCCCGCGCCGGTCACGTTCACTTCGGACCAGGATCACCAGAACATGATGGATCAGCTTGGCATCAAGGCCCTGCGTCCGGGGCCAAGTGGCAATGAGAATGCGCCGAACCACGCCAACTACGACGAGGCGAAAGCAAATCCCTATCCCAATGTTCCAGACCCGCTGACCATGAACGATGGCCAGAAGGTCACCACGCCCGCAGTGTGGTGGGGTAAGCGCCGTCCCGAAATCATTGAGATGTATTCGAAGTACGTCTATGGCCGTGTCCCAAACGTAGTCCCCAAGGTGTCGTGGACCGTTAATACTGTGGACCACGAAATGATTGGCTTCACGCCGGTCATCGCCAAGGACGTGGAGGGCGTTGTCGACAATTCCTCGTATCCGGCGATCAGCGTCCACATCCACATGATGGTGGTGTTGCCAGCTCGCGCTAAGGGTCCCGTCCCAGTGCTGATGATGTTTGGCCGGGCCGCTTTTCCAAATCCCAACGAACCGTCAGGCGCTGATCTCGACAAAGTCAACAAGGCATGGCAGTCCGTACTGATTCAGCAGGACCCGTCGCTTAAGGGAGTCTTCGCGCAACATCCGGCTTGGCAGCCGGTCAAAGCCACACCGTTCCAGTTCCCGCAATTGAATGAAGATGGCGGCCTGCCGAACACATGGCAGCTGGTCGCGGCAGGTTGGGGATTCGTACTCTTTGATCCAGCCAGCGTGCAGGCTGATGACGGAGCAGGCCTGACGAGCGGAATCATTGGCCTTGTCAACAAGGGACAGCCACGCAAGCCCGAAGACTGGGGCGCGTTGCGCGCGTGGGCGTGGGGCGCCGGTCGTGGTCTGGACTATCTGGAGGCCGATTCTGCAGTCGACGCAAAGCATGTTGGCATCGAAGGTGTTTCGCGCTATGGCAAAGCGGCACTTGTAACCATGGCCTTTGATCAGAGATTCGCCATGGTGCTTGTCGGCTCATCCGGGAAAGGCGGCGCCACGCTGCTGCGCCGCAACTTCGGTGAGGCCGTGGAGAGCCTTACCGGTGGTGAGCATCATTGGATGGCGGGAGATTTCATGATCTACGGAGCTTCCGATGCGACGTCAGGAAGCAAGACTCCCGGAGATGTTCCTGTCGACTCGAATGAGCTGATCGCACTGTGCGCACCTCGGCTTACCTTTATCAGTTACGGTATCCCCGCGAAGGGCGACGCCAAATGGCTCGATCATCAGGGAAGCTTTATGGCCGCCGTGGATGCGAGCCGGGTTTTTGCGCTGCTCGGCGCCAAGGGGCTCGAAGTCGAGGGCGACTACCACACGGCACAAATGCCTCCGGTAAATACCGGACTTCTCGATGGTCAGCTTGCCTGGCGACAGCACGATGGAGGTCATACGGACGCACCGAACATGAAGTACTTTATCGAATGGGCCGACAAGTTCATTGGGCATACTCCGCCGCAGTAAAACAGTTCCAACTGATGTCGACGGGCAACACCGCCAAGTGGCTCTTCTCTAAGGAAAAGCCAACTTTTACCGAACTGAATATGCCACATAGTAATTGGAGAACTGCTCTAGTAGACTTCGACCCATCGATGTAAGCGAGAAAGGAATCTGCGGCCTGGACGACGCGGTCGTGGAGTGAGAATTGCAGTGGAGCAACATCCAGGGGGCATCAGACATATCGATCTCACACATGTTGAGCGGGCATCAAGCGAAATGGCTCGCCGAATCAATCGCGATATCGTGCTCGAACTCATTCGGGAAAATCAGCCGATCTCGCGTGCAGATCTCTCCCGGCGTTCTGGCCTTCAGCGCAGCACCGTATCGCAGATCGTTGAGCAGCTCATTCGCGAAAGGTGGGTGCGCGAGGGGTCGGTAATCGCCTCAGCTCGCGGCCGCCGCCCGACCATGGTGGGATTGAATGAGGAACTCGGCGTGATTGCGGTTGATCTCCGGCCTAGCATGGCCACCATTGCGGTCGTGGACCTGAATGGCAGACTTCTGTCCCGATCTCAGGTACCTATCAGTTCCGATCCCACCGCTTCGACTCGTCTCATCATCGAAGCTGCGCGGCGGGTTCGCGACGCGTTGCCCCGCTATTCGATTGAAGGCATCGGCATCAGTCTTCCCGGCCGTGTTGACCCGGCAACTCAGCGCCTTATCTTCGCTCCGAATCTTCGCTGGCCCAACTTCGACATAAAGGGCGCAATTGAATCAAAGATGCGGCTCCCGGTGAAGATGGAGAATGCCGCGAACGCATGTCTGATTGCGGAGCTCACGTTCGGCCGGCTCGACGGGATCCGGAACATTATCCTCGTGACCATCTCGGAAGGTGTAGGAACGGGCATCTTTGCAAATGGCCACCTCATCACCGGAGATGGCGGCCGTGCTGGCGAGTTCGGGCACGCTCCCATCGACCCGAATGGCCCGCAGTGTGCATGCGGTCGTCGCGGCTGCTGGGAAGTTTTCGCTTCGTGCCGCGCCGCCCTGCGCTATTATCGCGAACTCCAGCCAAAGACCCGCGACATCACTTTTCATGAATTGCTTCGGATTGCCGAAGATGGAAATCCCCAGGCAGCGACAGCGCTTGAGAAGCAGGCAAAGGAAATAGGTCGCGGGTTTGGGCTGATGATCGCCGGACTCTCTCCCAGCATGATCCTCGTCGCTGGCGAAATCACCGGAGCGTGGCCTCGCTTCGGCCCTGTCATCGAGCGCGAAGCAGCCGGATTCACAGTTGCCGGTCCACCTCCAAGGATTCTTCCCGCGCACGAAGGAGAGATAGCACGCCTCCGTGGCGCCGCCGCTCTTGTTTTCCAGCGCCATTGGCCCGATCGCGACCCCGCCGACCTCTCCAGCACCGGCCCGCAGAAAAAGGTCCGCAAGCTTTCGAAAAAGCGCTAGCGAAACCCGCCCGCGAATCACAGATAGACCCGCGAATCCTACCGCTTCAAAAGGCACCCGATCCGCCCTGACTTGAATTTAGACAAAACCAACACTAAATCGATTTCCTTGTCTTGACAGTTTCTGTAAAGCGGGCATATAGTTCGGCCCACGTACTAAACAAGTACGTTCCCCTAGCCCGGTTACGAAACGAAAAGACAAAAACGAGGCGAACGTAAGCCGCGAGGGCTGTGCAAGTCCATATCTCTTCGGAGGTCAGACATGTTTGCCAGAAAAACAAATCCCCGGCGAATTGTGCCGGTCGCGATTGTGTCATCTATTTTCTTCGCAATGCTTGGCGCCAACAGCGTTGCTCGCTCTCAAGTGCTCTATGGCTCGATCACCGGAACCGTCACCGACACGTCAGGCGCGGTGGTGCCAAACGCACCTGTGGTCATCACAAATGAGTCCACGGGTGAGGTCCGAAACGCAGTCGCGAACGGACAGGGCGATTATGCTCTTCGGGATGTGCTGCCCGGCCCTTACACGGTTTCGGTAAATCCGACGGGAAACTTCGGAAAAGCCACGCAAAGTGGGATTCGGGTTGAGGTAAACCGCGCGGTGCGCGTGGATTTTTCGCTGCAACCGGGCAACGTTACCTCGCAGGTTGTGGTGGATACTACGGCGCCGCTCCTTCAAACGGAGACGGCGGAGGTGAGTCATGACATCACCGAAACGCAGTTGACGCAGCTTCCCGTGACGTCGAGCCAGGGACGCCAGTATCAAGCGCTCTACACGATCATTCCGGGTGCCGCGGCAGTGGCAGAGCAGAATTCCACGGCATCAAACCCTTCCCGCGCCATGTCGGTAAATTTCAACGGCATCAACGACATGAGCAATACCACCCGCATTGATGGTGCCGTGAATTATTACGGCTGGCTCCCGTACCTCATTGCGTACGTGCCGCCGGTCGATTCTATTGAGAACGTCAATATCATCACCAATTCGTTCAATGCCGAACAGGGCGTGGCCGGCGGCGCATCCATCAACATCACCACCAAGAGCGGCACGAGGGACTTCCATGGCAGCGGTTGGTGGTATTACCAGGATGCCGCTATCAATGCTCGTGGTTACACGGCAACACAGGCTTCTTCACCCACAATTCCAAAAAACATCTTCGATGAATACGGCTTCAATGTTGGCGGACCGGTCTACATCCCCAGAATATTGACGGGCAAAAAGAAGCTCTTCTTCTTCGAGAATTTTGAGCGCACGACGCGTCGCCAGCTGATCTTCTCAAACCCGCTCTTGAGCGTGCCTGACTCAAACATGATCTCCGGCGACTTCTCGGAGACGGCATCGGTGCCAGACGGCATTCTCTATGATCCCCAGCCCATGGGCGTTGGACCGTACCTGCCGGCTGGTTCGCGCCCCACGTTTGAGTCGGAATACGGCTGTAACTGTATCCCGGCTTCTCGGCAGTCGCAGGCCGCCATTACGATGCTGGGACTGCTGAAACCCATCGCTGGCACCATCACGGCGACACCGGCGCTGCTGGCTGGCGGGATGCTCAACGATTACTTCGGAACCGGCACCCTGGCGTACAACCGCAACACCTCAGACTCGAAGATCAACTACATCCCCAGTGAAAAAACACAGATCTTCGGCAAGTACAGCATTGAGCCTTTCAGCGTTGACGATCCGCAGACCCTGGGGGCGGCAGGAGGTGGAACCTTCGACGGTGGGCAGCCTGGGGCTGCCACGGGACGCATTCAGAACGTGGGGCTGGGCGCGAGCCATATCATCACCAGCAGCCTGGTGTTGGATGCGGACTTTGGCTACACCCGGCAAGTCACCGGAGCGCAGTCCACGATCGATATTGCAGCCGGCGATTACGGACTTAACGTTCTAGGCATCCCGGGTACCAATGGTCCTGGGCCAAATTACGTGGGCCAACCGGAATTCGCATTTGGAACCATTGCTTCCAGCGGCGCATCCAACTCTTTCTCTTCTATCGGCAACGCAAACGGCGCTAACCCATTTCTGTTCCGCGACAATCAATTCACCGGCGATGTAAACCTGAGTTGGACCAAGGGTCGCCACGCCACCAAGTATGGCTTCACTTACTATCACTTCCTACTCAACCATTTTCAACCTACAAGCGGCGGCGCCATCAGCAATCCGCGCGGCGGCTTCGCGTTCCAGGGCGGCATGACCTGTGGAGGAGCAAGCTGCGGCATCTCGACATATAACACCCTTGCCGACTTCCTGTTGGGCCTCCCGAACCAGGGGACAGGCCAGGCAGTCGCGAAGGCAACTCAGTTGACCAATCCCAATGCGCTGCGCTGGACGGAATATGCGGCTTATGCGCAGGACCAATGGTCCGTGACCTCGAGATTGACCCTCAACTACGGCGTACGCTATGAGTACTATCCGGCGCCTTATCGCGATCACTCTGGCGTCTACATTCTCGATCCTACGCTTCCACAGTCTGCCAATGTTGAGATTGGCGGTGTCGGCGGCAACCCTGAAAACGCGGGCCTCGATATGGGCTACGGCTACTTCGCTCCACGCGTTGGCATTGCCTATCGCCTCAACGATAAGACAGTTGTACGCACTGGCGGCGGCATCACCTCCGACCCGGATAGCTTGCGTTTTCTGCGCGACACGTTCCCTGAAGATGTGGCTCCAAACTACGGCGGAACCGGAGCGAACTCCATCGCGGTAGATCCTGGAAACAACAACGCCCCCATGACCCTCACCTATGGGATACCTCCCGTCGTCTATCCTCCGATCGTCAATGGGTTTGCCTCGCTTCCCATCAGCGGGTCGACGGTGACAGCGCGCAAGGATTTTCATCGCGGCTATATCGAGAGCTGGAACCTCTTTTTCGAGCGCGAGTTCGGTGCCGGACTAGTGGGAAATCTCGGCTACGTCGGAACGCATGCCGTACGGCAATTCGCGCAGACGGGGTATTTGAACGCAGCTCCGATTCCGGACGGCACCACCACCTGCATGGCCAATGGTCAATTCAACCCCTCTTCGCCGTATTACACAAGCGCGTTGGGCAGCAATCCTTGCAGCTTTTCTGCCAATGAAATTGTGAACCTTGGTGTCGCGTGTCCGCCAGGCACCAAGGCCAGCGCTCTGGGGGCATGCTATAACACGGGCGGTATCGGTATGGTTGAGCCGCTCTTCAGCGCAAACTATAACGGCCTGCAAACACAGTTGTCGCGCAGTGCGGGCAAGAACTCTTCGTTCGGATTGGTCTATACCTGGTCGCATGCCATTGCCTTCGAAGAGAACGGCGCGGGCTCTGGTTCTGCCGGATTACAGTGGAACTATCCGGCGTATTACAACCGGAATCGTGCAAATTCGAGCTACGATCGCACCAACAACATCCAGTTCTGGGGCATTTACACGTTGCCCTTCGGACGCGGCCAAATGTTTGCCAAAAACGGCATTGCAGGCGCAATCCTGGGAGGCTTCCAGCTAAACGGTCAGCTCAGCCATATCAGCGGCGCACCGTTCACCGTGGGAACGCCCAGCAACACTGCCGACTCGCCGGGGAATCCCTTCTACGCCAATCTCGTCAAGAATTATCACCAGATCGGTGGTCACAACCGCACCCCCGGCAACTCGGCGGTCAGCGGCGGCAACCCCTGGTTCGACCCGACTTCCTTCGCCGTTCCAGCTCAGCCAACCTACACGGCCACGGAGCTGCCGACGGCCATTGCCCCTCGCGTATTCGGCAACACGAATCGCGATGAGTTCCGCGGACCTGGGCAAACGGTAATCAACGCAAGCCTCTTCCGCTCATTCCCTATGTATCGCGAGAGCCAATTTCAGATCCGTTTCGAAGCATTCAACGTCTTGAACCACGCCCTCCTCAACAATCCGAACACCACTGTCACAGGTGGAACATTCGGCTATATCACGAGCTTTGGAAACACGCGCTCCCTGCAATTCAGCGGCAGAATCAATTTCTAGTTGCTGTAATTCAGGTGTGCAAGAGCGGGTCCGATCAGAACCAGTGGCCGGACCCGCCGGCGTTACTTTCGTGAGTGCCCAATCAACCCCATTGAGACCGCGGGGAATCTGGCGCATTTCACCGAAATCTGGTCCTCTTGGAATACCAAAAAGTACCCGGCATAGGGAACAGTATTCCTTGCTGCCGGGAAGCTCTGCCCCAAGAGATTTTCGCCGTCTATCCTCTGCCGTTGAAGAGATTCTGTACGTAAGCAATTCGTCGAACTCGCTTGCGCGGAAATCTCATGTGGCTCCTTCCAGAGGTTCTAGAGTGAATTACTTTTCCCCACGAACCAGGAGCCCAAATGCAAGAAAGACCCGTACGCCTTGGCGCATTGAGCCTTCCGCTGTCGCTCGTGCTGCTCACTGCTCTCATCTCGCTCCTGAGTGGCTGCGGATATTTCGCTGTCACCGATCCTTCGTTCTACGCCGGAATCTCGGCACCGGCCAGCACCCTCCGCGTAAATCAGCAAATGCAGCTGAAAGACAATGCCAGGACGACCGGCGTGCCGGTCATTTTCTTCGTCAACGGAGTCCAGGGCGGGAACGCTGAATTTGGAACAATCGACAGCAACGGACTGTACACCGCGCCCGCGATTGTTCCCGTTCCAAACACCGTCGCCATCACCAGCACAACGGCCAAGTTTCCTAGCGATCCTCCGGGCGCGGTAGCGGTTGGCGTTCTGAACCCAATTCCCATTTTGACCTCGGTGACGCCGGCCGGATTTTCTGAGGGCACCTCCATGGTCACGGTGAGTGGCTCGCAGTTCGTCTATGGTGCGCAGATTATATGGAACGGCGCTGCGCTTCCGACCACCTTCGTTTCTTCAACTCAGCTGGTGGCGTCGATACCCGCGCCAAATCCGGGGACGTTTCCCTTGGCTGTTAGCAATCCAAATCCAGGATCAGTGACGACAAAGCCAATCTCGGTAAAGGTCGGCCCCGGACAGGTCGTACTCACACTGCAAACCTATGAAGGCACCGACGTGCGCGTGACCAATCCGCTCAACATTGGGCTCGCGGTGACCGGTACCGACAATCTGGCGGTTAACCTCTTCGTCAACGGGATTGCCGGCGGCAACGCGCAAATCGGCACAGCGGTTTCCAATTCCGACGGCTCAATCACCTACACTGCGCCAGCCGTAGTTCCCAGTCCAAATGTCGTTCAACTCACAGTTGTCAGCGTTGACAATCCGAGCGTTTCCATCAACCACAACATTTCTGTGTTGAACCCGATTCCAATTCTCAGTTCCGCAACGCCAACTTCATTCAACATTGGGCCGGCATCTGTTGTGGTCCAGGGCCAAAACTTCATTTCCGGCGCCCAGGTACTGATGAATGGTTCCGCTGTGCCCACAACCTTCAACAACGGAGGTCAACTCACGGCAAGCCTTACCATCTCCGAGCCGGGCACGCTCGACTTGCAGGTGCTCAATCCGAGCCCCGGTCCCGCGACTTCCAACGATTTGATTGGAGACGTTGCAGGCGGTGCACCGATGCTACCGGTATCGCCGGAAGATGCAGCACGGTTCCTTGATCAGGCGACTTTCGGCGCCAATGATGCGGATATCCATCAAGTCTCAGAGATCGGATTCCAGACCTGGCTCAACCAGCAGTTTAGCGTCCCACAAACACTACGAGAACCCGGCGTTGAGCGGGCATTGGTCTTGAATAACCCTCCATGCGGTGCATCCGATTTGATGTGCAACTCGACTCTCTTCTTGCAGAACAACCAGAGCGAAGTCTACGTCGAAAATGCTTTCTGGCAACAGGCCATTTCGGCAAACGATGAGCTCAGGCAGCGCGTGCAATATGCTCTCTCAGAGCAATTCGTCATTTCGGGGACAACTCCCGCGGTGCAAAATATGCCTCGCGGGGAAGCCGCCTACTACGACATGCTCGGCGCGGATGCATTTGGGAACTTCCGGCAGTTGCTCCAGGACGTGACACTGAACCCAATGATGGGACAGTTCCTCTCCATGCTTCAGAACGACAAGGGCAATGCGAACACTGATCCGGATGAGAATTATGCGCGCGAGGTCATGCAGCTATTTACCATCGGCCTTTATCAGTTGAATGACGACGGCACTCAGAAGCTGGATTCAACCGGCAATCCGATTCCCACATACTCAAATACCGATGTCATGGGTCTGGCCAAGGTGTTCACGGGCTTCAGCTGGAACATCCCCGGCAACACCAGCGACACGGCCTGGTCAAGCTGTTGCATCTACGTCGGCACTGGGTATGGCGAGGATCTTCTGCCCATGCAGGCTTACGCAAACCACCACTCTACCGACGAGAAGGATTTCCTCGGTGTAACCATCCCGGCATCGGGCTCCCCGGATCCGAATGGAGATCTCAAGATTGCCCTCGATACCCTCTTCAATCACCCGAACCTGCCGGCTTTTTTCTCAAAGCAGTTGATTCAGCATCTGGTGACGTCCAATCCCAGTCCGGCTTATGTGGGCCGGGTCGCCGCGGTTTTCAAGGACAACGGCCAGAGTGTTCGCGGCGACATGAAGGCCGTGATCACCGCAATTCTTCTTGACCCTGAAGCCCGCGACACTGCAACAGACGCAGGCAATCCCCAGTACGGCAAGGTGCGTGAAGCGCTGATTCGCTATACCAACTGGGCGCGGGCCTTTACGGCGCAGTCGCGAACCGGATCCTATTACCTCGGTAGTACCGAAGATCCTATCTGGGGCCTTGGACAGATGCCCATGCGTTCGCCCACGGTCTTCAACTGGTTTGCCCCAGGCTATGTTCCGCCCGGCACCAGTATCGCGCAGGCGGGACTTGTCGCTCCTGAAATGCAGATGACGAACGTCACGACCGTCGTCGGCTATCTGAATTACATGCAGTCCGCCATCGGCAGCGGCGCCCAGAATGGGTCCGATCTCTTCTCTTCATACGGCGCGGAGTTGAACTTTGCGAACACACCTGATCAACTTGTCGCCCGCGTCAATCTTCTTCTCATGGCGGGGCAGATGGATAGCACTTTGCAGGGCCAGATACTCAGCGCGGTAAGTGCCATCCCTATCCCTTCCGGCGATCAAAACGCGATCAACGCCGCACTTACAGCACGCGTGCAAACGGCGATTTATCTAACGATGGCTTCACCGGCTTTCTGTGCGCAGTTCTAGGAGACGAAAGTGAACAGGTTCGAACGATCCCGCCGACAGTTTCTTCGGACGGCCTCGATGGCCTCCATGGCAGGCCTTTACGCCAGCCCATTCCTGATGGAACTAAACTCTGTGGCGGCGATGGCGCAGAGTTCCGGAGCATCCGACTATCGCGCACTCGTGTGCGTGTTCCTGCAGGGCGGCAATGACGGCCATGGCACAGTCATCGCCACTGATCCGGATTCCTATGCGGCCTTCACCCAGGCGCGCTCGGGCGCACCTGGTCTCGCTTACCCGATGAGCCAGTTGCTTCCCATCCTTCCGAGAACCACGCAAAGCGGCCGGACGTTTGCCCTGAACCCGTACCTCGGTGGGGTCCAGAATCTGTTTAATGCGGGACGCGCTGCTGTTGTCGCGAACGTTGGCACCCTCATCGCGCCGGTGACGAAGGCACAGGTGATGAGCAGCTCCGTTCCGCTGCCCGCTTCTCTGTATTCACACTTTGATCAAACGGCAGCGTGGCAGGCAATCGCGTCTAACGGCGGAAGCGCAGAACATATTGGCTGGGGCGGGTCGGTTGCTGATCTGATCGAGAGCATGGGCATGAACTCAAATTCGATGTTCACCTGCATCTCGACTGCCGGAATTGCTTTGTTCCTCTCTGGTCAAAGTTCATATCAGCTCAACGTCACGTCGGCGGGCCCTATTCCCATCAGTGGATTGGCGCAGCCGCTTTTTGGGCAGTCAGCAGGCACCGATGCCCTGTCCTCGATCCTCACGGCGGACGAAGCAAACTTATTCGCAAAAGAGTACGAGGTCGTCGTCACTCGTTCGAATCAGGCGCAAGAGCAGCTTTCCACTTCGATGCTGCCCGCTGGAGCCACAGGCATCCCCAATCCGCCGCAGTATCTCGATCCAACCACCAACAAACTCACCGACAATCCTCTCGCCACTTCGTTGCAGACGGTAGCGCGAATCATCGGCGGCCGTTCAGGACTGGGTGTGAGCCGGCAGATCTTCTACGTGCAACTCGGCAGCTTCGACACGCACAACAACCAGGCTCAACTTCACGCGACGTTGCTTACGCAACTTGGTCAGGCTCTTGAATACTTCGATGGGCTCATGACGTCGTCGGGCCTCGGCAATCAGGTCACCACGTTCACTGCTTCCGATTTCGGCAGAACACTCACATCCAACAGCAACGGCACCGACCATGGCTGGGGAAGTCATCACTTCGTTGTGGGCGGCGCCGTGCAGGGACAGGACATCTACGGTCAGTACCCCGTTGTCGGCGCAGATCAGGCAAACGACGTCGGCGCCGGCCGCCTGATTCCCGCAATCTCCGTCGATGAGTACGCCGGGACTCTAGCCCGCTGGTTTGGTTTGTCCGACGGTCAGATCCGGCAGATTCTGCCCAACCTCGGCAACTTCGGTTCGAGTCCATACCTCGGTTTTATGGCGTAGAAACCAACCGCGTTCCGCGTGAGCCGTCATTAGTCGGGCGGTGCGCGTTGCGCAAGGAGGGAGTCGAGGTTTCAGAGGATGCAGATTTCCCTCGCGGGTTTGATCCAACCCAAGTACGTACCTTGATGGAATCTGGCTCTCAAAAAATCGGCAGAAACTGGCACAATTGCCAGTTGACCCATACATTTATCCCCGACTAGTTTGATCTCTGGCGGACACGCGAGCCGCAGGCTGCCCAAGATGCGTTGTGTCTTTGGCTGGGGTGTTGCTCGCAGATGACCATGAAGGAATGCTGGCCGAGCAACGAGTGCGACTTGGCCAGGTATTCGAGATTGTCGGGACCGTTGAAGACAGGAAACCGTCAGTTGCGAATGCGCTTCAACTTGCGCGAGATGGATAGTGTGGTGTTTGCCGGTTCACGAATACGCTTGACGAACTGGGTTGTATCTTTGCAATGACGACCGATGACATGGGAAGAATCAGAAGGAGACCACAATGTTCAACGTCCGCGCTTCACTTTGCGCTTTACTTTTGTTCAGTGGTTTGACCGGGATTGCGCAGACGGTAATTCGCATCGCACCGCCTCCGCCCGTCCGAGTTGGAGTGGTCGGAGTTGCACCGGGACCAGGCTATGTCTGGGTCGCTGGATATCAGCGCTGGAACGGCAACGGGTACGTGTGGGTGGCCGGAAGATGGGTTCGCCCGCCACGCGCCGGTGTCATATGGGTCCAACCCCGTTATGTGCATAGCGGAAACACATGGGTGTATTACAAGGGGTATTGGCGCTAGAGAAACTATTCCAGGCGCTTTGATTGTGCTGGCGCAGAGCTCTCTCCCCGAGAGCTTCAGCAGATTCACAATCGCAAGCTCAACGTCAAGGACAAAGACGCCGGAAGCCGTGATCTGGAGAGCTGACCCAAGGGCGGATGTAGGCAGCGAAAGGGGCCTCTCAACGCCGTTCCCACGAACAATCGTACCTGCGGAACTCAATGGGTGCCAAATCGGTGAGTATCAGATCGAGCTGCTGGTTTTTTCAATTTAGAGCCTAGGCAGAAGATTCCAAAGTCGCGCTATTAACCTGCGCAGCTAGTTCTTTCATTGCTGCGTTCTCGCGGATAGCTTCGCCAGCCTCCTGGCTGTGCAAAGCTATCTCTGCGGCAATCGAGCGACCAAGAATTCGCTGATTAATATTGCCAAACCGCCCAGGCACGAGGCTTCCCAACCAACCGACCCAGGCCGGGGTATGAGCGTTGCCGACGATGATGCCGGGGCGAAAGATCGCGAGGCGTGTAAACCCGATGTTGCGTACGGTGTCTTCCTTCATGCCCATTACTCGGACATATCGAAACCGGCTACGGGCTGTGCTTCCCGCCGCAGAAAGCAGACAAAACTGCGCGATCCCGGCATCGTGGCAGCCACGCGCAAAGGCACCTACGACACCGAGTTCAAGCCGTTGCAATTCTTCTTCGCTCCAGCGCATCGATCCAGAACCGACACCTACACAGCTCACGGCGCTAACGGGACCTTGGCTCAAGACTTCGCGGGCAAGGTGGGCAGTGCGTTCGGCAAAGTCAGCAGCGTCTGTATCAAGAACGACGTTGCGCACTCGCGATCGCGCCGCAATGAACCGTCTGGTGACCATCACCACTTCCCGGCATGCCGGAATTGCCAGCAGCTCCGCAACGGCTGCACCACCGACTTGCCCGGTACCACCAAGGATAATTGCGGCGAAATTCTGATTCATAAAGTAGGATCTCTGCCAAGGAACGACGCGACATCTGCGCCAACGAGTTCGAGTGTTAAATCGAGCAGTGCGGAGTTCCTCGTTCCTTTAGGGTATCGGCTGACAAGCACCTCCTATTCGACCTGTTCTGGGCATAATTGTGTTGAACGGGAGGATCAATGCACTTTTGCGTGGTCCATCAAGCGACCAGGTCTGGGATTGAGAATCGGGTCGCAAACCGGGCTTGTCGCGCGATCCAACCATCAATTTCGTCCTCAATCCAACCAACCGAACGGGCTCCCAGCGACACTTGGCGCGGAAATTCTCCTTTCGCAATTCGGACCTGCGTGAGGACGTCGACCTGGTTGGCAGCGGGCGGTCCAATCGAACCCACCGGCGCTACCGTGCTTCGCACGGGACAAGGAATCGATCTGGAAACCACGCAATCCATGCAGGGTTATTTTGGACAGCTTCTCAGGATTGGGCCTGGTTGGGAGGTTTCAAGAGCTCCCAAAAGTCCCAAACGAGTTCGACAGTTTCCATCAAGATGCACCGCATGTGCAAATTCCTGTCCGCTTCCAGTCCGACCCCGTGCACGAGACGGACGAAAACGGACGAAAAGACACGAAGATTCAGGGAAGATACACACCTATGGAAACGTGTGGAATCTTCGTAATCTACTCAAATAGTTGATTTTATTGAGGAAGTGTGGAGGCGCGGGCCGGGATCGAACCGGCGCATAAAGGTTTTGCAGACCTCTCCCTTACCACTTGGGTACCGCGCCTTGGCAGGGCTGTCTTTGATTCAGCGCTCCATACCGCCGTAGCCAACCCGGCTGGCGCCGGAGGGCGATTTGGAGCGGGAGACGAGATTTGAACTCGCGACCCTCGCCTTGGCAAGGCGATGCTCTACCACTGAGCTACTCCCGCTTACTGCAAAGTTGAGTATACCGGGCGGCTCAAACCGGGTCAAACCGCTGAAACTGCTCCGCTGAGGCCCAGGGTTTCTGCTCAAGCAAGGTTTCCCTGGTAGCCGGACCCGTTCTCGACTTTGATAATTTCCCCGTCGCGCATATGCAGGATGCGGCCCGCAATCGCAGCGGCCTCCGGATTATGCGTGATCATCAGCGTCGTCTGCCCCAACTCGCGATTCGACCGCAACAGCATCTTCAACACAGCATCCGAATTCTTCGTGTCCAGATTCCCGGTCGGCTCATCGGCCAGCACAATCGACGGCCGTGTAATCAGCGCCCGCGCAATCGCCACCCGCTGCTGCTCGCCGCCGCTTAATTCCGAAGGCCGATGTTCGAGTCGCCCCCGGATCGACAGAAGGTCGCTCAAATGCTCGAGGTACTTGCGATCCATCGGCTCCTTGCGCCCGCTCACCGTATAGGCAATCTCGATATTGCCCATCGCCGAAAGCGTAGGCAGCAGATTGAATTTCTGAAATACAAAGCCGATCCGGTGTTTCCGCAGCCGCGTCCGTTCTGCATCGCTCAGGCTGGCAAAATCTACGCCATCGATTACGACCTTGCCTTCACTCGCCCTCGTGAGTCCTCCGAGTAAGTAGAACAGTGTCGATTTTCCCGAACCCGACGGTCCCACAATCGCCACAAATTCGCCGCGCTTCACTGCAAATGAGACCTGCCGGACCGCTGCGACCATAATCCGGCCCGCGGCATAAACCTTGCTTAAATTTTCGGCAAGAATAATAGGAGTCGACGCTTCTGGCTGCACATATTCATTGTAAATGTCACGTTTGCTTGACTGTTCGGCTCGCTTGTCACACCAGCGCATTGTGGCGCGCATGGTTCATCAATTCAGCTTGAAATCCCATCCGTGCTCGAAATCCGATATATCCATCCGGCCGAAGAACAAACATCTTTCCCTCGTCACCCAGGAGCCGCCGTCCCTCGTCGTCCAAGTCAGAACTGATGAGCGGCACGACATCCGCCCAGCGCAAGTTGCTCCTCAGGATGTCGATGTCGTCTTTATCCAGATTCAAACCAAATACCCGATGCCTCGGTTCCGTCCAATCCCCAAGCAGCGTCGACCGCACTCCGCGGTTCCGCAATTGCAAGTCCGGTAAGCGATCTCCTGCCCGCAGGTGTCCGTCTCCTCCATAATCCGCGACAATGGAGGACGACCGATACTCAATGGCCGTCTCCGAGATGAATCCCACCGCATTCTGTTGTACCGGCGGCAGCTTCACAATGATCGGTGCCAGAGTATCGCGCAGTTTTTCGACTACCGGGTTGGAGGCCGTCGCAAACTTCAGTCCGCGCTCTGTGAAGCGCAGCAGCGCTCTTCCCACTTCGCCTCGCTCCTCTTCATAGCTGTCCAACAGAGAATCGTCAGCCCCGCGCGTCACAGCCGCAACCTTCCAGGCTAGGTTCGCCACATCCTGGATTCCCGTGTTCATCCCCTGTCCGCCGACCGGCGAATGAATGTGCGATGCATCGCCTGCCAGAAACACGTTCCCAATCCGATAGTGCTTCGCCTGGCGATCAGTGACATGAAATGGCGTCATCCATTCAGCCGATCGGATCTGTATGCGCACCCCCACCTGATCGACCATCCGCTGGAAATCATCGATCGTCAGATCGCGTTCGCCATCAATCGTTGGCTGTTCGTGCAACGCCACAATCAATCGAACAGTTCGATCCGTTAGCCGTCCCATGAACACAACATTTCCGTGGCTCAGGTGCAGCGACAGCTCATCCGCGGGTGCATCTGGTCCCATGATCTCAGCATCAGCCAGGAAGAACGATATCCCCACCCTGCCACCTTCAAACGGCGTTCCCGTCTTCTCGCGAACCCCACTGTGCGCGCCGTCGCACCCGATTAACCAACGCGGCGAGAGTTCTTCGGTCCGTCCGTCCACGTGGCGGACCGTTGCCTGTATCTCCCCGTTCTGTTTCAGCGAAACCAGTTCCACGCTGCGCTCAGTTCGAACACCCATTGACTCCATGTGGCCATTCAGCAGCGCCTCGGTTTCTGATTGCGGAATAAAAAGCGCAAAGGGATAGCGGCTCTCCACATGATCCAGTGTGAAATTCACGATCAGCTTGCCTTCGCTGTAGAACTTCGCCTCGTTCAACTTGCGCCCCCGCGCAATTGCTCTATCGGCAAGCCCATATCTTTGAAACTGTTCCAGTGTTCGCGCCTGCACAACCAGTGCCTGCGAATAGCGTGCCATGTGCTCCGACTTGTCGATGATGCGAACGTCCATCCCCAAGCGTTTCAGTTCGATAGCCGCAGTCATTCCGGTCGGGCCGGCGCCCACGATCAGAACCGTATTGTTTGCCATGCAGTCTGCTCCTGTGCATCTCGCCTTCCATGGGATGCATATCTGGTTTGCGTGGCGGCCTTACCACTGGTTACATCCGCGAATCTCCAGAATTATGGTTCTGATGAACTAAACTGGATAGGTAATCATTTCATCGCAGGTCCCATTCATGACATCGAAAGCCAATCTCCTCGCGTCAATTGAAGCAGCCGCAGCCAAAGCCGGCCTCAGGCTTGTCTCCGCCTCCGAGGCCGCAGATCTCAACGGCCAGCCCACGCAGGTCTTCCAGCTCGGTCTTCAAGGTCTCGATGATCGCCGCCTGCAACTTGAATTGAGCGAGGCCTTCGACTTTGACAGGCCGGACCTCCTCCCAGCGATGGCCGCTCACCTTGCCGCCGAAGCCAAACGCCTGCGCAACCCGCGTCCGGATTGCTACGTAACTCTCGGCGGCCTTCCGCTCGCCTTCGGCAAATTCCAGTGGCCCTTCCACCGCTCCACATCGGGTTCCGACACCTACATCGTCCACGGCGAAATCTCGCTCGCCGATGGCGGCACTCACAATCTGCACGCCAAAATAGCTGCCTCTGTCACCGTCACCTTTGCCGAGATCGTTCCCGCAATGGAGCAGCCGTATGCGGAAACCTTCGTCTACAACGCTATTCGCAAGACCGTCGACTTCGGACAGCTCGAATTTCTCAAGTCCGGCAATCGCCAGCCCGTTCCGGTCACCACGCGTTTCTACAGCCGCTGGCAAAAGAAGTTTCTCTTCACC
>Ga0210386_10001788_pt1 | contig 18851 bp, 12 predicted proteins | sample IncBWH32OmetaG_FD_160091 | JGI IMG/M metagenome (GOLD analysis project Ga0210386, IMG submission 160091) | Forest soil microbial communities from Barre Woods Harvard Forest LTER site, Petersham, Massachusetts, United States - Inc-BW-H-32-O ... | reverse complement strand
TGTTGTATTTGTAAACACTGTACCTGTACCCTGGCAAACAGTTGATGCAGTAGCTGCACCCACCGGGCTTGGGTTTACTGTTATTGTGTTTGTAGTTGAATCTACACATCCTGCACCTGTTGAGGCAACCAGTTTAACAGTATAAGTGCCTGCAGTTAGGTATGTATATGATGGGTTTTTAACAGTTGAGGTTCCATTTGCAGGGTCACCAAAAGTCCATTTCCAGGTAGTAGCACCTGTTGATGTATTATTGAAAGTAGCAGCCTGGCCTACGCATACTGGTGCTACATTAAACGCAACCGTAGGTTGACCAACAACCTCAACAGGAAGGGTAACTGCATTCTGGCAACCATTATTAGAAGTTGAGGTTAGTGTTACGTTATAGTTTCCTATTGCTGAATATGTATATGTCGGGTTTTGAACGGTTGATGTACCATTAGTAGGCGGGTCACCAAATTTCCAACTCCAGCCGGTAATTGATCCACCACAGGTTATAGTAGTTTTATCGGTAAATTGAGTTCCGCCATTTATACAAACCGTATCAGCAGTAAAATTAGGAACCGGGTTAGGATTCACAATTACATTCGTTGAATCTTTTGCAATACAGCCTTTTACACCTACTGTAAGCACCACTTTATATGTGCCGCAAACAGTATAGGTATGCGTAGGATTCAGTACAGTTGAAGTACCACCATCCCCAAAGTTCCAACTGAACGGGCCTGTGGTTGGCGTAGACGTGTTCGTAAACGCGGTCGGCGTATTTAAGCAGACCGTATTTGCCGTGAACGCCGCCGTAGGCGGCCCGATGACGACGACGGGCAATACAGTATCACCCCCGCAGCCGCCGCTCAAGGCCTGCAGGGTGGCCGTATAATTTCCGGCCGCGGGATACGTGTACGTGACGGGCCCGGCAGAACTTGAAGTGGCCCCGGTAGCAAACGTCCATGTATATGTATTAGAGGCGGGATTACCCCCTGTAGTTAGGTTAGTAAATGTGGTTGGGTTACCCGCACAAACAGTATCGGATTTAAAATTGGGTTTGGGAGCAGTTGCAGTGCTACTTGTAATAACTGTATCAAGTGTATCAGCACAGGCCGATCCACTCACCGTAGTTATAATTACTGTATATTTTCCTGGACATTTTACTGTAATTGTTTGCGTGTTACCTGCAGCCGGTGTCATACAACCACCCGGAGGAGCCGTCCATTGATAGCTAAGCCCGCCGCTAGGAGCAGTAAGCGTAATAGGGTTACCACATAAAGCAGGAGCAGAGGTTATAATACCAAGAGTTTTGCATTGTGCATCAAAATATGCATATCCATAGTGCCCACCTGCACCACAATCTGAAGTTTGAACAACTACCGTAACGCATTGGCCAATATAGTGCTTTAAAGAAACATATGCCGTTGTCCAGTTCAACCAATCTATTTCACTTGCTGTACCTTTATTAATATATTGCCATGAACCTGTAACGTTAGACCCGCCTGCCACAACATTATAGTTACCACAATGCGGAATAGTATCATTATTCTGATCTATCATAGCAACATTAAAATAGGGTTGCATATGAAAGCAGTGAGCAGGATTATTTAAAACTATGGCATAACTATAATAAAAATCAACATTAGCTGGAGTAACCATAAATGTTTGCTCCATAAAAGCAACACCAAAATTTACTGCATTGTCATCACCAACCTCAGCCGAATAACTGTATCCCGCCGCCGTATTTACTTTCTGCAAAGCTGGTACATTTGCATCAGCGCCTGGTGATACTACATTAACCTGGTAATCATTACCCGTTCCAGGATCTGGGCCACCGCTAGGGTTTGTTGAAATAGCCTGCCATGTAATTGGAGTATAAGCAAAAGCCGGAGGGGTATTATTATTTGCAGGTGGACAGCTGCCCACATCTTCTGATGAACATGATGCATAACCGCAAGTCCAATTAGCCAGTGTTCCGCTCGAAAAATCGACATTATTACATGGCCCCACGCAAGTACTCGCAGGATGATGAGTTCGCTTTTGTGGTGCTACTGCTTCAGCCACACTTGATGGAAACTCTACTTTTATTTTTTGAAGCTTATCATATAAAGCCGCATAATAATTTGCCCTGGTAGTTACATAACTCTGAACATCTGCATCATTAACATTTACATTGGGGTGCTTTAGAAAGTAAACAAATGACCTATGTATATATTTGGCTAAGGTATCCACATAAAATGCCACAAACTCATTAGATTGCTGGTTAGACATCCCAGTTTGTTTTTGCAACTGTTGGTATATTTCCTCTTTTAATGTCTCATTCTTTTCCTCTGCAACTTCTCCTGCACTTAATGCTTGGCCTTTTGCTAGAACACCTATAAACAAAAGCATAAACAATAGTGCTAAGTTTGCCTTTATTTTTAAACTGGAGTAAATTTTTTTCATAACTAAATAATTAATCAGTTATTAATATTCATTTGTGTTTTCAAGGCGAAACACTTCAAGTAATTTCAACGAAAAATTGTAAATAAAAAATGCCATACGTTCCGAAGAATTTAATGGCATATTATATGTTCTGTAGCTTTTATGCGCAACCTTTTGATTTGATTGCAGGCTAGTTCGGATTCCAGCTTCACACAAAATAAACTGAGGAGTAATTTTTAACATATAGTTAACTTAATAACGTTACTGCTTATTCACTTTCTTATATCAAAAATAAGAAATTTGTATTAAAAAAGCAAACAAAAACGTAACTTTTTCTACAAGCCCCACGTATTAGTAGTGCTGAGCAAGGATAAAGTCCTCTCCTCCAAGCTGTTTGGCAAGGGTAAGTGGTTATAATCCCACCGCGCCAAAGGCGGCAAACTCATTAATATTGATTCTGTTCTGCCATTGGTAAAAAGCCCAAACTTAGTACCTCTGTCATATACCAGGTTAAACTCGGCATAACGGCCGCGCCTTAGCAGTTGCCATTGCCTGTTTTCTTCAGTATACGGCTTTGTACGGTTTTTTTCAATCAATGGTAAATATGCCCCTAAAAAAGAATTTCCAACCTCTTTTACAAAATTGAACCGCTGTTCGATGGTAAACTCATCATTACCCGATAGCCTGTCGAAAAAAATGCCACCAATACCACGGGTTTCGCGCCTATGCTTTATGTAAAAATACTCATCAGCCCACTTTTTAAATTCCGGGTAATATTTCGGGCTATGCAGATCGCATGTTTTTTTCAGGTGTGCATGAAAAACCCTTGCATCAACTTCATCTATATAGTGAGGAGTCAGGTCAATTCCACCGCCAAACCACCACATTTTGCCAGCCTCAAAGTACCGAACGTTCATATGAATAATAGGAACAAAGGGGTGATTGGGATGAATAACGAGAGATAGCCCGGTTGCATGAAACTGAACGGCTTCATTTTGTGGAATACCTGCTTCCTGCTTTAAGAAATCAGGACAATTACCGTGAACTGCAGAAAAATTAACTCCACCCTTTTCTAGTATAGCACCGTTTTGAATTACCCGTGTTCTGCCACCACCACCCTCAGGTCTTTCCCAAGTATCCTCTTTAAATTTGGCTTTATCGTCTGTCTTTTCAAGCCCTTCACAAATCACATCCTGAAGATTACGGAAGAAATTTTCTATTGTTATTTTTTCAATCATAATATTGACCATCATTCTTCCTCATTAAAGAATGAATGTAACAAATGTATTAAATTGAAAGAAAACAGGTTGGAATTTACTGTTATTATATAACAATGTCATGAATACGATGCAGTGGTATCATCAAGCCCCTTTTGAGTAATAATCTTTTATCTGTTACGCCCCAAATAGTTGTTTCAACCATTTTCATCCCTTCACTATCTTCAAAAATGATCTTTACTTTATCCTGAAAATAATTACCCAATTTCATGGCTCGTTGGGCTTCATACTGACGATGATTAATTTCTTCCGGTGTTAAAAGAACTTCTTGTTCAGGGAAATTCAGTTTCTCAATAAATTCCTTTTCAATTGAAACTATTACATCGAGGGTTTTGTTCATGGCGCATTAAATTAATACTGTGAAGTTAAACGATAGTCACCCTTTATTGTTCTTTAATATTATTAACAATTTCATGGGTTATTAACAACTTATGAAATAAACCATACAGTATCAGCCACATACAAATTCCAAAAACTTCAGGAAACAATGTCATAGAAATATTATTTCACGTTTGCCACGTCAATTACTATATCTCCCATCTCGAGCATCGCATTAATTAACCCCACTTTATTGTATTTGACAAGATCATTAATCCCAATTTTAGCTTCCTTTATTAATCCCAAGCTTACTAATTTTTCCCTTTTGGTTCCTTTCAACAAAGGGGAGACAGGTGTATGCCATGTTAAGCCATCAAAAAAAATAAGGTTCGAGAAGGAAGTATCCGTTATCATATTATCTTTCACAATAATTATTTCGTCACAGCCTCCTTTCCGTTCTAAAATTTCATTCAATTCTGTTCTATCGGCATATTTATAACTATACTTTATTTTGTTATCCGTTATAATCTTAAGGGTTTCAATTTTCCTTATAATATAGGGCTGAAATTGAACATCTGCAATTTCAGCGCTATATGTAATAGTACATTTATAAACGCCTTCCGTTATTAAAGATGTGAGCGAAACTATTTCTTTAATATCTATTTCATTCTTGCTTCCAAACAGTTCTCTTCTTGACCTATTCAACCTATTGTTGTGAAAGCCAAGGTTTTGAAATTGCCTATTTACAACCTTGATGGTTTCTATTAATTGGTACATACACTTTATCAATTAACTCTTTGTATTCCGATTCACACTCGCTATATATGGTTATGCCACCTCCGCTCTTGAAATAATTTTCTCCATTTATATTTTCAATGAATCTTATCATTACTGCACTTTCAAGTTTCCGGCCATCAAAATAGCCAAACACACCGGTATAATATCCTCTATCATACCCTTCCACCTCTTTAATTATCTCAACTGTTTTACGTTTGGGTGCACCGCTAATAGAACCGGCCGGAAGTAATAGTGAAAATAAGTCGCCAATATTCTCCATTAATCCCTTTCTAACCACCCCGCTTATTTGCGAACTTACCTGTAGTAATTCAGAATTATATGTTTTTATTCGGCTGATGTACCTGAATTTTTTCAGTTCAACATTATCTGCTACCATGCTCAAGTCGTTCCGAATAAGATCGACAATGGTAGAATGCTCAGCCAGCTCCTTTTCATCTTCCAGTACTATTTTCTCAGCATCCGGTATTGATGCATTTATAGTTCCTTTCATTGGGTATGATGATATAATACCATTTTCTATTGTAATAAATGGCTCAGGAGAAAATACAACGAACTTATCCTTCATCCATAATTTATAAGGGGCTTTGCTATGAATGAAAATCTGTTTCAGTGTTAATGAAGTACTTATTCTGGTTGGGAAAGTTAAGTTAATGAGGTAACTATTTCCAGCCTTTAAATGCTCCTGTATCTTATTGAATTTCGTTTTATATTCCCGGAATGATAACGGATATTTTTCAAACACAAAATCGCCAATTTTTTTTTCGGGTTTGTTCTGAAAATTAGAGAGTCCGTTAAAATCAAATAATATTTCGCCCCTATCTACCTTATCAATTGGTACAATTACAGGCTCGGCCTTGTCAAAATCTATGATAAAGAGGAATGGTTTTTTCGACTTTGAATATGTACTTATCTTTTCTAACAATTCCCTTTAAGGTTTTTACAAATTTGCAAAAAATACGCCAGCAAATATTCCGCATTTATTGATATAATTGGAATACACTATTTTTCACAGGTTTCGTTCAGAAATATCGTCTATTGCTATAAATCCAGCCTTTATCTGGATAATAATTAGTAAATTAGAATCAATTATTATTGATCATGCGCCATCTAAGACAACATATTATAATTTCAATCATATTATCAGTATTGTTATTAAACGGCTGCAGTAAAGGTACTAATCCTGAAGGAAGCACTGCTATTCCTACTGTCTCAGTAAATGTTACCGGTAATATTAATTCGTCGCCTTACACTCCTTTGCTGACAGTAGGTGGTGTTGTGTATATAAATGGAGGTTACAGGGGCATATTGCTATATCGCAGTACTTCAACAGCCATTATGGCATTCGACAGAGCATGTACTTATGATCTTTCAAATCCCAACGGAATAGTTACAGCTCAATCTAGCGGTGCAACGGGCCTATGCATTGACTGTGGCTCAACATATAGCCTTCTTAACGGAGATTTATTAAGTGGACCTAGTACAATGGGTATTCAATCGTATCCCACAACATTTAATACAAGTACAGGTTTATTTACTGTAAAGAACTAAGATTTTTCATCAGGATATTGCACAAAAAGCCCGTACAAAATTGTACAGGCTCTTTTATTTACTCGATAATATGTTATTTCTGTATAACTATCTTTTTATTTATATAACCTTGAGTTGTTATTATATGTGCAAAATAAATTCCATTAGCATATATCCCTAAATCAACTGATATAGTTCTATTAGCTTCTACGTCATTTAATATTTGGGAATATATTTCCTTACCTGTTTCATCATAAATATCTAATAACTGATAACCTTCTCCCTTAAAACTTATTGCAAAATGCCCGTTATTCGGCAAAGGGTAAATAGTTACTCCATCTACCATATTAATAGATTGTATACCTGTAGGTCCAGGGCTCGTTATGCGCACAGTATCTGTCTTGGTATCTCCACAACTATCCGTTGCAACACATACATAAGTACCTGCCGCCAGCTTAGTAGCAGTATCTGAAACATGGTTTGTAAGCACCACATAACCAGTTAATGTACTATCTTCCCATACAATTACATTTTTATGCCCGCCCGAAATTATAACCCCTGCACCTCCATCCAAACATCCATTACAGGAAGCGTTATGTATCGTATCGGTGCCAACTGATACAACAGCCGGATTAACTAACGTAACAGTAGCAGTTCCTGCAGGGCATGAATTTGCATCAGTAACTGTTACCGTATAGCTACCTGCTGACAGGTTAGTGGCAGTAGCATTAGTTTGAACCGGATTGCTATTCCATGAATAAGTATACGACGGTGTTCCTCCGCCCGCTAATACCGTAGCGCTTCCATCACTACTGCCATTGCACTTAGGGTCGGCACTGCCGGTAATATTTGCTGTTACAACTCCCGGAGCTGTAAGTGTAATATTTGCAGTTCCTACACATTGATTACCGTCTGTAACAGTAACGCTATATGATCCAGCAGGCACAGCACTGATACTACTTGCTGTTGCATTGTTACTCCATAAATAGGTATAGGTACCTGTTCCTCCACTACCTACTACGGAAGCGCTTCCATCGCTACTTGCGTTACATGTCGGATTTACGCTTGGTGTAATACTTGCATTTACACCAGCCGGGTTTGTCAACCGTATATTAATAGTAGCAGTACATAAGTTAGCATCTGTAATAGTTACGCTGTATGAGCCTGAAGCCAGGTTATTGATGCTACTTGTGGTAGCATTATTGCTCCATAAGTAAGTGTACGCACCTGTTCCGCCGCCAGCTACTACTGCTGCAGTTCCCGTAACCACACAGGTTGCATTAGTACTAAGGCCACTATCGGCTGTAAGAACCGGTGGATCAGTAAGGGTTATATTAGCTGTTGCAGTACATAAATTGCCATCCATTACAGTTACAGTGTAGCTACCTGCAGGTAAACCAGTTGCCTGTGCATTAGTTTGAACCGGAGTACTATTCCATGAATAGGTATATGCAGAGGTTCCACCTCCTGCTGTTACTATGGCACTACCGTCACTATTACCATTACACTTTGGGTCTGCACTTGTATTTATATTAGCTGTTACTTTATCCGGATCTGTTAATGTTACATTAGCTGTTGCAGCACATGAATTACCATCCATCACAGTAACTGAATAACTACCGGCAGGTAAACCTGTTGCCAATGCATTGGTCTGTACCGGGGTGCTATTCCATGAGTACGTATAGGTAGAGGTTCCGCCTCCAGCTGTTACTAATGCAGTGCCATTACTATTGCCATTACATTTTGGGTCTGCACTTGTATTTATATTCGCTGTAACCTTGGCTGGGTCCGTTAATGTTACAGTTGCTGTTGCTGAACATGAATTCCCATCCATTATCGTTACAGTATAGCTACCTGCAGGCAAACCGCTAGCTGTTGCCGTAGTTTGCACAGGGGTTGTATTCCAGGAATAGGTATAAGAACCTGTCCCACCTGTAACGCTAGCCATAACGCTTCCGTTACTTTGTCCGTTACAGCTATTAGTTGCAGTTACACTTGCATTTGGCGCAAGACCAGTATTAATAGCTATAGTTGCCGTTGCTGAACATGAATTGCCATCCATTACGTTTACTGTATAACTACCTGCAGGTAACCCCGTTGCTATATTACCGGTTTGCACAGGGTTTGAATTCCATGAATAAGTATAAGAGCCATTCCCTCCACTTACATCTGCAGTTACATTACCAGTGTTATTTCCTGAACAATTAAAATCATTAATAACTGTTGAGGCCAAAAGTGGGGTGAGCAATGGGTTTGAAGAAGCATTGGTAGAACCAAAAGTAATTTGCTCACCGGTTGTTGGAATAGTAATTGCATTTGACGTAACGTTTCCTAAACTACCTGGTGTTATTGCACTTTGGCCTTCACTATTCCATGAGCTACCTGTTGAATCTGCAACTACCAATGTATTGTCGAAAGTATTTATACGGCTTGAATCGCTATTCTCCCAAAAAAGAGTGACACTAATAGCATCAGTCAATGTTTGAGCCAGGTTCCAGAACTCGCCTGTACTTATATTTTCCAGTGGGGTATTTAATGAAGGTTTACCCGCAGAACATGCTATAAAAGTGTACGAAGCAGTTATAGCATTTGTTATTGAAGCAGGAGCGCTGATACCAATTGGAGCAAATCTTCCATTTCCTCCTACCGGGAATGTAAACACCGTGTTTCCTACTTTTATCATTGGGCCTTTAACGTAAGATGTTAATGAACCTCCGGTAGTACTGGCACCGGCTATAAGTTTCAAAATATTGGTGGCTGATGTATTCAACAGGCCGTTACTCAAGTTGAAATTTCCAGACAGGGCAAATGGAGAATTCAACGCTACACCTGACGCGTTATTTATACTTAAATTTGTTATTGTGTCGGCAGCAGCAGCTGTTTGCAATAACTGGGTACCAGTTCCACAGAAAGTATATACCGTACCTGAATTATACTTAACCGAGGTAGTTTGAGTGTTGATGAAATTACCTTGGATGTTAAATGTATCAATGCCAACTGTAGGGCTTATACTGTTCAACGTAACTGCAGGTACTCCTGTGCTCGTTGAATTATTTATCAGATTACCTTTAATTGTAACAACAGAAGCAAGTGTATTGGTAATAAAAGAAATCTTACCCGTTCCCGAAGTGCTAATGGTAACATTATTAAGTGCAGCTACCGGTGGCCCTGGCACTGTATAATTATTATTATTAGTTATTTTCTGGGTGCCTGAGGCTCCGGCCAGAATAATAGTTCCTGTTAAATTATATCCTGCGGCAACGCCAAATAAATTAAGGTTATTTAATGAAGTAAAAGTATTGCCTCCATCACTGAATAAATTAGATACACCTGTTTGTTTTAACCATAAAGAATTATTAAATGTAACAGGTGTGTTAGTGGCAAAGGTTACTGAACCACCTGTTTTTGTAGTATCAGAGAAATTATAACAGTCGAATGTTAGGCCATTCCCTGTTAAGATTTGGTTATTTGACCCTGTTAAATTAATAGATGTTTTAGTAACTCCTGTATTACCCGGGTAAAACCCAGCTCCGGAATTTTGCAAGGTAAAGTTACCCGCAACAATAAAAGTATTGGTTCCGGTATTTACGAATTTTGTTCCATCAAATATTACATTACCATACGTAATAGAAACAGGTATAGCATTACTATTGCCCAAATTCAAAAAATCGATGGTACTGGCAGGGTCGGCGGAAGCGGGCCATGTTATTCCGGCAAGGTTACTTACCATTATTGTTGCACTTGCTTTTATTGCGCTTATACTGCCTGTAACCTTGTAGGCCGCAGGTATACTAAAGTTAACCGAGTTAACTCCATCTCCAATAACAATAGATGATCCCGTTCCACTAACAGTCCAGTTAGCCGCTATAGTTGGATTAGCATTACCCGTATTGGTGATGTTAAAAACCTGTCCTGCAGCCGTGAAGTTAGCCGGAGCTGTTCCGGCCGAACCATCAGAGTTGGGAGTCCACTGGCCTATCTGGGAAAGATCCGTATTTCCGCTAACCGGGTAATAATTAGCAATTGATGCATTCGCATATGTAGCTATAATGATCAATACTAAACACAATAATGTGCTTCGAATATTTAAATTCTTAACTAATAATTTATTTTTCATGGGGTTTATTTTTTTAAGGAGATTCAACGGGAGCTTATTTTTTTATCAACTTTATTACGGAAGAATTGCCTGTAAGTTCTTCTGCAATATTTAGAAAATACACACCTGATGTTAATCCACTGGTGTTTAGTGTAAATTCTTTACCCGTTTTTTCCTCCACATTTACCTCTTGTCCTAATACATTATATATCACTACCTTTTTAGCTCCGCTATTTAGTCCGTTTACTGTAACATAGTCACTTGCGGGATTTGGGTATATTGAATATAAATGCTGTGGACTAATTTCATTAATACCATTTGGTGCAGTATCTCCTAGTATAGCCAAATTATCATATCTGTCATTGCCACTGGTACCAGCCGCATTGGAGCCTGCTGTTGCAAAACGGATAATGAAACCAGGGTTATTATTTACTGAAGCATCAGAAGAGAAATTAATTTGGACCGGGTACCATAATTTACCAGTAGTGACTGAATTAGTTGCCAGTAAAGTATCAGGCATTACAACTCCGCTAACATTAAATGTATCCATGGCAGTTGTCAAATTATTCCATGTACTTCCGTTATCGGTGCTATATGAAAAAATATTGTATTGTGCTCCTTTTGAGCTTGAAGCCGAAATGGAAAAATTAAAGTGAATATTTGAATACCCTGTAGTTGGCGCATGTATATACAGATACGCACCTACACATGAGTTACGTATCCGTATAAATACATTTCCGTTTGCACTATCACTCGTAGTAAAGTATGGATAATTAACGCTACTGTAATCATAATATGTCGATCCACCTGAGCCATTATCTACTATACTGTCTCCTTTTGTTCTAACATATACAATACCCGGCTTTGCTGATGAAAGCATAGTGAAATCCGGAAGTATCGGACTGGTAAGTGTACCAAGACTATCGCCTCCGCCACCACCAGAAGGAAGCGTTTGGTTAAAATCCCAAAAGTGAATTAACTTTTGCTGCGCTTTTATTTGTTGAAACGAAACAAGGAAAATAAAAAGTGACCCTAATAAATAAGTAAGTTTTGTTTTCATAAAGTAATTTGTTTGTTAAATGAATTAATGTGTGCAAGAATAGGGCTCCAGTTTTACGTCAATGTTATTGCACTTTTAAGTAATAACTAAAACACAATTTCATCTACAACTGTATAGATATATAATCGCTACTTTGCTGTATTAATTTATTGTTATGAATAAGTTAATAAGGTTGTCCGATACAATATCAAAAATACATTTGCTGAAATTTTATACCTACTTATAAATACTTTATGAGACATCTATACATTATTGCATTGTTTTTTGGATTGACCCTGGTCCTTAATTCTTCAACATATGGCCAGGATACTTTAAGAGTTATGACCTATAATGTTTTACATTATGGCGATGGGTGCCAGGGCTCGAATACGTTTTTACATTCTCAACTAAAAACTATTGTAGAGTATACGAACCCCGATATTTTGGGTCTTGTAAAAGCACAGGCCATAAAAGTAACACCCACTGATAACAATGGTGTATCTCCCTATGGTTTTGCTGACTCCATTGCAACATTTGCACTTAATGCAGCCTATCCGTCTAAATACAATTATTGCCCCCTTACAAACTATTCAGCAAGTAATGATATGGATGTGCTTTTTTACAATCAAAATAAATTAGGTTTCGTATCCGTTACTTCTCTTTGTACATTATCGGAAGATTTCAATCTTTATAAATTATTTTATAAAGACCCCTACTTAAACACTACACATGACAGTACTTTTCTTTATGTTATTCTCAATCACACTGTTTCGGGCACTTCCCCAACAGGGCGCGATCAACAGGACACTGTAATTATAAATGAACTGAAAACAGCTTTTTACCATTTACCTAATCTAATAAGCATGGGCGACTTCAATACCCATAGCAGTTTAGAAACAGGATACCAGAGATATACAAATGCCAGTGATACCAGCTTTCTTTTTTATGATGCCCCTTTTAACCCTGACAACAAATTAACTTACCCGCTAAATTGGGAATCAACTCCTAATCTTTGTCCTGGTTATTTGAACACCACTACCCGCGCCTCCGCCAGTATTCCAAATAGTTGCGGAACAAATGGTGGCGCAAAAGATTGGTTCATTCATATTTTCTTTTCAGGTTGGATGGTGAAAAATACAGATTTCATAAAATACATAAACAATTCTTACACGACCATAGGCAACGATGGAAAGCGCCTTGGTATTTCAGAAAATGATAGTGTAACCAATGGCAAAAACACCTCTGCTCCATCTAATGTAATTAATGCTATATTTCAATTATCCGATAAGTACCCTATCATGCTTTCACTTGCTGTTTCATATGATAGTTTAGGCAATGGCCCAGTTAATCCTGTAAATGGAGTTGCAACTATCAATTCTCCATTATGGAATGTAAGTATCAATAATCCTGTTCATGATAATATGACGATACACTTTTCGGATAACCTAATAGGAAAGAAAGCGATAATAAGCCTCTACGATGTATGTGGAAGATGTATATTGGCAAATAAAGAATACCTTGTAAATGAAGCTGAACTTCAACTGCAAGATAAAGTTACTTCAGGTCTTTATTTTCTCAGGGTACAAATTGAACATTGCTCAACCGTACTTAAAATAATCAAGCAATAATACAGCTGCTTACTGAAAACTTGCCTTGGTACTATCAGATGCTGCTTTGGCTGATTTGCGGCCAAAACAAAGATTTATTCCAAATCTTACATTCACCGTTTTCACTTCTTGCGGCAGAAAAAAGCCTATAGCATTATCAGTAACAAGATAAAACTGTACAGGGCCTGTTACTGCAAAACCAACGCCAACATTTGTAGCATCGCGATTCATTATACTGTATGCGGCAGACACACTGAACCAATTGGTAAGTTTAAGATTATATGAAGCCGATACTGCCGGTACCAATATATTATTGAAGAACTGACCATATAAAAGTAAACCAGCATTTGCCTTCTCTGATAGTTTATAATTAGCACCTAAATAAACCTGGGCCGGTAAAGAAGTTGTATATGACTTATGGGTGGTTTTTATGTTAAAAGCGTTTTTAGCTGAGTCCGTTAGTTTATTAAATGCATTTGTATCTCCTGATGTAAATTGTGTTATATCAACTCCATCGAAGTTAAATGCGCCATTACTGGTATAATTTGAAGTATATGATCTCCAATTAATATACCCCAGGTCAATCAGGCTTGCTGAAAAAGTAAACTTATCGTTTAATTTATAGGTTGCGCCTAAATCTACTGCCAAACCAGTATTGTTTCTTCCATGAAGATAGTCACCGATATTTGATCCGGGGTTAGTTCCCGGCCCAAAGCCAGAAGTATTTACATCCACATTATCACTTGTAGTATATCCATAATCGCTTGAGGCCGTATTAAAAGTCACATCGCTGTTTTCTGCCCAAATATCTTCCATACCATACAAATACTTCAACTTACCTCCTATTGTAAGCTTATCAGTAAGTTCCCGGGCATATCCAACCCCATATTCGCGGTAGTGTAGCGCATTCAGGCCAAAATTAAAGCTCGTGTTTTGCCCGAGAAAAGCTCCATTACCTTCCCATACCCATTGCAGGAAGTTCTTAGGATATGTGAAATAGACATCTGCTTTTTCAATGACACTGAAACTGAAATAATTTTTCCCTAATCTCAATCCAAATGAAAACAGATCAATTTGTGCAGAGATATTTAAATTATTATTTGTTCCCAATTTGCTAAGCATATTATTTACATCCAGATGATTGGAATCACCAGGGCCGCTCTTTATCAAATCTGTTGCCCTGAATCCGCTATTTCCAAGGTTCAGATAGATAGATGATAAAATTGGCAGCCCTATATTGATCTTACTTTGCGGCATTTGAGAAGGATTAGCATACATACTTTGCTGAATAGCCGGCATGTTGTATAATGTAAGATCCTGCTGTGCCTGCAAATTACTGCTGCCCAATATGAAAGTTAAAAATGTAAGGTATTTTACTGTTCTGTTTTTCAAAATTATTTACCGCTTAAATTTTTGTTTGCAATTGCGCCAATACACCAATCTTAATAGTCATGAAATAGGTTGAATACATTTTCACGTTTGTTTTAGCATTATTATATGTAACGAAAGTGCCCTTCAAAATAAGTTTATGCACATTTTTTATTTTGTTTATCCGTGATCTGCCAAAGGTGAAATTGCTCATTTTGGTTGTTGCCATATTTACCTTTCCTGTATTGGTATCAACACTTGCCGAAGGCAACACAACCTGGTATGGTGACACAACAGAATCAATAATATTATATCGCTGGGTCGGCGAAATAGAATCGGTAAAGTAAACCTGAAAGCCCATATCTACCGGAAATCCATTTGTAGCATTTATCTTCATAAGCAGTGAGTCCACATTATTGGTCGTGTTTCCTGAGAGAGTAAAAGGAATCGTATCCATTAACATTATATTGCTTGCAGTACCCCAAAAAGGAAGTGTTATCTGAAAGTCGACAATAAACCTACTGGTGTCAAGCACAAAATTTGTATTAGGGGCTACAGGTTTTCCATTTGGGTTAGCTTGCGAATTAACTGAATAAACAAAGAATTTAGGTGTATGGTTTATTGCAGCGCTCAATGTATTATTCGTATTTGCGTTACTTATAGTAACAGAATCCATAACTGATTGTCCTATTTGGGTAATACTTGGGTATGGCATTTGCCAAGGAGTCAGTTTAGGATCAACTACTGTAATCGGATAATTCATTGCCGGTGGGTTATACCCCATAAGTGTATTAAACGTAGCGTTTATTGGTACCCCATACGAGTTAGTAAGTATAAAACGTACTTGCGGATTGACAAGAGTAAATGTACCTCCGCCCGGAATTGTATTATTAAAAAGAGTAATAGCAACAGTATCAAGATTTGGAGAAAGGAATGGTTGCTCAATATAGCCAAACAGTTTTTGAAAAGAAGTATTATTAAACCCGATAGACATTGATGCATTATCGGTTAGCTGCATCGGAATATTCGTAGACTTTTCAAGGGTAATAGAATAATCAATGTTAAACTCATTTGAAGCAGTGCCACCTTCTGTCATATCAAATGTATATCCGCTAACATTTAAGTTGCCTACAATTATAACGGCCCCCGGATAAATAATATTAAAGGTTTGGGTAAAAGGGATTCCATTCTTTTTTGCATGCGGAATAGTGACAGTTATAGTTGCATTTTGGGTAAACTGAGAAATAATATCAATACTGAATACTGTACCTGGTTCAAAAACAACCGAATCAATAGCTGCCGTATTACTTGTAGTGAATGCAACAGTATCAGCAAACATTGGAAGAGGATAAGACGATCCTACAGGCAATGAGTTAAAAACAGTTGTATCCGCCGGAGTAACACCGGGAGTTGTATATGAAAATGCCTGGTTGGGAATTTTAACAATTGTATTAGCTTGCAATGAAAATAACCTGCCACGGTATATCAGCGAAAGAAAGTTGGTAGAATCAGCCTGTACAGTTCCATTCTTGGTATCCTTCACTAACAAATTACTTACATTCAACGTTGAATTCACAACCGGAACAGCAATTAACGGAGTATATTCAGCCGAAGCAAGTGGGCGCTCCATGTCTTTTACGCAAGCAGAAAAAGTAAGCACCAGTAAAATCAATGCACCCTCAATGAACTTTTCTTTGATTTTACTTACTAATAATCGCATGGTTTATGAGTAATTTGTGCTAAGATAATAATAATATATGCAATGAAATGATATTAAAGTCATTGCATTATTCAAAATGAGGCTGGTTTTACTTAAGTATAATAGGGGCTACGCTAGTGTATTGTCGTTCATTTTGCCAGTTCTATTATATCTTTTCCTTCAATTATATTTTTAGAATAGCCTTTGTATGCACTATTTATCATAGCATGCCCAAGTTCTTTCAGTGTACAAAAACCACCTTGAAATAAAGCCCGGCCAATCGGATACATCCAGTTTACGTACTTATAAAAAGAATGAGCGTTTGATAACCCTTGCGTAGGTTTTATAAAACCCGGCCTCACTCCAAAAACCTGCTTAAACGGCAATTTCATCAAATCATTTTCTGTTTTGCCCTTCACCCTTGCCCACCTGCTTCTGCCTTTTTCTGTACTATCAGTATTAGCGCCTGAAATATAACTGAAGGTCATATTATTATTTACTTTACTAAGTACTTGCCCCCAATTAAGTGTAAGCGTATAAGTGATCTTATAATATTCATCAGCACTAACCCCTACCGAAGAAATACCAAGGCAAAAGAAACAGGCATTATAACCCGTAAGTTGATTTTCTATGGCAGTTAGATCAAAAAAATCGGAATGAATTATCTCTTTTAGTTTAGGGTGAGTAATACCTAACGGTTTTCTGTTAACAATAAGTACAGCCTCAATTAATTGGCTATTTAAGCATTCATGCAAAACACCCTCACCAACCATTCCTGTTGTACCTGTAATAATAACTCTTAGTGGTTCTTCCATTCTTACTTAACAATTACTTGTTTCATTATCTGCACTTAATATTACAAATATGAAACTTTTAGTTGAATGGAAAATCAGAAAGCAGAATCTATGCCTTGATTTTAATAATACGGTGAAGTGGTATACCCATTCCAGTTTTTAAAATGATCCTTTTATCAGTTAATGCCCAAATTGTAGTTTCAACCTGTTTAACTGTTTCACCGTCTTTAAATATTATTATTACCTTACTTTTATAAAGGTTACCAAGTAACATTCCTCTTTCTGCATCAGCTCTCCGTTGTTTCATTTCATCTTCTGTTCGAAGAACTTCGTCAAGCGGAAAATGCAACATCGCAACTGAGTCCTTTTCTATTGTGTCGGGAGAAGAGTATATTATTTCCATTGTAAGGTAATTAAAGGTTATGAACTCTATTACGGATTATAAAATCTATTACGGGGAAGAATTTATTTAGTTACAAATAGATATCACCTGAAATTTAAATTGATGGACAATTTCACCAATATAATTGAAAATCAACACAATAATGGAAAGTTATTGTTGAAAAAAAATCAGTAGCTGTTTAACTACAGAAATATATTGCCAGTTACTTGATATGCAACAGCAATTCTTTTGCTCAAATTGCCGCTTTATTCTTAGTGACTGATAATAAGTTTATCAGTATAATTTTGTAATTCACTTGTTAGTGTTACAAAATACACCCCATTGGTATAATTAGATATTTCCAATTCAGCGGAGTTTACTCCTTTAACTGTTATTATTTGCCTGCTATATATAAGCCTGCCGGTACAATCGTACAAAGCAAGCACTGCATCACCAGGTTCCGATGTTCCGAAAATTATGTTCGTATAGTTTCTGGCAGGATTTGGAATAACTTCCACTTTATTTTGTTGAATACCTATAGTAACAGGTCTTAGCTCAGAGTAAGTAAAATTACCATCATAATCAGTTTGTTTTAGTCTGTAATACGATGTACCTGAGTATGGCTGTTCATCAATGCTGGTGTAACTTATTGGTATACTACTGGTGCCGGATCCTTTAATATTGGCAACAAAGGCCCAATTTGTTCCATCCAGAGTTTTTTCAATTGTAAATTCTTTATTATTTACTTCAGTTGCAGTTTCCCAATTTAAATTTACAACGTTACCATCAGGGTTATACTGGGCATTGAATGTCAGTATCTTTATTGGTAAAATAACATCAGGATCGCCCCATTGCACTATACTATTTACTTCTGTCATACTAGCTGTATAGGGATTGGGAGTATTGTAGCCACCCATATATAACACCCCTGCATCATTAGGTCCTACACCAGCTAATCCGGCTATTGCATATGCAGTAAAAAAAGCGGGATCAAAACCAGGAGTACTACCCGTAGGCATTTCAGCAAATGTAGCCCCGGACCACATAGCTGCATTATTAACCTCAAGAGCGCTATTGTTCACATCCTGAAAATCTCCACCAATATATAAAAATGGAGAAGAATAATACAATGCGTTTACCTCAGCGCCATCAAAACTTGGGCCTTGAACACCTTGATGGTTTGAAGCAGTACCAACGTATGACCATGTACCAGTACCTGCACCTGACACAGTCCACTGAGCAAGGTTATATGCAACACTGGTGCCTGTACCATTTACCGAAGCAAAATCTCCACCAACATAAATAGTGCTACCGTTGGAAACAATTGAAAAAACACCGGGAGCCTCACTAAATTGCTGGTAATATCCTGATGCGTTACCATAAGCTTCCGTTAAAACACCTTGAGTGGTGGTGGTGGTTCCTGAACCCAAACCATACCATGTGCCAGTGCCGGTTCCGGTTGGAATCCATTCGGCTATGTTATTAGCATTGATAGAACCGGCAGTTGTAAACTGGCCACCAACCCATATATTGCCACTTT
>Ga0210386_10001787_pt1 | contig 18860 bp, 14 predicted proteins | sample IncBWH32OmetaG_FD_160091 | JGI IMG/M metagenome (GOLD analysis project Ga0210386, IMG submission 160091) | Forest soil microbial communities from Barre Woods Harvard Forest LTER site, Petersham, Massachusetts, United States - Inc-BW-H-32-O ... | reverse complement strand
CGATCTCGACAGGTGGCTGACCGAGCATAACGCTCATCCGCTGGTGGGATCCGGCACGGGAGTCTGCCGCAACTCTGACTGGTTCCACATGCTGAACAGCGACATCATCTCTATGCCGGATAAATGGGAATATCCCTGGTACGCGGCATGGGACCTGGCGTTTCATACGCTGGCGCTCTCGCTGGTGGATTTCGATTTCGCCAAAGAGCAGCTCCTGTTGATGCTGAGAAATCTATATGCCCATCCCAATGGACAAATCCCTGCTTATGAGTGGAACTTCGGCGACGTAAACCCGCCCGTGCACGCGTGGGCCACCATCTTTCTTTACAGGATTGAGTCGGAGTTGGGCCGTGCCGACCTGCGGTTTCTCGAACGCTCCTTCCAGGGATTGATGCTGAACTTCAACTGGTGGGTCAACCGCAAGGATCCACAAGGGCGTAACGTGTTTGCGGGCGGATTCCTTGGGCTCGACAACATCGGCGTCTTCGATCGCAGTGCGCCGCTGCCGACGGGCGGGTATCTCGATCAGGCTGACGGCACCGCATGGATGGCGTTCTACTGCCTGTGCATGCTGGAGATTGCGCTCATTCTGACCGAGTACGACCAGATGTACGAGGAAATTGCCTACCGTTTCCTCGAGCATTTTGCCTGGATCACCTACGCCATGGATCGCATCGGCGCAAACCATGACGAGATGTGGGATGCGGAGGAAGGATTTTTCTACGATCTGCTGCATTTGCCAAACGGCGACGCTATGCGTTTGAAGATCCGCTCGATGGTGGGACTGCTGCCGCTCTGCGCCGCGGGCGTATTTGAGAAAGGCACATTTCTGCACCATCCGCGCATCGTTGAACTGATTGACCTGTTCCGGAAGCGACACCCCGAGGTGCTGCACAAGATCGCCATTGCAGACAACAGTTTCATTGGCTACGCCGAGCGAAGGATGATCTCGGTCTGCAACAAAGAAAAGTTGCAGCGCATTCTGGCTTATATGCTCGACGAGAACGAGTTTCTCAGCCCATATGGTATCCGCTCCCTCTCAAAGCATCATCTCGAACACCCGTTCGTGCTTAACCTCGCCGGAAACGAATATAAAGTTCAGTACCTTCCCGCTGAGTCGAACACTGGCATGTTTGGCGGCAACTCCAACTGGCGAGGGCCGATATGGATGCCGGTAAATGGGCTGATAATACGCGGGCTGCTGGCGATGTATCCGTTTTATGGCGACGACTTCAAGGTTGAATGCCCGACAGGTTCAGGAAAATACTTCACGCTGTTTGAACTAGCGAACGAAATCGGCCGCCGCAACGCGAGCATCTTTCTCCGTGACGCCAACGATAAACGCCCGGTCTATGGGGGGACAAAGAAATTCCAGGAAGATCCTCACTGGCGGGACTATATCCTGTTCTATGAGTACTTCCACGGCGACAACGGTGCCGGATTGGGTGCCAGTCATCAGACGGGGTGGACCGGGCTGATCGCCCGAATTCTTGACCTGTCCGCGCGCCTGAAGTCGGAAGACGTCCTGAAGGCGAACAAGGGAGTGCTTGCGGAGATGACTCGACAGCAGGTTGCGGGCCAGAAAGGAAAATAATGGTCAATTCGGGATCGCAGCGTAGCTCAAACCGTCGGTAAAATATCCGGCTTCGCAACTACAGGACCTTCCAGCCAAGCAAGAAGCAGCTTGTAACCGACGGACAGAACGATAGCGCCGACGAAAAGCCCGATAATGCCTATCGCGATGAATCCGCCGATCGCTCCGAGAAAGACGACCGCTATCGGAACGGCGACGCCGCGCCCCAGCAACAAAGGCTTCAAGACATTGTCGATGAGGGCGACTACGATGCACCAGAGCAGAAACAGTACTGCCTTCGTAGTGGCGGCGAGCGCAAACATGTAGATAACGGCGGGAACAAGTACGAGGGCTCCTGCCTGAAGTACGGCGGCGAAGAGGAAGATTAACGTCCACAACCCGGCGCCGGGCAGCCCGGCCACGAGGAAGCCGAGACCGGCGAGAATAGACTGAATTACGGCGACACCGAGAATTCCGTTAGTTACGCTCCGTATCGTGGATTCGGCGAGGTCCTCGAACTCCGGACCACGGTCACCAAACAAGTGGTTGGTCAGCGAACGCGTCACTGTCGCACAACCCGAAGCATTCGCTAGCAGAACTCCCGCTACCAGAATGGAGAGGACGAATTGCAACACGGTAAGGCCAAATCCTGCGGAAGCGGCGAGAACCCCGGGGATAAGATCCTTGATCTGCGGAATCAGGCTTTGCAGCAGGCCGGTCAAGTCTGTGGAGGCCCTAGTCCAGAGCTTTTGCAGAGTGGTGCCGACCAAGGGCCACGTTCCGACACTGGCGGGCGGAGGTGGGATACCGAAGCTTCCTTCCTTGATGTGTCCGGTCAGTGTTTGAACACCTTCAACCATTGTTTCCGCCAGCAGCACAATCGGGACAATCAGGATCGCCAGGAAAAGCAAGGTGAAAAGTATAGCAGCCAGGTTTCCACGGCCGCCCACTATATTCTGCAGCCGTCGGTACGCAGGGAAGACGGCAATCGCAATAATAATGCCCCAGGCAACCAGAGGGAGGAAGGGGCGCAAGATCATGAGGCACGCGACAGTAAGCAAAACCATCAGGCCGACGTGGATGGAGACTTCGATGGCGCGACGCACGTATTCCTTATTCTGCAACGAGTATTCCTGGTTCATGACTCAAGTCCTCCGGAGAATGCTGGCCCGATGTCGTCCAAGTGAGTTCTGTTGTAGTACTGCGGTTCAATCGGAACTTCGGGGACCGTCGAGCACGGCGGTCGGTGATCCGTACTACACACGGGTTGTGACGAGGAAGCAACTACGGCTATCCCAGATTTCAGTTGTTGGCTTGCACGCAAATCTTCATGTTCGGAGGCCCTCTATGAGGCGATTGAAGCAAGTGTTGCTCAGTGTTCCTTTGCTAATTTCAATGATGATGCTCTCCGGCTGTGAGGAGCTTCTTCATAACACGAAGAGCATCATCATGCCACGTTTCCAACGTTCGGACATCTTTGGCTTTATCGCCGGATTGGGAACCACCTTTGCTGTTTTGCCGGACCTGGTGGCGATGCTCAGGCGCCGATCGAGTGTCGGCATGAACCCAAGGATGGCGGCAATCATAGGCGTCTTTCAAATTCTCTGGATCTACTATGGCATCTTGATTATTTCGCGGCCCGTGGTTGTGTGGAACGTGATCGGCGTGTTGATTAATTTCTTCAGCGTTGGTGCTTATATCTACTTTCGCGGCAAAGAAAAGCGGGATCGGTGAGTCAGGTCTAGTGCTGACCGAGGTTTGCGTCTTCACGCATTACTTCAGTTCGAAGATCCAGCTGAGCCTTGAACTAGTTCCCAGTCGCTGCCGGAAAAGGCCTGCCGCGGCTGATTATCCCAGTTTGGGTAAATGATAAGTCCACCTAAGATCACTTACTATCTCGATGTAGTGAGAAGCATTCGCGTTGATACGAACACGGCCCGGATCAGAAGTACGGGCAATATGACCGCAGCTGCATCGAGATTTGTTTTGCTGAACTTGAAGAACCTGGCATTTGCGTAGTAGCTCAAACTTCAACGACACCCTGAACAATATTCAGCCCTCCCAGTGTCGAAGGATTGAAGGCGCCTATGCGCGCTTCGTTCAGAGGGCCCTCAAGCTTGCTGATCAGGTGCGACACTTGAAATTCATCAGATCGTCAGGTGTCTAAGTGAGCATCATCTCAGTAAGCCGGCTTCCTTGCGGGGTTCACTGCCGTTCCATCCCAGCCTTGTCCCAGTCGATGATGTTCACCAGTTTCCAGGCATTTTGGCGGAGCTCAAACTGAAGCTCCCCTTTTTTGTTGATGATCAGCTGACAGGCAGGAATGTGGTAGAAAAGCAGGTCCAGGTAGAAGGTTTCATCCCCTACTTCGAGCGGTACCTGGCTTCCAACGAACGCAAAGCCGCGGCCCAGTTCCAGCAGCAGATCGCGGAGATGGGTCAACAATCCCCGTTCGATCTCCCGCTCATGAGCCTGCTTCGAGACGGTGAGGAAATCAAAGTTGTAGGGGTCTTTGACGATCTGCTCCGCCAGATCGGAGTCCGGTGGGGCAAAGCACGCCGGAAGTTGGAACGCCTTCCCTTCCCTCTCATGGAGGCCGCTCTTAATCTGGAGGACCATTACGTCCCGGCTCCAGCCATATTCGATGGCCGCCCGGAGATACCACTCGCGTAGTTGCGGGTCTTTGAGTCGATCGAGCAACACCATGTGGTGGCCCCACGGCAATAGTGCAGCAACCTGCTGCACTATTTGCTGATCCGGCTAGGCCTCGGCGAACGACTTCATATACTTAAGGCTTCGTCCACTGAACCCCTCAGCTCCGGGGAACTCCGTCGTCCGAAGTTCCATTACCAATTCGACCCGAAAAATCAGAAGCTCCGCAAGAGAAGGTCTCTTGCGCTGGCCAGCACTTTCTCTCGCATCACGGGCTCTGGCAGCATCCGAGCGATTTCAATTGCCCCGACCATCGTTGAAAAGATGGAAAAGAAAGCGCCCTCTTTGTCAGCAGTTCGCTGGCCAGGCATAAACGGAAGCATTCGATTCCTGTATTTCTTCAGTTCCTCAAAGATCCGGGGCTTCATCGCCTTATCGGCTCTTGCCAACTCGGGCGCAAGAGCCGGCAAGGGACATCCGTACTCGACGTGTTCGCAATATTCCAGGCTCAAGTAGGTCTTCACGATCGCCTTCCACGCCGTCGCGGGTTGGGACTGCTCGCCGGCCTGAGCAAGGCGGTCGGCTATTTCCTGGAATGCCTCGCTAAGCGACTCCATGAGCAACTCGTCCTTGCTTCCGAAATGCTTGTAAAAACCTCCGTGGGTCAAACCGGCGTCGCGCATAACGGCTGAAACAGCAGCGCCGGTGATGCCTTCGGTGCGAACGCGCCGCGAGGCGTCTTTCACAATCTTCCGATGGATTTCTACTTTGTGTTCGGGGCGATAACGCATGGCTCATTATAGGATGTTGACAATCATCTCAGGGTGCAATCCATATCCCCTAGGCCGTCCGAAGAAAATCTGAATCTATAGGATGATATAGATAATCTTATGTGAACAAGAGGCCAAATGTCGCCAGAAATTATCTTTCCCATCCACCTCGTTCTGGGCTATGTCGCGTGCCTGCTTTGCTTCTATGTTTACGCGTTGCCCAAACTCAAATCGATGAACCGGTTCCGAGCGCAGCGGGTCATTGCCACGGTACACAGCTTCCGCTTCTTCGGGCTCGTCCTCATCCTTCCCGGCGTCGTCGGCCCCAGTCTTCCTGCGGGCTTTGCTGCCTTTGCCGCCTATGGCGACTTTACAACTGGAGTGCTGGCCATCCTGGCACTTCTCACGGTAAGAATGCGTCCGCTCTTCTGGTTTTTCGTCGTCGCCTTTAATCTCGTTGGAACCGTCGATCTCCTCTTCGCCTACTACCACGCCATCAGGGGCGGTCTGCCGTCGCTGGCAGGGCAACTCGGCGCTGCCTACGTCATTCCGATCATCTACGTGCCAGTACTGATGATCACGCACTTCGTCGCTATCTATTGGCTGGTGCGTCCGCAGCTCAAGGCAGCCCCTGAGCCATCGGATCGAGTGGTGCTCTGATAGGTGGCTGGTTCCTTTTTTCGAAACCCATTTCATAAAGGAGGAGAACAATGTCTGAACCTATTCTTGTCACGGGCGCAGCCGGCGGCGCACAAGGCTCCACAGGACGCCGCATAGCAGTCCTTCTGCTGGAAAAGGGTATTCCGGTTCGTGCCTTCGTCCATAACCTGGATGCAAGGTCCGATGCTCTCCGAGAACTCGGTGCGGAAGTTGTGCAAGGGGATCTGTTGGACCGAGACTCCGTCCGTGCCTCTCTCAGAGGGATAAAACGCGCTTACTTTACCTACTCTGTGTCGGATGGGCTGCTGGAAGCTACAACGATCTTTGCTATAGCCGCACGCGAAGCGAAGACCGAGCTTGTCGTCAACAATTCGCAACTCCAGGGGGCGCGCAAAGCACCGAGCTTTCGCAATATGCAACATGGACTGGCAGATCGCATCTTCGATTGGGCAGAGGTGGGAGCGGTTCATCTGCACGCGCCGCCGTACTATGAAAACGTGCGGGCACTGGTAAAAAAGAGTGTTGCCGAACAAAGCACAGTGTTCCTGCCATGGGGCGACGGGAGCGCCACAATCTCGCTCGTGGGCGCAGAGGACGTATCTCGTGTGGCGGCTACGCCGCTGGCTGATTCAGAGACGCCTTCCGCAAGGGAGTACGATCTGATCGCTGCAACACCCACGGTCAAGGAGATAGTCGACACACTGAGCGCCGCGCTTCAGCGTCCGATACGATATGTCGGCATCACCGATGAGCAGTGGGCCGAGGCCATGAGAGGTCACATCAATCCTCACGCGCTCGATCATCTGTCGCATCTTTGGCGATACTTTCGATCACCTGAAAGACGGAGCGAAGAGGTTCGCGGCGTTACCGATACAATTCGCACCTTCACGGGAAGCCGCGCGCAGACTCTGGAAGACTTCTTCAGAGCCAATGCGGCAGAATTCGGAAGTGTTGCGGCTGCAAACTGAATCGGCCGACAGCAAGGTCCATCCACGTCCTTCGGGTGATTTGTTGCCGCTCTGGAGGTGTTGATGAGCCACGCAGGGTAGCCGAATGCTTCGCTAATGGGATGGAGCTCAGTCGTTAGTCGCAATCCCGGTGAAGCTCCGATCTCGGTTTACGCAAAATCTCTGGTGCTGTATCGACACCGCTCCGCGGGCAGAAGTTAGCGGCGGCGAGGTTGTTGGCGCGGAGCGGTGTGGATACGGCGATTTGCAGTAAGCGGGGTCTGGGGAGCAATGGAACAGTGAACCGACTTAAGGATCGGTCTGGCGACCGGATTGGTCACGATTCGTTTCGTGGTGTCTCAGTTTGAATTTTCACTCACGACACAAAACACATCCCTTTTAAGCTGGCAGCCCTACCATCGTAGCGCTGTCTCGCCAAAGACTGGCGCACGCTGCATCATCCTGAACAACTGTGGAAGGTGATGGCCAGGTTGGTTTGCCTTTGCGGAGTGAACAATAGATCGCGGTTTTGCTGCTGACAGTCCCGTCGCTCAGATCGGCAAGGCCGCGGCCGGCATTCACAAGACTGTTCATACAGCCGGAGAAAGGCTGGATTAACGAAAAGAATGGCCAAATCAGTCGTCGCACGACAAAGGGCGCAGACTGCACAAGGCCAGTACCAGGCGTTAGACCGGGATCGTAGGCAAAAACGCGCAATCCACGACTTAAGACCTCGGGACGCGTGGCGAGGGTTCGTGCGGTCATCACGTTACAGAGCTTCGATGATGAGTAGGCCCGCAGCGCCGCCATCATAGGCCGTCGGTCAAGATGCGGATCGCGCGCCGGGTAGGCCAGCCATTCGGCGTTGGCATGGTTCGGTGGTGGTATGGGGTGCTTTTCTGCCGGATTGTGCGTACCGCTGGCGGTGAAGACCAGGATTACGCCATCCTTCATCTGCGGCAGCAGGAACCGTGCGAGCAGATAATGTGCCAGATGATTGATGCCGAAAGTGCGCTCAAAACCCTGCTCTGTTCGGGCGCTTACGTCATAACTTTGCACACCCGCATTCAAAACCAGCGAGTCGATTTGTGTGGTGTCCAGTGTGGCGGCGAAGGCGTGGATTGCATCGAAGTTGTGACGCCTGAAAACGACTATCCTGTTTGGAATGATTAGCTTAGATTCGCGAAGAGGTGAGCTTCCTTGGACATTCTCGGACCGCTCTAAACCGCTAAAAACTCGAATTTTGGCTGCCCCCCAGGGATTCGAACCCCGATAGGCTGCTCCAGAGGCAGCTGTCCTACCATTGAACGAGGGGGCAGTGAGCACACGCAACAGATGCGCTACAAGATGATTGTTACTCATTCATATTAAAAGCTGCGGCAACTTAGGTCAACCCGTGTCCTGTCTTCGCCATGGCGCTCAAATTCATTCCATATCGATCAAGTACAATCACATTGTCAGCGTGGAACTTTTCTTCAATCTCGTATGGGGTATGCTCTCTGTCTCGCTCGGCATTGTATGGCTGGCTAGCCTGCACGAGCGCGGTAACTCGCCGACGCAGGACAAACGGGTTCAATTAGTTGCGTTGGCCATGCTCATCCTGATTTTGCTTCCGGTCATCTCACTAACCGACGACATACGGGCAATGTCGACCGCAGAAGTAGAGCACATTACGAGGAGGGCAGATTTTCTGCCGGCGGCAGATCAGCCGGCAAAACTGGTCACTCTGCTTGAAGCGAACCTTTCGTTGAGCCGATATCTCCCGCATTTGCAGACCTTTGCTCTGCTTGAACCATCAATCCAGGGCGCACGGCCACAAACCGGCTGCATTCGCCAGTTGGCAAACCGGCCGCCTCCGGTCGCGGTTTAGCTCTCCTCTTTTTCTGAATTAAGTTCTCCATTTGGAATCGCCAGGGCTCCTTAATCAGTCCAGGGAAGTGTGTATATGAAACGACTCCTCGCCAGAAGCGCTTTTCTGCTGCTCGCGGTTTTGTTCTCAGGTGTCATCATGCAGGCACAGACACCGCAGCCGCCGCTTACGCTGCAGCAAGCTCTTGATATTGCGCGCACCAGAAATCCGAACCTGCTGGCTATCCAGCAACACGTCATTGCGACAAAAGCCAACGAAGTTACCGCCGGGCTGCGCCAGAACCCGAATTTCACTCTTTCCGGAGCAGATGTGAGTCTGCCCGCGAATAATCCCAGCAGCCCCTATTCCTATGCGGCAAATGTCAATCGCCTCTTTGAACGCGGAGAGAAACGCCGCTGGCGGCTCGACATTGCGCATGCCACCACTGACGTTACCCAAAGTCAGTACAAAGACTCAGGGCGCCAGACGGAACTCGCTGTCAAGCAGGCATTCACTCAGATGTTGGCCGCCAAGGCAGCACTCGGCATCTCTGACGAGAATCTGCAAGGCTACCGTAAGACCGTCGATCTCAGTAAAGCTCGTCTCGATGCCGGCGACATCAGCGCCACCGATTTTGATCGCATTGACCTGCAGCTGGCCGAATTTGAGTCGGACTACGACAACGCCAAGCTCAACCTGGTTCAATCGAGCGCGCAACTGCAGCTTCTGCTCGGTATCGATAAACCAACCGACACATTCGACATTACCGGCACGCTTGACGCGCCTATCGTCACCGCGCCCCTTACACAGCTCGAGCAGGAAGCTCTGCAATCGCGCCCAGACTATCTTGCCGCCGAGCAGTCCGTGCGTCTGGCCGACTCTAACATCAAATTAGCCGACGCTGATGGCACCACCGATCCCACCGTCGGCGGGGAATATGAGCGCACAGGCACCTACAACAGCGCCGGTTTTCAGGTGAGCATTCCTTTGCGTATTTTCGATCGCAATCAAGGCGAGAAACAGCGCACCCGCTACGAAGCCCAATCCAGCCGATTCGCTGAAACGGCTGCGCGGAATCAGGTCATTAATGATGTTGATCAGGCCTGGGCCGCCTACGAAACTTCTCTGGGCATGGCAAAGCGTTATCACAGCCGTTATCTCCAGGAGGCAACGCGTGTGCGCGACAACCTGGAATATAGCTACCGTCACGGCGGCACCACGTTGCTCGACTACCTTGATGCCTTACGCGATTATCGCCAGACGAACCTCGACGCCTTGAATGCGAACACACAGGTTTGGCTCGCCCTTCACCAACTCAGCTTCGCCGCTGCAACGGAGATCGTCCCATGAGCAAGAAATATCTCGCCGCCTTACTCACTCTCTGCGTACTACCCATCGTCGCTTGCAGACACCCGAGCGAAGACAACAGTCCGGCTCCCGCTACGGGAAAAGACGTCGTGGATACAGTGACAGTACATTTGGCGCAGATTGCGGGCACTCTGAACCTGCCCGCCCGGATTACGGCCATTCCAACGAATGTGGTGCACATCTTTCCTCCGCTGAGTGGACGCGTTCTTGCTCTTAAGCTACTCCCCGGTCAGGAAGTCACCAAAGGCCAGGCCATCGGCTCACTGCAAAGCAACGATGCCGCATCCGCCAGGTCGGATTTCGAGAAGGCAAAAATTGAAGCAGCACGCTCTGACTTGCAGCTACAGCGCGGCAAGGAATTGCTGCAGCACGAGGTCATGGCGCAGAAGGACTTTGACGATCTGAAAGCGCTCAATGATGCGGACCACGCCGAACTCGAACGCGCGCGGCAAACGCTGCACAATCTCGGCTTCGACGAGAACGACACTTCCGGCAACCTGCCGCTTCGCTCTCCCATCAGCGGTGTTGTTCTCGACGTTGGTACTGCACCTGGTGAATTGCAACGCTCGCTCGACAATGCCAACGCAATCGCAACGATTGCAAACATCGATTCTATCTGGGTGATGGGCGATCTCTATTCAAGCAATGTCGCTGCAGTTCGACGCGGACAGCCCGTAGAAGTCCGCGTGAATGGCTATCCGAACGAAGTACGCACCGGCATCATTGACGATATTTCGGACGCCATTGATCCCACTACACTTACGCTGAAGGTGCGTGTGGTGCTCACAAATCCCGGGCACAAGTTCAAGCCACAGATGTTTGCCACCATTTCTGTTGTGAATATCAAACGTCAGGCCATTGTCATTCCCTCCACCGCCGTCATTCGAGACGGCATCAAGAGCTACGTTTTTATAGCCACACCCGATCATAAGTACGCGCGGCGTGACGTCGAGCTGGGTGAAACACATGAGAATACAGTCGAAGTCACACATGGTCTCGAAGAGGGTGAGCTGGTAGTCAGCACAGGCGCAGAGCTACTGCGTCAGGCAGGAGCGCAGTAAGATGCAGCCTTTCATCCGTACGCTCCTCCGTTATCGCAATATCGTCCTCATACTTTTTTTGGCGTCACTCGCGGGCGGCATCCTCGCATTTGTGCATCTTGATATTGAAGCCTATCCTGACCCATCTCCGCCGATGGTCGAGTTCATCACACAGAACCCGTCGTGGTCGGCAGAAGAGATGGAACAACAGGTCACCGTTCCCCTTGAGGCTGGCCTGAACGGAACACCGCATCTTGAACAGATCCGCTCCATCAGCATCTTTGGTCTCAGCGACGTCAAACTGTATTTCACCTTTGACAGTGATTACTTTACCGATCGTCAGGAGGCGCTCAACCGTCTCCAGTCCGTCAACCTCCCCGGCAATCTGCAGCCGCAGCTCTCTCCTGAATCTCCCATCGGCGAAATCTACCGGTATCAGCTCACCGGGCCCGGATATTCACTGAATGAGCTGAAAGCTACGCAGGACTGGCTCCTTGTCCGCGAAATGAAACGAGTTCCAGGCATCATCGACGTCGCGACCTTCGGGGGAACCACTCGCCAATTTCAGGCTGAAATTGATCCGAGCAAGCTGCTCGCCTATGGCGTCAACATGACGCAGGTAGCCAACGCGGTGCAGAACAGCAATGCAAACGCCGGTGGCAACTACCTCACCCTCGGCAGCCAGAGCGTGAACGTCCGTGGGATCGGCCTGCTGCATTCCATTGCCGACATGGATAACATCGTCATTGCAGAGCGCAATGGCACCCCGGTTCTCCTGAGAGATGTGGCGAATGTTCAGGAAGGCCACCAACCCCGCCTTGGCAAAGTAGGGCGCGATGAGCAGCCGGACATTGTTCAGGGCATCGTGCTCCTGCAGAAAAACGAGAAATCCCTTCCGGCACTCGCGGGCCTGCGCGCAAAAATCAAAGAGCTGAATGAAGGCAATCTCCTCCCTCCAGGCATGAAGATCAGCACCATCTACGACCGTACGACGCTCATCAACACCACCACCCGTACCGTCCGCCACGTCATCATCACTGGTCTGATCCTCGTCACGCTCGTGCTGCTGAGCATGCTGGGCGACCTGCGCATCACAGCCATCGCAGCGATCACAATTCCCTTCGCCGTACTCTTCTCCTTCGCCATGATGGTCCTCACCGATCACTCGGCGAACCTTATTTCCATTGGAGCCATTGATTTCGGCATTCTCGTCGACGCATCCATCGTTGTGTTGGAAAGCGTCCACCGCAAAATCTCTCGCCGTGTGCAGGGTGAAGAAGTGGAGGAGCTGATTATGGAAGGCGTCAGCGATGCCGCCAAACCAGTGCTCTTCGCGACGCTGATTATTCTTGTCGCCTTTATCCCTCTCTTCACCATGCAGGGTGTTCCGGGCAAAATATTCGCTCCCATGTCCGTTACATACGGGTTTGCCCTGACCGGAGCATTGATCTTTGCGCTGATCTTCGCCCCTGTACTCGGCTCCTTCGCCGTTCCTAAACAGATCAAGCATGAAGCGGAAGACACATGGCTAAGCGCATTCTTCCGCCGCCACTACGACAGTGGGCTCAAGCGTGCGCTGAAATACAGCAAAATATCGTGGTTTATAGCTCTCGGCGCGCTCGTTGCGGCAATCGTGCTCTTTGAATTCGTGGGCGGAGAATTTATGCCGGCCCTGGAAGAGGGCAATCTCTGGATTCGTGCGACGATGCAGCAGGACATCTCATTTCCTCAATCGGAGAAGATGGCTGATAAAATTCGCGACACGCTTCGCGCTTACCCGGAGATCACGCAGGTCGTCTCGCAGATGGGCCGTCCGGACGACGGTACAGACGTCAGCACATTCAATAACATTGAGTTCCTCGCAAATCTGAAACCTGCCGGTGAGTGGCGCCCACAGTTCCGCCGCAACAAGGACACTCTGATTGCGGCCATCGAGAAAGACTTTCAACAATACCCGGGCATCGATTTCAACTTTTCGCAGAACATTCAGGACAACGTCGAAGAAGCCATGTCCGGCGTGAAAGGCGAAAACTCTCTCAAACTTTTCGGGAATGATTTCGATGATCTGACGCATATCGCCAACCAGATTTCGGACGTAATGAACAAGGTGCAGGGCATTGCGGATATCGGCGTCTTCAAGGTCACGGGGCAGCCTAGCTTGATGGTCTCCATCGACCGCGGCAAAGCGGCGCGCTACGGCCTGCAGCCGCAGGACGTAAACAGCGTTGTTCAGGCCGCTGTCGGTGGAGCGCCGGTGACACAAATCATCGACGGCGACCGCCGCTTCGACTTTGCCCTGCGCTACTCGCCGCAATACCGTGAAACGCCGGAAGCAATCGGAAAAATACTCCTGCCCACTCCCGACGGCGCTCAGATACCGCTCGGCATGATCGCCGATGTAGGTCTTAAAAACGGTGCCTTCATGATTTACCACGAAGGCGGACGCCGTTACATCCCCATCAAGTTCAGCGTGCGCGGACGCGACCTTGCCAGCGCCATTCAGGATTTAAAACAGCAACTAGCCGACAAAGTGAAGTTGCCCAGCGGCTACGACTATACGTGGGCCGGCGAGTTCGATAGCCTTCAGAAGGAACAGCGTCGTCTCGCCTATATCATCCCCGTCAGTCTGGCCGTCATTGTCGTCCTTCTCTACATTCAGTTCCGAACCTGGACAGATGCCTTCATCGTTGTCGGGACATTGCCCTTCGCCGCCATCGGCGGAATACTCGCGCTCTTTCTTACGCGCACCTCGTTCAGCATTTCCGCAGCGGTGGGCTTCACATCCCTTACTGGCGTGGCTACGCTCGGCGCAGTAGTTTTCCTTTCAGGAATCCGCCGCGCTCAGCGCGAAGAGGGCTTCGATCATGGCCTGAAAAAGGGCTGTCTTGATGAAATGCGGCCCGTAGTCATGGCCTGCATGGCAGCGGGCCTGGGTCTGCTGCCCGCCGCCGTCTCAAATGGCATTGGCGCTCAGGCTCAGCAACCGCTGGCGCGTGTCGTAGTCGGAGGAATGCTCACAACTGTCTTCTCGATCCTCTTCGTTATGCCGCTGCTGGTGCGGCGTTTCACTTCACGCAAGAATTTCGAAGGCATACCAAACGAATAACTCAGATTCCATTCCTCGTTTTTGAAGGGCACGACTTTAGTCGTGCCCAAACTCAACGGACGCATCGTCACTTCGCAAAGTGTAGAGCACTTTATTCTTCCCGCAATACTTCCAGCGGCTTCTGGCCAAGGATCCTGAAGCAGGCGATCCATCCGGTAACAACCGCCAGCACAGCCGTAGCAATCACGGAGATCCCGCTCACAGCCAATTCAGGGTGATATGCGACGTCCATCTTGTGCAACAGCACGCGCGTCAGCAGATTGGCGAATATCACGCCCACCGCACCGGCCAGCAATCCCAGAACAACAAATTCCACACTGAACACCGTTGCTATCCGATTGCGCGTCGCTCCCAACGTCTTCAACACTACGACTTCACGAATCCGCCTGAAGCGCGTGCTTGCCACGCTCGATGCCAGAATGATCGCGCCGGAAAGAATCGAAAAACCCGCTAAAAAGCGAATCACCAGCGTGATCTGATGCACCACCCCCTGCACCGTATCCAGAATGTCTGCAATGTTTATAACGGTCACCGTTGGATATGCCGCGAATAACGCGCGTTCCATGGAAGCAATCTGTTTCGACTGCACATGCACCGCCGCGTACCAGACGTTCGGCAATCCTGCCAGCGGCCCCGACGGCAAGATAAATTCGCTGCGTGCAAAAACATGCTCGCCCTCTGCTTTATAAATTGCTGCTACATGCGTATGGATGGTCGTTTCGCCCGATGCAAAATCTACAGCCGACCCGACTCGCAGATTCAGCCTGTGCGCCACGTGCTCTACAACAGCCAACCCGTCTGTATCACCCTTCTGCCACCACTTCCCTTGCGTGACCTTCACCCCTTCCGGCACCGCATCCGCCCATGTGACGGAAACGGAGGACAGCAGCCGTTTGGGATAATTCTTCACCTTTAGTTGATCGGTCGGCACACTATCAACCGCGGTAATGCGCGCCGAAACAATCGGAATCGCCTCGAACTTGTTCTGCGACCCAGTCTGATGCAAAACCAGATCTTTGACTCCCTGCACCTCATCCTGGCTGATGTCGATAAGAAATATATTTGCGGCACTCGTCGTCGCATCCGAATTCATCCGGCTGACGATCGCATGCTGCATCAGAAATACACTTAGAATCAGCATGACGCCTGTGCCCAAAGCAGCCAGCACAGCAGCCGACTGGTTGCCCGGCCGATAAAGATTGGCCAACCCATGACGCAACGCTGAATGCAGGTGCAATCGCGTCTTATTGAGAAACGCCCGCAGCGTACGCAGCATCACCGACGCTAGCCCGAGGATGACTACAAGCAATCCACAAAGCGCTGCGGCAAACCACTTCCCTACCACCATGGAATCGGCAAGAGCAGCCGCGATGCCACCCAATGCGAGAACGATCACCACTACAGAAATCCACTGAGCCTGATTTTCGCGAATCCGTTTCCACAAACTCAGCCTGCTCTCCGTGTCACCGCCCTCAACCGTCTTGCGCAGCACAATGCTCGGGCGAATCTTTCGCACATCAAGCAGTGGCGGCAGGCAGAACAGTACGGTCGTCAAAATTCCTGTTCCAAATGCCGCCGACACAGAACGCACCGGCAACCGTAGCGGCGGTTGAATAGGCAGCAGCTTGCCAAAGAAAAATGGCAGTGCCCACTCGACACCCAGCCCAAGTACAATCCCCAACAACGCGCCAACTGTTCCAAGTAACAGTGTCTGTAACAAATAAATTCGCAGAATATCCGAAGACCGGGCACCGATCGACTTCATGATCGCCAGAATGTCGATTCGCTGCTGCAGATGCGCGCGCATGGCCATGCCAACGCCGATCGCTCCCAGCACCATCGCAACCAGGCAAATCAGGCTCAACAACCCCGTTGCATGATCCAATCCTTCGGATAGCGCGGGGCTCGTCTCGCGAAAATCAGTGATCTGCGAGTCGGGCAAAATCTTTTCCAGATCGCCACGCACAGCCGCGACCTTCCCACTTTGCGGCCCAAGCTTAAACAGATATCTCTCGGTAGCGCGACTGCCCGCCTGCAACAGACCTGTCTTATCGACTGCCGCGCGGGTCATCATTACGCGCGGTCCCAGGCCAACACCCGCCGTCAATCTGTCAGGCTCCTTCTCGATCACTGCAGCAATTCTGAAGAATTGACCGCCGATTTTCAGCGAATCGCCGACCTTAGCGCGCAGACGCACCAAAAGGTTGTCATCCACAACCACTGACGAGTCTGTAAGCATCGTGTGCAAATCGCCCGCAGGACTCAGGGTCACCGCACCATAAAACGGATATTTTGCCGGGTCCACCACCTTCAATGAAACCAATAGCGGAACAGGATCGCCCTGCAACGACGCCATCGAAACAGTTTCCGTTACTGAAGTCCGTTCGACGCCTTTAGATTCAGCCAGGACATCCAGCTTCGCGTTCTCCTGCGGTGTAATCAATCGGAACATCCGCGCAGAGAGATCAGCTGACATAATGCTTCGTGCTTGATCGAGCAGCACTTTCTGGAAAGACTCGCTGAAACCGCGAACGCCGGTCAATGCCGCCACACCAATTGCAACTGATAAAATTACAAATAAAAATTTCGACCGCGAAGCCCGCAGCTCACGCCAGGCAATCTTCGCCGCTGTAGCCCAACCAAGCGCAGGTTTTTGCTCAATCTCCATAACTCGCCTGCTTCCCGCTCTCATCGGAGACAATGCGGCCATCGCGCAGAAAAATGCACCGGTCCGCGCGATCTGCAATCTGCCTGTCGTGCGTAACTAATACCAGTGTTGTATTCGCTTCGCGCTGACGCTCCGTCAACAGGTCGAGAACATGCTGCCCATTGCTCGAATCCAGATTTCCCGTAGGCTCGTCGGCCAGCACAATCGGAGGTTCCAGGACAAAGGCGCGGGCAAGCGCCACACGTTGCTGCTCGCCTCCAGAGAGTTGCACAGGATAGTGATGAAGTCGATCCGCCAATCCAACGGTCTCCAGAAGAGCAGCGGCGTGTTTTTTGCCGTCCCCATTCGCATTCAATTCATACGGAAGCAGGACATTTTCGAATGCCGTTAACGTCGGAATCAATTGATACGACTGAAACACGAACCCAATCTTCTTTCCTCGCACCTGTGCCAGCTTGTCTTCCGCCAAACGACTTATATCCGTCCCATCCACCAGCACCTGCCCCTCGCTCGGGGCATCCAGCCCCGCCAGCAATCCCAGCAAAGTGCTCTTGCCACTGCCCGAGGCTCCCATAATCGCCAGGAACTGCCCTTGTGGCACACTCAAGTCGATTCCCTTCAGAATCTCCACCGTCCGGCTTCCATTGCGAATCGACTTTTTAAGTCCCCGCACTTCAATCATTCCTGGCTCCGATCCCCTAGCTACAATATCTATGTGACGCGACGACACGTTCTGCTGTTTCTTTTTACGTTCTGTCTGACCACTACGTTCCATCGCGGCTGCGAGGCGCAAACGAAGGGCGCGAATCGCGACCTGCCCATCATCGTCAGCTTTGGCGATTCGCTCACCGCGGGCCACGGCGCCGCACCCGGTCAGGCATATCCAGACTACCTGCAACGTGACCTCGACAACCAAGGCTACGCGTATCGTGTCGTCAACAAAGGCATCGACGGCAATACAACAAAAGACGGAGTGGAGAGATTAAAAGACGTGCTCGCCCTCCATCCTCAAATTGTCGTCGTGGAATTCGGCGGCAACGACGGACTGCGCGGCCTCCCGATTTCAGTCACGCGACAGAACCTCGACCAGATCGTTTCTACGCTGCTCAAGGCTGGAATAAAAGTCGTGCTCGCAGGCATCACACTCCCGCCAAACTATGGCCCCGACTACATCCAGCAGTTCAACGAAACCTACTCGTTGCTGGCGCACAAATATAAGGTTCCTTTCATCCCCTTCCTGCTCAAGAACGTCTATGGTGTTCCCGGCTCTATGCAAGACGATGGTATCCATGCAACGGGAAAAGGCAATGAGCAGGTGGCTGTCAACATATTCCAGACACTTAAACCACTGCTCCGGAAATAACTAGAAACGGCTGTGAAAAAAATATGGTTTTGAACGGGCACGCACTATCCCAGTACCACCATCGGCTGAAACAAAGTTCCCGCAAGGCGCCGCCCTATGGCGATCAAATTCCGTTGACCTTCAAAGATCTTCACCATAGGAGCCGAACCGAACTCCGGCAGATTCACCGCCGCGCCATTGCGTAAACGGCCGGCTGAAAACACGTCCGCAGTCACCGCCGGCAATTCAGGAAGCAGCGCGCGCGGATGCGGCATTCCTGCCTGTAAATCGTCACACGTCAGCTTCTCCATATCCGCAAGCGGCACCGCATTCTCAATCAGAAATGGCCCTGCGGCCACTCGCCGCAGGCTGGCGAGATGCGCGCCGCAGCCGAGTACAGATCCCAACTCATGCGCCACGCTGCGCACATAGCCTCCAGCGGAAACTGTAATCACAAATGCGGCTGTATCGTCGATAAGCGATGTGATCTCGAATGCCTTGATCGTGATCTTTGCCGCTTTCAGCTTCGGCGTCTCGCCTGCACGCGCCAGTTGGTATGCCTTCTTGCCGCCTATCTTTTTTGCCGAAAAAGGAGGAGGCATCTGCTCGATTTCGCCCTGAAAGGGCATGGCTGCGGTCCGCACCTGCTCCATTGTGAGAGATACCGCCACACACTCACTGGTCGCCTGCCCCTCGGCATCGTAAGTATCCGTCGCGAAGCCGAAGCGAATCGTTCCCGTGTATGTTTTTTCGAGAGAGCCGAAGAACTGCGCCAGCCTCGTGTATTTGCCCAGCAGAAGCGGCAGCACTCCAGTCGCCATGGGGTCGAGCGTGCCCAGATGTCCAATCGACGACTCGCCCGTTACCCGTCGTACCCGCGCAACC
>Ga0210386_10001784_pt1 | contig 18897 bp, 19 predicted proteins | sample IncBWH32OmetaG_FD_160091 | JGI IMG/M metagenome (GOLD analysis project Ga0210386, IMG submission 160091) | Forest soil microbial communities from Barre Woods Harvard Forest LTER site, Petersham, Massachusetts, United States - Inc-BW-H-32-O ... | reverse complement strand
AGGCCCCACCAGAAGCAGCTCTCAACGTTTTCGAGCAATGTGGTGACGCGCGGATCCCAACCCGCGAACGAAGCTGCCAATTCATCCCTGTCGCCCAGAGCCGACCAGGATTCGACGGTCTGATCCTGCGTGGGAACGAAACCGACATAGTTGACCAATTGGCCGCTACGAACTGGAAACACCATGAAGTGCTTGCCGTCTCCCATCCAAATTTGATGCGCCTCTTTGCGCCAGCCGGGCAATTTTTCCATGGGCAGCAAGCCGCGGTAAGCGCGGCTACCCGAGTATTCGGGCGGGGACGGTTCGACAACGTATTTTTGCAGTGTCGAGTGAAGCCCGTCGGCCGCGATGACGACGTCAATTTCGATCGCCTTTCCGTTCACGAACGTTAGTTTCGCCTCGCGGTCGTTCTGATCGAAGCCGACGCAACGGTGATTGGTATGCACGACGCCCGGCGGTAGAGCCTCGGCGAGCACGCCGAGCAAATCGGCCCGGTGCATTCCATAGAGGCCGTTCCAGCCAGTGGAATCCGTTGTGAGGACCGCACCCACGACGCTGCCGTCCATCCGGTAATATTCCGATCCGCGACCGACTTTGGCCCCGACTTTTGCCAGCGCTGGACCAAAGCCCATTCTTTCGAGTTGCCGCAGGCTGTTCGGATAGAGGAACACACCTGCGCCGACCTCGCCAAGCGCAGCTGCCTGTTCGAAGACCGAAACCTGAAGGCCGTGCTTCAAAAGCGCATTTGCTGCGGAGAGGCCGCCGATGCCTCCGCCAACGATCGCGACACGAAGCTTGCTGGCACGCGGGCCTTCGCCATGTGAGATATTCAATGCCATATCCGCTTACTCGCTATGCCGGCGCCCTCGACCAGTGCTGCGAGCTTTGCCCAGACAATGGACGGATGCATCTCGTGGGACGCGGCAAATGACGCAAACCCGCAATCCGCTCCGGCTATGACGTTCTCGGCCCCGACGACATTCGCGAAGCGTGCGATACGCTCTGCGACAAGCTCGGGATGTTCGATGAGGACGGTGGTGTGGGAAATCACTCCGGGAATGAGAATCTTGCCAGCGGGCAGCTTGACACTTTCCCAAAGGCTCCATTCGTGCTCGTGGCGCGGATTGCCGAACTCGAACGAATAGGCGCCGGCGCGCACACGCAACATGATATCCACCAGGTCCTTTAGCTCCATGTCGGTCGCTCGCGGACCCATATTGATGCTGTAGCATGTGTGAAATCGCACCTTATCTTCGGGAATGTTGCGGAGCGCGTGGTTCAACACGTCGACGCGGACGTTGGCCCAGTGGCGGGTATCCTCCAAGGAGTCCGTCGTCATGGTGTAGCGCGTCGCCATGGCCGGATCGTCGACTTGAAGGAGGAAACCCGCGGCGACGATCGCCTCGTATTCCTCCCGCAACGCTTCCGCGATGGCCTCGAGATATTCCTCGGTATTTTTGTAAAACTCGTTCCGCTGCCAGCGCTCGACATTGGATGGTGAAATTGAAGGTACAAACGCTTCCTTGGCACCGGCACGGTCGGCAGCCGCCCGAAACACGCGAAGTTGTTCGTCGAGTTGTTTTTTCCCCGAATAACGCAAACGATCGACACAGATCATTTGCCGGGCCCGGCCGGGAGCGCCGCTCGCATGCGCCTCGACCTCCGCATAAAATTCGGGAAATGCCTGACCTTCACGCGTGTTCTTCCAGAGATTTCCGCGTGGCTCGCCGGGGACTATTCCGCTCAGCCGTTCGTTTACGTAGGTGACGAAGCTGATCTTTCCTTGCTCGCCGTCGTTGATAATGTCGATACCGAGGTCGGCCTGCTTTTTGACCACTTCTTCGACGGCGCGGTTCGCGCGCGCGGAAAATGTTGCCGGATCAACGTCGTCGCCCTGTTCTCGATTGATCATCATGGCCAGAAGATCGTCGGGACGCGGCAAGCTTCCAACGTGCGTCGTCAGAATTTTTCTGGTGCTGTGCTGCACGACTTAGTCTCCCTCCAAATTCGTTTTTGCTTATCGACGAGCTATTTGCGTTTGGCGCGTGATTTACTCGGGCGTCTCCTTCCAGACTGCTTGCGCGGCCTTACAGCGTCCAAGACAAGGGCGCGCCAATGGTTGATGAGTTCGTCGTTTGTCGCGGCGCTCGTGCCCCACAATCGGCTGATCGCCATGCCGCGCATGAGGTTGTGCGTCAGCGACATGAGAACGAACGCCCGGTCCTTGGAAATGCCCATTTCCTGAAACACCGACGACCAGATCGCGTCGAGGTCTTCGCGAGTCCTATTGATCAGCTGTCTATAGTCCCTGAACAAGGCCAGGTCGGTTCGCGCCGCGATCAGAAGGTCGATGGTGGCGATGTAGGAGGGAGTCAGGAAAAAGCGGCGAGATTGATCGATGAAGTAGTCGACGACGTCGGATGATTGTCGCACGTCCGTAGCCATCGATTGCGCGTTTTTGATCGCGATGGCCATGGCGTGGCGGCAAGCCGAGAGGACGAGATCGCTTTTTGTGCGGAAATAATGATTCTGGGCGCCGCGCGACACGCCGGCGCGTTCGGCAACGTCGGCCGTCGTAAAATTCGCGTAGCCGCGTTCGAACAGGAGTTCAATCGCGGCATCAAGCACCAGCTCTTGGGTTCGGCGTCGCCGTTCTTGCTGGCTGCGCCTGACGGAAACTCGATCGTCCATTCCTGCACCATGGCTCGATACGGAGTTAGCACAACATGACCCCTCTTCACAAATAATCAGCCGCGCCGGTTTTTTATTGACTCAGGCCGGACCGTGGCGTTTGCTTAGGGACCTTCGCGACGGCGTCCACAAGAGGGCCGGGCAGAGGGCAACGGGAGGTCACCCTGGACACCGTGTCGCGGGATGTAACGTATCGTAGAGACCGCATTCACGTGCGGTCGCGGGGCGCGGGACCGCCAATCGTATTGTTGCAGGGCTTCGACGTGGCATTCAGGGACGACAGGTTCCTGGAACAGCTCTCGCAGTACCACGAAGTCATCGTACCCGATCATCCGGGATTCGGCCGCTCGGACTCGCCGACGTGGCTCAGGAACATCGGCGATGTCGCCTACTTTTACCTTGAAATCCTGCCTGAGCTTTCCGGTGGACGACCGGTCCACCTCATGGGTGCGTCGCTTGGCGGTTGGCTAGCGGCTGAGATCGCGGTTCGCGACACGTCCAATATCCGAAGTCTCATCCAGATCAGCCCCGCAGGCGTTCGCAAGAAGGACACCGCGATAGGGGATCCATTCATTCGATCGCCGGAAGTAAGCGCTGATGTCATGTTCGCGGACCGCGACCGCGCGCGCGACTTGCGACGGCCGATCGACAGCGATGAGCAGATCGACGTTCACCTCAAAAACAGCATTGGCCTGGCGCGTCTCGGCTGGCAGCCGCGGCTCGCTAGTGCGGAGTTGCAGCGGTGGCTGCACCGAATCCGCGTTCCCACCTGTCTGCTGTGGGGCTCTTTCGATCGGATAATGCCGATCGAGCACGCGCAAGTCTGGCTGGACTCGCTGGACGACGCTCGTCTCGAAGTCATCGATGGTGCCGGACATCTCCCCCATATCGAGATGCCCGAAAAAACAGCCGCGGTGATCGCATCCTTTATACGGGAATGCCCGGAATGAAGTTCTTTGCCTTCCATTTGATGCCTTATCGCCACCTCGATTTCGCAGCGGCAAGCAAGTACGAGTCTTATTGGGTCGAATTTCCCAATACTTTTTATGACACCCAAAAAGGCGCTCCGCTTTATCGCGAATATATCGAGCAGCTCATTTACGCGGCCGAGTGTGGGTTCGACGGCATCTGCGTCAATGAGCATCACCAAAACGCCTATGGACTGATGCCGGCGCCCAATCTCATCGCGTCCATTCTGATCGATCGCACGCGCCACAGCGACGTAAAGGTCGCGATACTGGGCAGGGCACTCCCGCTGGTGAACAATCCCCTCAACATCGCCGAAGAATACGCGATGCTGGACAATATCTCTAACGGCCGGATCATCGCGGGTTTCGTCCGCGGCATCGGCGCCGAATATCACTCAACCGGGATAAATCCGGTCTATTCGCATGAGCGATTTCACGAAGCCCACGATCTCATCTTGAAGGCTTGGACCGAGCCGGGCCCCGTTGTGCATCAGGGCGATCATTTCAGTTTCAACTACGTCAACACGTGGCCGCGCCCATACCAGAAACCGCATCCGCCGATTTGGATTCCGTCGCAGGGCTCGGCGGAGACCATCACCTGGGCGGCGGATCCAGCACGAAAATATCCCTTCATCGTGACGTTCAGTCCGGTCGAGTCTGTGTTGCGATACCAACAGATCTATCGTGAGCAGGCGCTGCGCTTTGGCTACGAAGCCGATGGGACGCAGCTCGGTTGGGCGGCGCCGATCTATGTCGCGGAGACGGACGCCATCGCGCGAAGAGAATCTGAGGCGCACATCGAGACGTTGTTCAACAACTTTCTGCATATACCGCCGGAGCTTTTGTTCCCGCCGGGCTACACGTCGGTGAATTCGCTGAAAGCGATCATGAAGAACCGCCGTGGCACCGGCTTCGAGCGGCAGACCTCCGATCAACTGGTGGAACGCGGCATGTTCATCGTGGGCAGTCCCGCCACCGTCCGCGAGAAAATCGAAGCCGCTCACGCCCGCACCGGCTTTCAGAATTTGGTCTGCATGATCCAATTCGGCACGCTGCCCGACCCGCTAGTGCGCAAGAACATCCAAATGCTGACCGACGAGGTCCTGCCAAAACTGCGTCAGGTGTCGATGGCCGCATAGGCGCGGTTGTTATGCGGATCGATCTTGCCCGGCGGAGTGGATGAACAGGGAGGTGCGGTAATGCTGGAAAATCGGACGGCCGTGGTGACCGGCGCCGCGGGCGGCATTGGATCGGCCTTGACTGCCGGCTTATTGTCGGAGGGGGCGGCGGTTATTGCGGTCGATTTGAGCGCGGGAGCGCTCGAAAAGCTGAGCCAGACCAACCAGCATAGTGCAAGCCTCACCACCATCGCCGGCAACATCACGGATGAGGCCGAATGCGCTCGAATCGCGGATCAGGTCGGCAAAAGCGCCGATCATGTCGACATTCTGGTGAATTGCGCCGGCCTATTCCCGCCTTGCGCGTTTGAGAAGATGGGCTTTGCCGAATGGCGGCGCATCATGGCGGTGAATCTGGATGGCGTATTTTTGATGACCAGCGCCATTCTTCCATTCATGAAAAAGACGGGCCATGGCCGCATCGTCAATGTCGGCTCCAGCAGCTATTTCCAGGGCACGCCGAACTACGTGCACTATGTTGCCGCCAAGGCCGGGGTCATCGGCTTCACCCGCTCGCTCGCGCGCGAGGTTGGCGCCTATGGCATCACAGCCAATGTGGTAGCGCCCGGTCTGACCTCGACCCAGTTCGTACTTGACAGCACCTCCGAGGCGTTTCTCGAAAACCGGCGCGCGCAGCGGTCGATTCAGCGACATCAATATCCGAACGATGTCGTCGGGACCATCCTGTTTCTCTGCTTGGGAAATTCCGATTTCGTCACCGGACAGACGATCGTCGTCGATGGCGGAGCGGTGTTCAACTAGCGGAGCGGCATTCGACTAGCCGGTCGGGCAAATGTTTCTTCCGCTGCTGCGGATCGGATTTAGTGGCGGCAAATCCTGCGATGCGATTTTGTGTCGATGACCCTTCTCGATCAGCTCTTCGGATTGGCCGGCAAGATCGCGCTCGTAACCGGGGCGGGAAGCGGACTTGGTCGCGTCATCGCCGAAGGCTTTGCCGGAGTCGGCGCTCATGTGATTTGCGCCGATATCGAGCAGGCGCGTGTCGACGAGGTCGTCAATGCCATCCGGGTAGCCGGCGGAGCGGCGAGTGCGCTTCGCATCGACGTTTCGAGTGAGGCTTCGGTGGAGGCCGCATTTGGGACTGTTGTGCAGCCGCATGTGGATATCCTGGTTAACTTTGCCGGTGTCGCGTCGACGCCTGCGCGCACGCATGAGCTCGACATTCGAGAATGGCATCGCCTGATCTCGATCAATCTCACCGGCACATTCCTGACCACCAGAGCCGCGTTGCCGAAAATGCTGAAGCAGGGCGGTTCGATTATCAATGTGGCGTCCGTCATCGGTCTTGGCGGCTATTATCCTGATTTCCCCTCGACCGGTCTGCACTACGCGGCTTCCAAGGCGGGCATTGTCGGACTGACGCGGCAGCTTGCCGCAGAGTATGCCGCGCAGAATATCCGTGCCAATGTTATCGCGCCGGGCTGGCACTTCGGGACGCGGCTTGGGGATTTCCGCCGCCAGCAATCGACGGAACAGGAGCAAGAGCGCTTCATGACCGAGATCGTGCGTAGGATTCCCATGAAGCGGACCGGGCAACCGTCGGAGATTCTCGGTCTTGCCCTTTACCTGGCCGGGCCATCGTCGTCCTATCTGACAGGCCAGCTGATCGCGCAGGACGGCGGCTGGACCGCGTGTTAGGGCGGACGGTCTCGAGGGAGTGACGCAGAACAAAAAATACGGGGAAGGAAACAATGAAAAAACCAGCTTGGCATATTTCGGGGGCGCTGGCTGCTGTCGTCGCCTGTGCATCGAGCGCGACGGCCGATGAGGTCAAGATCGGCATTATCGCCTCCATATCCGGCCCGTTCAGCATCTGGGGCAAGGAATACAAGGAAGGAATTGACCTGTTCATGGACAAAGTCGGCGGCAAGGCCGGCAACAATTCCATATCCATCATTTATCGCGACATCGGCGGGCAAAATCCGCCCCGCTCGCGGCAATTGGCGCAAGAGCTCGTTTTGCGCGAGAAAGTCGCAGTTCTGGGAGGTCATGAGTTGACGCCGAACGTATTGGCGGTCACCGATGTCATCAACCAAGCAAAAATTCCGTTCGTCATTTTCAATACCGGTACGGCGAGCGTAACCGACAAATCGACGTTTTTTGTGCGCCCGACCTTTACGAATTGGACCACCTTTTACACGGTCGCGCGGTATGCCGGCATGACCGGCATGAAGAAGTGCGTGGCCGTCGCGGCCGACTATGCCCCTGGTCAGGATGCCGCGATCGCGTCAGCGGAAGGCCTCAAACGCGAAGGCGGAGAGATTATCGCCGACATCAAGGTGCCGCTCGATGCGACGGACTTTTCGTCCTATCTGCAGCGCATCAAGGATGCAGCGCCGCAATGCGCGATTGTATTCATGCCGCAGGGGCCGATGTCCGTTGCATTCGTCAAGGCTTATATCGATCGCGGTCTTTTAAAAGACGGCATTAAGTTTTTCGGTCAGTCGGAAACCGATGAGACCGATTTGCCGGCCATCGGTGACGGCGCTGTCGGGATGATCACGTCGATGCCCTATACGCCAACGCTCGACAATCCCGAGAACAAGGCGTTCGTCGCCGCTTTCACCAAGAAATACGGCGCCGACCATGGGCCGCCGACCAACATTACGGTCGCCGCCTACGATGCGATGCAAGTGATCCAAAGGATGGCCGAAACCGTCAACGGCACAATCAACGGTCAAAAGGAAGTCGATGCCGTGAAAGGCATGAAATGGCTGAGCCCGCGCGGGCCGGTTTCGATCGACCCCGAGACGCGGGAATTGGTGCAGAATGTTTACATCCGCGAGGTCGTGAAGGAGAACGGCTTGCTCTACAACAAGGTCATCTACACGTTCGAAGATCAGAAAGAACCTTGGCACGAAACGCAGAAGAAATAGCGCCGCAGGCTGAAAATGGAATTTGGAATCTTCGATCATGTCGACCGCAGCGATGCGCCGCTGCCGGATTATTATGAATCCCGGTTGAGGCTCGTTGAGCTCTATGATCGTGGCGGCTTTTACTGCTATCACGTAGCCGAACACCACTCGACCCCGCTATCTGTGGCGTCGTCGCCGAGCATCTATTTGTCGGCGGTCGCTCAACGGACCCGGCATCTGCGTTTCGGTCCGCTGGTATATCTTTTGCCCTTCTACCACCCGCTACGCTTGATCGAGGAAATTTGCTTCCTCGATCAAATCAGCCGCTGCCGCATGCAGGTCGGCGTCGGGCGAGGCATCTCGCCGTTCGAGGCTGCCTATTTCGGCTTGGACCCGGATACAAGCCCGTCGCGCTTCAATGAGACTTTGGAGATTGTGCTCAAAGGCCTGACACAAAAGACATTATCGCACAGCGGTTCATCGTTTCGGTTTTGGGATGTGCCGCTGGAGATGGAGCCTTATCAGAAGCCGCATCCGCCGTTCTGGATGGGTGTCAGTTCGCCGCGGAGTGCCACCGCCGCGGCCGAGCAAGGCGTTAATATTGTCAGCCTGCAGCCGGTCAGTGCCATGCGTCCGGTCGCCGATGCTTATTGGAACGCGGCCGGATCGGACGCTCGCATCAGGCGGAAAGTCGGTTTGAGTCTTTTCATCGTTGCCGCCGAGAGCGCGAGCGCTGCCGCCGATGAGGCCGAACAGGCCTACGGCGCGTGGTTTGAGAGCTTCAATTATCTTTACGCTCGCCACGGGCGCGGACCGATGCTCGGTGCTCAGCCGACTAGCTTTGCCCAAGCGCAGCAGCTCGGTCGCGCGATCTCGGGTACGCCGGCGCAGATCGCCGACTTTCTCTGTCACGCCACGGAAGTGTCGGACGTGAATTACGTTGTCGGCCAGTTCGCGTTCGGAAAGATGGCGCCGGATTTTGCCATGCAGCCGGTCGGTCTGTTTGCGGAGCATGTGATGCCGCGCCTTCGTCGCTTTGGCGAAAGTCGGGCAGCCGCAATGACCGAGGTGTAACGGAAGGATCGAGATGCACAGAGTGAATATTCCGCCGGACGTGGTCGAGCGGGTCATCCGCCATCGCGGTCGCGAGCACGTCTACGACAACTTTGATCCGGCGAAGACCGCCCTTCTTGTCGTCGACATGCAGAACGCGTTCATGATGCCCGGCGTGGCGCATGTGCTGTGCGCCGAGGCAATCAATATCGTGCCGAACATAAACCGGCTGGCCGAGGCGATGCGGGCCGCCGGAGGCACCGTGGTTTGGGTCGTCACGACGTTTGGGCAGGCGTCACTCGAGAACTGGCCTGTGCTACATGAGATGGCCGGCGCCGAGCGAACGCCCGCTCGCATCGCCGCGCTGGCGGAGGGAAGCGTCGGCCATCAGCTTTGGACCGATCTCGTCGTGGAGCCGAACGATCTCACTATCGTTAAAACGAAATACAGCGCCTTTATTCAGTCGTCGCTCGAGCCGACGCTCCGCCAGCGCGGGATCGATACGCTGCTCGTGACCGGGACAGTGACGGGCGTGTGTTGCGAGAGCACGGCCCGTGACGCCATGATGCGGAATTTCCGCACCGTGATGGTGACCGACGCGAACGCCGCGATGACAGACGAGGATCACAACGCCTCGCTGCGCGCATTTTATCTGTCGTTCGGCGACATTCTTTCGACGGACCAGATCGTCGCCCATCTACAGACGCGACGCAACGCGACGCGCCGTCAAGCCGCTCGCCGCGCTCGCCCCTTGACGAGGAAACCGGCCGTGGCTGAACAAAGCCGCAAAGAGACGAGGTGAGGAAGCCCCTTGAAGCTGCTCTCTACCATCACGTCATTATTCGTCGATGGCATTTCCTATGGAATGGTGTTGTTTCTGATTTCAGTCGGCCTCACCGTAACATTGGGTGTCATGCGGGTCGCCAACCTCGCACATTGCGGTTTCGCAATGATCGGCGGATACGCCGCCTATGCGTTGATGGGGAGTTTGGGGCTGGCCTTCGTCGTGGCGCTGCCGGTTGCGACGGTACTTGTCGCCGTGCTCGGATTTATTCTGGAGCGCACGCTGTATCGTTGGGTCTATGCGACGTCGCAACTCGGTCAGATTTTGATGACGATCGGTTTGACGTTCGTCATGGTCGCAAGCGTCAATCTGGCTTTTGGTTCGGCGACGCATGCGTTGACGATCCCGTCTTGGCTGCAGGGAACCTGGCAGGAATCGTCGTTCACGTTGTCGCGGTATCGTGCGTTCATCATCCTGCTTGGCCTTTGCATCGGCATATGTCTTTGGGCTTTGCTGAAATTCACCGTATTCGGCGCCAAGCTGCGCGCCTCCGTGGACAATCCAAGGATGGCGCGCTCCGTCGGCGTGAATGTGCCGAATATTTTTGCCGTTACCTTCGCGGCTGGCTGCGGCCTTGCCGCCCTTGGAGGCGTTGTCGGCACGCCGCTTCTGCCGCTTGAGCCCTATTACGCCTTGCGATTGCTGGTTCCGGTTTTGATGGTGGTTGCCGTTGGCGGACTAGGCAGCCCGATCGGCTCGCTTGCCGCAGGTCTGCTTCTCGGTGTCGTTGATACCTTCGGCCGCTACTACATTCCGGCTGGTGGTGCATTCGTCATCTATTTTACGGTCGTGATAGCGCTCTTGCTGCGGCCGCAAGGCTTGTTCGCGAGAGCGTGAGATGTCGAAAGACAGTTCACCGCAGCAATCGAATTTTGTCACGAATTTTTCGCGGCATCGCCTATCATGGCTTGACGTTTTGCCCTTCGCTCTGATCGCCGGGCTTTTTTTTGTCGCCGGCAGCTATCTGCCACTCATCACACAGATCATGATCATGAGCGTTTTCGCGCTGTCGCTTGATCTAATCCTTGGTTACGCAGGCGTCGAAACGCTGGGACACGCCGCCCTCTTTGGCGCAGGCGCGTACGGCGCGGGAATCTTTGCTTTGCGGGCGTCACCGGATCCCATGCTGGGCCTCGTTGTCGCCGGTCTTGCGGGCACGACCGTTGCGGCTATTACGGGACCCGTTGTGCTGCGCGCGCGCGGCATCACGCTTGTGATGCTGACACTTGCGGTGGCCACGATGCTGCTTGAGCTGGCCAATTCCGTGCAGTGGCTCACCGGCGGTGCCGACGGATTGTACGGCTTTCAACCGTCACCCTTGTTCGGAAAATTTCCGTTCGAACTCGATGGAAGGACGGCGTATTGGTATGCCGCGATGGTCCTCCTGATCGTTTTCGTGGTGTGCAAGGTCGTCGTGAATTCCCCGTTCGGCTTGACCATTCGCGGTATTCGCGAGAACCGGGTTCGCATGCGTCTATTGGGCGTACCGGTTTTACGTCGGCTGGTGACGATGTACATCATTTCTGGATTTTTGGCTGGCGTCGCCGGTGGCCTGTCGGCGCAGATAACGCAGCTCGTTGCTCTCGATTCTTTCTCGTTCGTTTTGTCCGGCAACGTGCTCATTATGCTTGTTTTGGGCGGCGCGGGCTCCTTGAATGGAGCCTTTCTTGGCGCCGCGCTGTTTGTGGCGGTATCTGATCGGGCCGCGGCAGTGAGCCCGTTCCATTGGCTGTTCGCGCTTGGCATCGGACTGATCCTGGTCGTGCGCTATGCCCCTTCGGGTCTCGTGCGTTTGTTGGCGCCTCACGGTAGCCGGTAAATCGCATGCCGCAAGAGCCGCTCCTTCGTCTCGACGATGTCTCGAAGAACTTCGGCGCGTTAAACGTCTCGCGCAATGTCAGCCTCACATTGGACAAGGGTGCGCGGCAAGCATTGATAGGCCCGAATGGCGCGGGCAAGACTACGCTGATCAATCTGATTAGTGGCGTGCTGCATCCGACATCAGGGCGTATCCATATGAGCGCCGTTGACGTGACGCGCGTCTCCGCGGAAGAGCGGGTGAGGCTCGGTCTGGTCCGCACGTTTCAGATCAATTCTCTATTTCCGAAGTTAACGGTTGCCGAAAATGTCGCGCTCGGGGTAAGCGCGCACGCCCGAGCGGACTGGCGCCCGTGGGGCGAAATGTGCCGCCAGGCTGGCATTCTTGAGGCTACTGAAACAATTTTGGTTTCCACCGGGCTCGCCCCTTATGCGGGCGTCGAAGTGGCTAAACTTGCCTACGGTCAGCAGCGATTAGTCGAAATCGCGCTTGCGCTGGCGCTCAAACCAAAAATCCTGCTGCTCGACGAGCCCGCGGCCGGTCTTTCGGGCGCGGAACGTGAGGCATTGCTCGCGCTCTTATTCAAGTTGCCGCAATCGCTTGCCGTGTTGATTATCGAACATGACATGAGTTTGGTTTTTCGTCTCGCTCAAAAGATTACGGTGTTGGTCGAAGGGACCATTCTGGTTGAGGGTACCGTAGATGAGGTGAGAAACAATCCGCAGGTGCGCGACGTTTATCTGGGGCATCGTGCACATGGTTGAGGTGCTACGAGTCGAGGAACTAACTGCGGGTTATGCCGGTACAGTTGTAATCGATGACGTGGCGTTCTCGCTTGATGATGAAGGCGGCATCGCGTTGCTTGGCCGTAACGGTGTTGGCAAGACGACTTTGCTATCGACCCTGATGGGTCACACGCATGTTCGGTCAGGAAAGATTGTATTGGCGGGGCGCGACATCACTGCACTTCCGTCTCACGAGCGATCAAAGCTCGGTCTGGGCTTTGTCCCGCAAGAACGCGAGATTTTCCCGTCGCTCACGGTCTATGAAAATATCATCGTCGCCGCACGAACAGGCTCATGGACGGTGGAGCGGGTGTACGAGCTTTTTCCGCGGCTGGCCGAGCGCCGTCGGAATTATGGTAATCAATTGTCAGGCGGCGAGCAGCAGATGCTGGCAATCGCACGCGCGTTGGTGGGCAATCCGAAGGTTATTCTGCTTGACGAACCCTTCGAAGGTTTGGCGCCGGCATTGGTTGATAGTCTTGTGGACGCGTTGCGGCGCATTCATATCGATGAAGGGATGGCGATGATTCTTGTCGAGCAACATGCGCAGCTTATTTTGGAGCTCATGCCGGAAGCGATAGTCCTCGACCGCGGTCAAGTGCGGTGGCGCGGCTCGAGCCAAGCGCTCGCCTCGGATCGTGCACAACTCGCGTCGCTGATGGGGTTGTGAGGCTCGGATGAGGCGCGAAGGATTGCGGCCAACATCGCGAAGTTGCCGGACCTGCTGCGAAGACCACAATATTAAACGGGGCCAACGCAATGGGCGCGCCTTTCATGCCTGAGAGATCCGCGGCATGGCTCGAGGCCGAATGCAAGCGGCTCCCGGCAGGACCCTATGCAAATTTCATGATCCCACGCCATTGCGCGAGAAATTGGCATTCAGCGTACTATGGTTTTCCCGCGATCCGTCCTTGTAGCTCGGACGAAATCTTGTTGAGCCACTGTTCCGCTTGCTCAGATCGATCTCGATGGACTTGAACTTCGACTTCCAACTCAGCAAGCCGACGCTCCAATTCAGCTACCCTGGCTTGGCTCGCGATTAGTCGACGCGATAAGTCCTTCGCGACGTCGAGGGCATATCGGCTATTACCCTCGGCCACGTCGGCGGCTCTCTGTAGCAGCGCCAGAACATTGGCCCCTGCGAGGTCGTCGTTCAGGTCGTGCGTGCTGAGGACAGGCTGCAGCGAAGTCTTGCTCTCGGTCTCATTGGACATCAATGCACTCCACGCTTTAGCCGCGATGCTTAAAGCATATTGCGACGTTAAAAAAGGGCGACCTGACTGATACAGGGCGCACGATTCACAATACTGCGGAATCAACAAATGGCCGGTCGTCAATGGTATAATCGTAGGTTCCGCGCCATAAATCGTGGCAATGGGCTCCACTGCTACGGCGTGGGGATTCCACCGTCGTATCGCTGCAAGTGGCATGGTGGCGCCGCAAGCGATGTCCGTTCGGGAGCAACAAGGAAGTCGGCGGAGCGAGCGGGCTCTAAAGCACAACCGGCCCCGGCACGGCGCCCATCTGCCATTCGCTATCGCCCCATGGGCTGGACTTGACGGTCTCGCGGGGGCTAGCTCCCGTCGGGTCGCGGTCGCGGGGAACGTCGAGAGCGCGATCTGTGTCTTGGGTGCCAGGTTGCCGCCAACGAGCGCTGCGTCGGCGCCGCAACCACGCCGCCAAGTTTCTACTAAGCCAGGAGTGAACTATAGCAAACCAGCTGATGATGGGCTTTCCACCTCCCGATGAAATGCGGGTGACGCTGGCGAACTGGAGAAAGCCGCCGTTCAACAAATGGTCATTTCAGCATGTCCGGGAGCTTATTCCCACGGCGGACATATTGAACGACCCGAATAACATCGGGGCATTGGCGGGCTTGTCGATCAAGGCCGAGGACGGCGGCGCTTACGATCTCGCGGATTTCCTGCGCGCGACCGACACCGACGAGTTCGTGGTCATACGCGACGGCGAGATTGTTCATGAGGTCTACGACAATGGGATGGGGCCGGATACGCCGCATATCTTCATGTCGGTCTCCAAGTCCGTGCTGGGCTTGCTTGCCGGCATTCTCGTAGATCGCGGCGCTCTTGAATTCGACGCCGCTGTCACGCGATGGATTCCCGAGATTGAGCGGACCGCGTACGCGGGCGCCACCGTGCGCGATCTTCTCGACATGCGCGCCGGGGTTTTGTTCGATGAGGATTATCTGGCCACAAGCGGTCCGATCATCGAATACCGCAAGGCGCAAAACTGGGACCCGCTGCCGCCGGGCGAAAGTCCGAGCGATCTTCGGAGTTTTTTTGTATCGTTGATCGAGAAGGATGGGTCGCACCGCGAGCGCTTTCACTACATATCGCCCAACACCGATCTGCTCGGCTGGGTCATCGAGCGAGCGACCGGAACGCGCTATGCGGACTTGGTGAGCGACCTCCTTTGGAAACCGATGGGCGCCGGCCGCAGCGCTTACATCACGGTCGATCGGTTCGGCGCACCCCGTTGCGCCGGTGGTTTCTGCGCCACGGCACGCGATCTTGCGCGCCTGGGTCTTCTGATTGCCGATGGCGGCCACTATGCCGGCAGGCAGGTCGTGCCCGGGCGATGGCTTGACGATATCGTCGAGGCAGGCGACGCGGCGGCCTGGAACGTTGGGGATTTCATCAACTATTTTCCGAAGATGCCCATCCATTACCGCAGCAAATGGTATGTTCTTCGCGGCGATGCGCCGCTGATATTCGGCGTCGGCGTGTTCGGCCAGAACGTTTTCATCGACCGGAAAAACCAACTCGTCATTGCGAAGTTCTCGTCGCAGGCCTTGCCGATGACGAGAAGCGAATCCAATTGACGATGCAGGGTATTGTGGCAATCCGCGGGCGGCTCTTGGTAGCCGACACGGTTTGACGCCGCCCCAAGCCCGCTGATGCGGTGAGGACAAACGATGCGGACCTGGAAGATTGCCGTCGTACCGGGAGACGGAATCGGCAAGGAAGTCATTGCCGCTGCGGTCGATGTCCTCAAGGCATGCGCTGAACGCGACGGCGGTTTCGCCCTGTCGTTTGCGAATTTCGATTGGGGATCTGAGAGATACAAAAATACCGGCTCCCTGATGCCGGACGACGGCGTCGAGACGCTCAAGCGGTTCGATGCCATTCTGTTCGGTGCGGTGGGTGCGCCCAACGTGCCGGATCATGTCACGCTCTGGGGCCTGCGGCTGGCTATCTGCCAGGGCCTTGATCAATACGCCAATGTTCGGCCGGTGCGCTTGCTGCCGGGCGTGCAAAGTCCGCTGCGCAACGTCGTGCCGCAGGACATCGATTGGGTCATCGTTCGGGAGAACTCAGAGGGCGAATATTCGGGGCAGGGCGGCCGCTCGCATCGTGGATTAGGCCTCGAAGTCGCCACCGAGGTCGCGATTTTCACCCGTGCCGCCGTCGAGCGCATCATGCGCTATGCGTTTAAATTGGCGCGGTCGCGCCGGCGCAAGCAATTGACCGTCGTCACCAAGTCGAATGCGCAGCGCTTCGGGCTCGTTCTGTGGGATGAGGTAGCGAGCGCGGTTGCGGCTGACTATCCGGATGTTGCGTGGGAGCGGATGCTCGTCGACGCGATGACAGCCCGGATGGTGCTCAATCCGTCCAGTCTAGATACGATTGTCGCCACCAATTTGCACGCGGGTATTTTGTCCGATCTCGCGGCTGCGCTCGCCGGTTCGCTTGGACTTGCACCAACCGCCAATCTCAATCCGGAGCGGCGCTATCCTTCCATGTTCGAGCCAATCCACGGATCCGCTTTCGACATCGTCGGAAAGGGGATCGCCAATCCGCTGGCAACGTTTTGGAGCGCTGCCATGATGCTTGAGCACGTCGGTGAGGCGGCCGCTGCCGGAGCCTTGATTGGGGCCATTGAGCGGGCCGTTGGCGAGCCGGACTTGCACACCGCGGACATCGGTGGCCGGGCCACGACCGTGGAGGTAACGAAGGCGACGATCGCCTTCATTGGCGGCCGAAATAGTGCGCCTGAGGGGGTGCCGTAGGCGACGTCGAAGCGCGCCTTGGTTGGACACGCTTCTTGCTCAAGCAATTAGAGGCCGCCTTAGCCGCCACGCCGACGCAGGCCGCGTCCGCAACCATCTCACCAACACCTGCAAACCCGGTAGCTCGCCCGAGATTAGGCCCGTACCTTTTCGCCAATTGCCATTTGCGTCTCTGGAATAAGCTTCCTTAGATGCATAAAACGGGAGAGCAGCGTGACCGCCGCATAAGCCAACTGCAACACAACAGGCGACCCAACAACCGCTACAACGATCCACCCGGGGTAAATGTGAGCAATCAAACCGTTGACTACAGCACACATAGCAATGAGAGGCGAGAGAAGAATAACAACAAATACGCGAAGACGAAGAAAGCCACATAACGCCCCGGCTACAACGCCGGCGGCCATTACAATCAGTATCATGTTGAGCCCCCTTGATCCCCAGGGGCTGTGCAATTAGAGAAAGCGGCTTTTTCACGATTCCGCAGTGCAGAGTTCTTAGGGAAAGCAGCGCAGCAATTTGATTCTCAGTGGCATTTTTGATGACGGCGACAATAAAGCCACTATGATCTTCGTCGCGCCTGGGTTTCGACCCGGCGTGACGCTAAGCCACCGCTCGCAGCCGTGCTATCATCTCGGCGGGGGATTATGGCGACATCAGCCTCCGGGGAGCCGCTGCATGCCTAACCCGACCAAATAACAAAGCCTGCGCACGCGTTGCCGGTGCATCGGCTGCTTTTGGGGTATGCCGCCATGGGTGGGGTTACGAAGCCAGCACGGCGCTTCGTGAAAGTGGATAGCGCCCGTTGTTCAGCAAACCGATGGCTTAAATCTGGCGCCACCTACGGGCTGTTTGCATCAGCTATTCGACAACACCGCCGTAAGCGTTGCCATCAGCCAAATAGTCGCTAAGCCGGCCGCGGCCACTGCGAACAACAGAGGCCGATGACACAGGTCGCCAGCGGTCTCGCATACTTGAACAGCCCAGTTGGCATCGGAATAAGGCACTCTCGGCGCACCAAACGATAGAAAGTTGACGACAGCGCAAACGATCGCCAGCATAAGAATGCTGTGTTTCATCTGCGTCTCCCGTCATTCGGCACAACCGCAGAACACGGGCAGTGGACGCCTCCCCGTCAAACGGGTCAAGCAAACAACAAGTAAAGCTGCTGCAGACAACAGTTCAGATGACTTAACCAAATTGGCGCGTGATCAGTGCCCCTTCATCATTTAGACGAGGAACAAAAAATCTCCGGCATTCTGTTTTGGCGGCAGGAACACCGGTGGGCTATTTGACACTGCTAGGAATGAGAAAATTAATCCGATTCGTCCAGCAGGCCAAAGAAATATTCCGTGTTCGCGGACGCTCGCTCAAAATTCGAATGCGCGGCACAGTTGGCGACGACCTGTGGATCGATGCGAACTTGGTCGAGAAATGATCGCAAGACCGTCATGCCGGATTTCCCCGAGGCAGACCCCAATGCGGGCACATCTTGATTGCCGTCAGCAGCGATGGATTGAGGTTTATGAAATAACTGGACACCCGCGCCGCGTTATCCGCGATGGAGTTTTGATCTTGGGACTAGCGCTCGGTGGCCGACCCCACCGTCGTTTCATCCAACGGCGGTGACGGCGCCGCGCCAAGAGCCGACGCAGCTGCGCGTGGCTCAAGCTGACGAGGCGGGACTATGCGAAATTCGCCGCCGCTCTTGTGCTGCTCCAGCGCAGCCGCCAACGCCCGCCGGCAAATCTCATCCGCAGTCCGGCCCCGCTCGTGCGCTGCCTTCTGGGGGTCGCCGCGCAGCTCCTGCGGGAGATGGAAGTTGAACGTGATCATCATGCGCATGAGGATGTCTGCACGCCCATGGCGCGGCAACGCACCCAGTTAAGCGGTCGCTAACCCAGGCTCACTACGGTCCGAATCGGGACGGTGGGTGTGTCTTACGGGGATGCACCGCCCTGAGGCCCCGGCGCGCGTGCGTTGCGTATCTGCGCTGCGCTGCGCTGGGGCTTCCTGCACCTCCAGCAACAGGGGCCGGTCATGCAGTTCCACATCGAAATCACACACGAGACCGACATAAGCAGCAAGGTGATTTACCTCGCCACCGTCGACGAGATAAGTCCGGCGCATGCAAAAACAAAAGCGGCAGCCCTTTTGGATCTTTATGCCGGGCGTGGCGCCGAAAGCGCACGTGTCCTGAACCCAAAGAACGAAATGATTTTCAGATTGTAGGGCTTGGCGCGCCGCGGGTCGGTGCGCCCATTACTCAACCGATCGTGCATTGGTTTGCCTGGCCTGAAATGTGGGAAACGCTTCTCCGGCACAACCACTTCGGCCCCGCTCTTTGGATTGCGGCCCGGTCGATCTCGTCTCAGCCGCACCGTAAAAGCCCCAACGCCCCGCAGCTCAACACGGTCGCCCCGCGCCAGCGCTGCAGTAATCTCTTCAAGTATGGCGTTGACGGTCCGCTCAGTATCGCTCCAGCGCAGATGTGGATTGGTAATAGCAATACGGTCGATTAGCTTCGTTTTTAACACGGGTACCCCCTTGCTGACCAAAGGGTCGCCAGCGGCGCGCAGGCTCGTCAAGTGTGCACGGCTACGCATCCGTATTGGGATGTGCGTCATTTGAGATATCGTTTTAACGGCCGATT
>Ga0210386_10001782_pt1 | contig 18912 bp, 18 predicted proteins | sample IncBWH32OmetaG_FD_160091 | JGI IMG/M metagenome (GOLD analysis project Ga0210386, IMG submission 160091) | Forest soil microbial communities from Barre Woods Harvard Forest LTER site, Petersham, Massachusetts, United States - Inc-BW-H-32-O ... | reverse complement strand
TCTTCGCCACCACCGAGATCCGCAAAGTGCCCGTCACGGTGCTGTCGCGCTGCCAGCGCTTCGACCTGCGCCGCATCGACAGCGCCGAGCTTGCCGCCTATCTGGCGCGTTTGGCGGAGAAGGAAAATGTGAAGATCGAGGAAGGCGCGCTGGCGCTGATCGCGCGCGCCGCCGAAGGCTCGGCGCGTGACTCGCTCTCGCTGCTCGACCAGGCCATTGCGCATGGTGAAGGCGAGATGATCACCGCCGAAACCGTGCGCCAGATGCTGGGCCTGGCCGATCGCGGCCGGGTGCTGGATATTTTCGAGCATCTGATGGGCGGCAGGATCGCCGATGCCCTGACCGATCTGCAGGGCCTTTACGACGCCGGGGCCGATCCCCTGGCGGTGATGCAGGATTTGTTGGAGACCACACATTTCCTCACCCGCGTGAAGGTTGCGCCCGCCGCGCAAGGCTTTTTCGATGGCGGTTCGGGCGAGGCCCGGCGCGCCGCGGAACTGGCGGCGAAACTGTCGGTCGCCTCGCTCACCCGGGCCTGGCAGCTGTTGCTCAAGGGCCTGTTCGAGGTGCGCGACGCCACACGTCCGATCTCGGCCTGCGAGATGGCGCTGATCCGGCTGGCCTATGCCGCCGAATTGCCGCCCACCGACAGGCTGGTGAAGGACCTGCTCGATGGTGGTGCGGTTCCGGCCCCGCGCGGCGGCGGCGCGCCGGCGCCGTCTTCTTCGCCGCGCGCGCCTATGGCGTCGGGCAGCGCGATGCCGGCCCGTGCGGCGGTGCCGGAAGGCGCGCCCACCGCTTCCATCCGCAACCTGGAAGATGTCGTCGCTTTGTGCGAGCCGCGCTCGGAATTGCGCGTCAACCTGGAGCACAATGTCCATCTGGTGCGGCTGGAGCCGGGACTGATCGAAATCCGCCCCACCGCGCGCGCGCCGCGTACGCTGGCGAATGACCTGCAGACAAAGCTCAGCGCCGCCACCGGCGAACGCTGGACGGTCTCCATCGCAAACCAGGGCGGAGCACCGACACTTGCCGAACAGAAACTGGCGGCCAAGACCGCGCGTTTTGAAGCGGTGGCGCAGGAACCGATGGTGCGCGCCGTGCTGGACCGCTTTCCGGGCGCGGAAATCGTGGCGGTGCGGGAATCGGCGCAGGACGAGACCCTGCCCGCCATGCCGGATAAAGACGAAGAATGAAAAACATCGCTACATCCGGCAAATTGTTGCGCCCGGTCGTGGGTGGCCGGCTCGCGCTGACGCTGGCCGGCCATGACAGGTTTTAAGGCATGCCCGCCATCGGTTCCGAGATCGAGCGGCTGATCCAGCTGCTTTCCAAGTTGCCGGGCCTGGGCCCACGTTCGGCGCGGCGCGCCGCACTCGCCCTGCTCAAGAAGCGCGACACGCTGCTGGAGCCCCTGGCCGATGCGCTGCGCGAGGCCGCCGACGCCATCCTCACCTGCGAGGTTTGCGGCAATCTCGATACCCAGAGCCCTTGCGCCATCTGCGGTGATCCGCGCCGTGATCCCCATGTGCTTTGCGTGGTGGAAGAGGTGGCCGATCTCTGGGCGCTGGAGCGGGCAGGCGTATTCCGTGGCCGCTACCATGTGCTGGGCGGGGCGCTGTCGGCGCTGGATGGGGTGACGCCCGAACGGCTGAATGTGGCCAAACTCCTGGATCGCGTGACGCAGGGCATAGACGAAGTCATCCTGGCGATGAATGCCACCGTCGAAGGCCAGACCACGGCGCATTATCTGGTGGACCTGCTGGGCGAGGTGAAAGTCACGCGCCTGGCCCATGGCGTGCCGGTGGGCGGCGAACTGGACTATCTGGACGAGGGGACTCTCAGCGCAGCTTTCAAAGCACGAAGAGCGCTCTAGGTCAGACTTTTCGGGGCCTCCGGCGGCGCCAATTCCACCTTCTCGATCTTTTCCCCCCGGCTCGTGATCTTGCCGGTCGAGATCAGGATATCCTTGATGTCGCCATCGGCCTGGTTGAAATGGCGTTGCAGCTTCTCCACCCGCTCGCCCAGAAGCCGGACATCCTTCAACATCAGGCCGACCTCCTTGCGAATCATGTCGGCCTCTTCGCGCATCCTGGCATCGCGCATAAGCCCCTGCAGCGTGCTGATGATCAGCATGAACACATGCGGGCTTGCCAATACCACCTGGCTTTGACGCGCACGTTTGAGGGTCTCGGGAAATGTCGCGTGCATCTCGGCATACATGGCATCCGAAGGCACGAACATGATCGCCGGGTTCTGGGTTTCGCCCGTTATCAGGTATTTTTCCGCAATATCCTTTACGTGCTTTTGGACGTCGTTGCGTATTTGGACCATGGCGGATTTGCGCGCGTCCTCACTTTCAGACGTACGAAGCGCCTCAAAACCCTCGTGAGGGAACTTGGAGTCGACCACAATCCGAGCCCTCACATTGGGAATGCGAATGGCGCAGTCCACCATCTTTCCATTTGAGAGCTTGGCCTGAAACTCATACTGATCCGGCGACAAATGCTCGGACACGATGGATTCCATCTGATCTTGGGCCAGCGCACCGCGCGCCTGTTTGTCGGAGAAGATTGCTTTCAGCGACACGACATGGGTGGACAGCTCGTTGATGTTTTTTTGCGCCGAGTCGATGACAGACAGCCGCTCCGTGATACTGACGAAGGTCTCCCCCGTCTGTTTGGTGGCGGCGGCCAGGCTGTCGCCCACCCGCTTTTCCAGCGCCTCCAGCCGCGCGCCCAAGGTTCGGGTCAAGGCCTCCTGAGCCGCCACCGTCTGGCTGAACTGGCCGCCGATTTCGCCCTGCTTGGCCAGAAGCGTATCCAGGCGCGGATCGGGTGGTTCCGCCCGGGGCGCCTTTGGGCGCGCAAACGCCAGGATCAGCGCGCCCAGGATCACGGCCGCCGCCAGCACGATTAACGCCAGTTCCATGAATCCTTGACCCCCGGGCTATGCCGTCTTATTTCCAGCCCATGACTATCCGCCCCATCCTAACCGCCCCCGATCCGCGCCTCAAAGCCATCTCTACCGACGTCGAGGTGGTGGATGGGGAAATCCGCAAGCTGGTGGACGACATGGCCGAGAGCATGTACGCGGCCGAAGGCATCGGGCTGGCTGCGGTCCAGATCGGGGTCGCCAAGCGGGTCATCGTGATCGACCTCGACCAGAAGGAAGGCAAGAAGAACCCGCGTGCCTTCATCAATCCCAAGATTCTCTGGGCCTCGGACGAAAAGGCGGTGTTCGAGGAAGGCTGCCTGTCGGTGCCCGAAATCTGGGACGATGTCGAACGCCCCGCCCGCATCAAGGCGGAGTATCTGGACCGCGACGGCAACAAGCAGCTGCTGGAGGCCGACGGTATCCTCGCCACCTGCCTGCAGCATGAAATGGATCATCTGAACGGCATTCTGTTCATCGACCATCTGTCGCGGCTCAAGCGCTCGATGGCGCTCAAGAAGCTCACCAAGGCCAAGAAGCTCAAAGAGACTGCCTGATCGCATGACCCTGCGATTGGCATATTTGGGCACCCCCGAGTTCGCGGTGCCCACACTTGCCGAGTTGATCGCCCAGGGTCACGACATCGCCGCCGTCTATTCCCAGCCGCCGCGGCCCAAGGGCCGGGGCATGGCGCTGGAGCCGGGGCCGGTCCACGCCTTCGCCGAACGCGCCGGCCTTGCCGTGCGCACGCCGGTCTCATTGAAGGGTGCGGCGGAGCAGGCGGAGTTCGCCGCCTTGAACCTGGATGCCGCCATTGTCGTGGCCTATGGCTTGCTCTTGCCCAAGCCGATCCTCGCGGCGCCCCGGCTGGGTTGTTTCAATCTGCACGGCTCGCTACTGCCGCGCTGGCGCGGTGCCGCCCCCATCCAACGCGCGGTGATGGCGGGCGACGAGGAAACCGGCGTAATGGTGATGCAGATGGATGAAGGGCTGGACACCGGCCCGGTGCTGATGGCGGAAAGAGTGCGCATCGACCGCAAGACCAGTGGCGAATTGGCGGGGGAACTGTCGCGCCTGGGCGCCGACCTGATGGTGCGCGCGCTGGGAGCGCTGGAGCGCGGTGCGGTGACGGCGCAGCCGCAAGCCGCAGACGGCGTGACCTATGCGAAAAAGATCAGCAAGGACGAAGCCCGCATCGACTGGAACAAAAGCGCCGCCGAGATCGATTGCCTGGTCCGGGGACTGGCGCCGGCGCCTGGTGCCTTCACCGAAGTCAAAGGCGAACGGCTGAAAATCCTTTACGCCATGCCGGTCAAGGACCGCGGTGAGCCTGGTGAAGTGATCACCGACGACCTGACCGTGGCCTGCGGCGAAGGCGCGCTGAAATTGATGAAGGTCCAGCGCGCCGGCAGCCGGGTGATGGAGGCGCGTGAACTGCTGAAAGGTTTCGCCCTGCCGCCGGGCACCGTCTTGTCCTGATGCGCTATCGCCTGACGCTGGAATATGACGGCGCGCCCTTTGTCGGCTGGCAGCGCCAGGACAATGGCGCTTCGGTGCAGGGCGCGCTGGAGGCGGCGATTGAAAAACTTTCCGGCGAGCGCGTGACCGTGACCGGCGCCGGCCGCACTGATGCCGGTGTGCATGCCCTGGGCCAGGTGGCGCATTTCGATCTGGTGAAGGAATTCGAGCCCGGCAAGGTGCGCGATGCGCTGAATTTTCACCTGCGCCCCGATCCGGTGTCGGTTCTGGAGGCGGCCGTCACGGATGGCGAATTCCATGCCCGCTTCTCAGCCACCGCGCGCCATTATCTGTTTCGCATCCTCAACCGGCGCAGCCCGCCGGCGCTGGAAAAAGGCCGGGTCTGGCATGTCTCCCACCGGCTGGATGCGGACGCGATGCAGGCGGGCGCGCAATATCTGGTCGGGCAGCATGATTTCACCACCTTTCGTGCCGCCGAATGCCAAGCGCCTTCGCCGGTCAAGACCCTGGACCGGCTGGATGTGAGCCGCCGCTCCGACGAGATCCATATCGAGGCCTCGGCGCGCTCCTTCCTGCATCACCAGATTCGCTCATTCGCCGGCACGCTCAAGCTGGTCGGCGAAGGCAAATGGACGCCGCTGGAGGTGAAGAAAGCGCTTGCCGCGCGCGACCGCGCCGCTTGCGGCCCGGTTTCACCACCGGAGGGGCTGTATTTGGTGCGGGTGGATTATTGATTGTCCGTTTTGCCCTGACATGTCATGGCCCGCGAATGCGGGCCATCCAGATGACGCCAGCGCTCCAATTGCCGATTGATCGCGAACCCAACTGGGTGGCCCACACTCCGGTGGGCCATGACATTCGAGCTCGATTTCTATAATCCCACCCGCAGTTCAAAAATGCCGGTCGCCGCGCTGTTCTGTGGGCGGCTTGGCGAAATAGGCCGCCAGGATTGCCGCATAAATCTCGGTCAGGGCGTGGATCTCCGCCACCGGCACGCATTCATCGGCCTTGTGCATGGTGGTGCCGGCCAGGCCAAGCTCCACCACCGGGCAGACATCCTTGATGAAGCGCGCATCCGACGTGCCGCCGCTGGTGGAGAAGAACGGCGCCTGGCCCGTGATGCTGGCCACCGTATCGCTGATCAGCTGGGTGAATTTGCCGGGCGCGGTGAGGAATGCCACCCCGCTGGTCTGCGCCTTGATGTCGATGCGGCAGCCCGATTCCTCGGACATGCGCAAGGCGCGGTCCTCCACCCAATGGGCCAGGCTTTCCGGCGTGTGTTTGTCATTGAACCGGATATTGAAGGCCGCGCGCGCCTCGCCCGGAATCACATTGGTGGCGTCGTTGCCCACGTCCATGCTGGTGAAGGCGAGTGTCGAGGGATCGAAATGCTCGGTGCCCTTGTCGAGCTTGTGGGAGGCAAGTTGCGTCACCAGTTCGGCCAGCACGGGAATGGGGTTCTTGGCCTTCTGCGGATAGCCGACATGGCCTTGCATGCCGCTGACCGTGACCTTGAAATTGATCGAGCCGCGGCGGCCGATTTTCAAGGTGTCGCCGGCCCGGCCCACGCCGGTGGGCTCGCCCACGATGCAATGGTCGATCCGCTCGCCGCGCTCCTTGAGCCATTCCAGCAGCTTGACGGTGCCATTGACGGCCAGTCCCTCTTCGTCGCCGGTGATCATCAGGCTGATCGAGCCCTTGGGCGCGCGGGTGCGGGCCGCTGCCGCGACAAAGGCGGCGATGGCCGACTTCATGTCGGCGGCGCCACGGCCATAGAGCAGCCCCTCGCGCACTTCGGCCGCGAAAGGATCGGCCTTCCAGCCTTCGCCCACGGGTACGACATCGCTGTGGCCGGCAAAGCAGAAATGCGGCGCGCCATCGCCCAGGCGGGCATAGAGATTGTCCACATCGCCGAACGGCAGGCGATGGGTGACAAAACCCAGCTCCTTGAGCACAGCTTCCAGAATGTCGAGCGCGCCGGCATCCTTGGGCGTCACCGAAGGACGCCGGATCAGGGCCTGGGCCAGCGCCAGCGCATCTATGGAAGCGATCGCCATCAGTCGCGCAACAGTTCGTTGATGGAAGTTTTGGCGCGGGTCTTTTCGTCCACCCGTTTGACGATCACCGCGCAATAGAGATTGGGGCCTTTGCTGCTGGGCAGGGAACCCGACACCACCACCGAATAGGGCGGGACCTTGCCCAGATGCACCTCGCCGCTGGCGCGGTCCACGATCTTGGTGGAAGCCGAAAGATAGACACCCATGGAAAGCACACTGCCTTCGCCTACGATCACGCCTTCCGCCACTTCGGCGCGCGCGCCGATGAAGCAATTGTCCTCGATGATGGTGGGAGAGGCCTGCAGCGGCTCCAGCACTCCGCCCAGGCCCGCGCCGCCCGAGATATGACAATGGGCGCCCACCTGGGCGCAGGAACCGACCGTGGCCCAGGTGTCGATCATGGTGCCTTCGCCGACCCGGGCGCCGACATTGACGAAGCTGGGCATCAGGACCGCGCCCTTGGCGATGAAGGCGGAGCGGCGCACGACAGCGCCGGGCACGGCGCGGAAACCGGCGGCGCGGAACCTGGCCTCGTCCCAGCCCAGGAATTTGGAATCCACCTTGTCCCACCACACCGCTGCATCCGGCGCGCCGGAAATCAGCTTCATGTCATTGAGGCGGAAGGACAGCAGCACGGCCTTCTTGAGCCATTCATGCACTTTCCATTGGCCGCCGGTCTTCTCGGCCACGCGCAACGCGCCATTGTCCAGCCCGTCCAGCACGGCTTCCACCGCCTCGCGCTCCGCGCCTTTGGTGGAAACGCCAAGCTGGTCGCGCTTCTCCCAGGCGGCGTTAATGACGGTGCTCAAATCATCCATGGTCAAATCCTGATGGCATGCAGAAATTCGGTGAGATTGCCGGTCACATGGTCGATATCGCCGTCGGCGACATCCATCAAGGGGCCTTGTTTGCCCCAGGGCGCGTCCGTCTTGAGCCAGACCGTCGTCATGCCCATCGCCCGCGCCGGCACCAGATTGCGCGCGATGTCGTCAAACATCGCCGCCGTGGCCGCCGCCACGCCCGCAGCCGACACCACCGAGGCATAGGCCCCGGGGTCGGGCTTCGGGGCAAAGTCCATGGTGCGAATGTCCCACACCTGGTCGAACAGGTCCCCCATCTCCAGCCGGTCCAGGATGCGCGCGGCGTGGTCGCGGCAGCCATTGGTGAAGACAAAGCGGCGCCCTGGCAGCCGCGCAAGGGCCTCGCTCAGCGCCGGATCGGGGACCAGGTCCGAAAGATCGATGTCATGGACATAGTGCAGATAGGCATCGGGTTCGGCGCCATGCTCCTTCATCAAGCCGTTCAGGGTGGTGCCATAGCGGCGATAAAGCTCCTTCTGCCGCGCATAGGCTTCCTCGCGGGGAAGCTTGAGGAAAGCCATCACATAATCGGTCATGCGGGCTTCGATCTGGGCGAAGATGCCGTTGTCCGCCCGGTACAGGGTATTGTCCAGGTCGAAAATCCAGGTCTGGATATGGCGGAAATCAGGCGCCGAGACGTGCCCGGGCATACCAGATTCCGCGACATTTGCACTTTCCATGGGACCAGAACATGGCGTGGCCGTCGTCCGCACGCAAGGACCGTTAACGGGCGTGCACCATGCCTCTTTAACGCCTGTTAAAGCCCGCGGCGCCACACTGGCATGTCGGGGAAAGGGAAGAAAAACAGGGCAATAATGGATCAGACACGACCGCCGCGCACAGCATCCCGTCCGGGTCTTGATCCGCGCGACGCCCTCGACATTCTCGACATCCGCACCCGGCGCGAACAGAAGACCGGCGGCGCTCCGGCCGAACTCGCAGGCCGCACCGATGCCGGCGCCGATGTGCTGCATTATCTTGCCCAGCATGGCACGCCCGCCATTCGCGCCGCCGTCGCCGCCAATCCGTCCGCGCCCGCCGTCACCAACCGGATGTTGGCCGATGACGATGCGGAGGATGTGCGTGCCGAGCTGGCGGTGAAGATCGGCCGGCTGATGCCCGGCCTCTCGGAACGCGAGAGCTCGCATATCTTCGCCCTCACCATCGAGACGCTGGAATGCCTGGCGCGCGACGCCTCGGTCAGGGTGCGCGCGATCCTGGCCGAAGAGATCAAGAGCCTGAATTGTGTCCCCAAAGACATCGCGCTGATGCTCGCCCATGACGTCAACAGCATCGTGGCCGCGCCCATCCTGCAATATTCGCCGCTTCTCTCCGACGCCGACTTGATCGAGATCATCGCCTGCGCCCAGGTGCAGGAAGTCCTCACCGCCATCGCCAGCCGCAATCCGGTCAACGAGGCGGTCAGCGACCGGCTGGTGCAGTCGCTGGACGTGCCGGCGGTGGCGGCGCTCCTGGTCAATCCGGATGCGAATATCCGCAAGGAGACGATGGAGCGCATCATCGAGCAGGCCGAGGACATCCAGGCCTGGCACATGCCGCTGGCATTGCGCGCCGATCTGTCCGCGCGCGCCATCCGCCGCATCGGCTCGCTGGTGGGAGCCTCCATCCTGGAAAAACTGGCGGCGCGCAATGACCTGTCGGACGCCACCCGCATCCACCTGAACCGCGAATTGCGCGCGCGGCTGGCGCAAGCGCCGTCGCCCGACAAGATGGCGCCGGCGGAGACGGTGGCCCTGGCGCGCAAGGAAGGCCGGCTGGATGGCGCCTTTGTCGAGCAGGCGGCCCAGGCCGGCCAGCGCGAGGTCGTGATCCTGGCACTGGCGCAACTGGCCAATGTCGACGAACAGACGGTGAAGAAGATGATTTGCGCCGGCACTGCCAAGCCGGTGGTGGCGCTGGTCTGGCACACCCATCTGTCCATGCGGGTGGCGTTCAAGATTCAGACCTTTGTGATGAAGCTGCCCACCCGCGACATCCTGCCGGCGCGCGGCGGCGTCGGCTTTCCGCTCAGCAAGGAAGAGATGCGCTGGCATCTCAACTATTTCAATATTTCAGCGTGAGTTGAGCCCGGCCGGGCCGATATGGGCGACATAGCCTGAAAGCCCTTTGGTGCGCGTCGCGGCAAAGCCTGTATCGGTAAAGCCGCGTGCCGCGCAGTTCGCATTGCCGCGAATCTCGAATGCCGCCATGGTGGTGCAGAAGCGTTGCGGTCCGCCGGCCAGCGTGCCGCCCGACTTGCGCTGGGCCATGATATAAACCTGGTCGCTGTGGAGCGGCGTGGTGATGGCCTTGGCGCAGGCGCCGGGTTCGACCGTCCACCAGCCTTGCGAGGCCGCACCGCTTTTGTCCATCTGGCCCAGCGCCACCAGCAGGGCCTCGCCCCCCTCATTGCACACGGTGTAGCCGGCGGGTGCGGTCTTCTTGCGGGCTTCCTGCTCCAGCGCACTGAACAATTCGGCATTGCCCGCGTCGGGCGTGAAATGCATGCGCTTGCGGAAATCGGCCAGCGCCGTGCCGGTGGCCTTGTTGGGTTTTCCGTCTAACTGCGCAATCGGGTAGCCATTGTCCTTGAGCAGGCGCTTGACGCCGGCGAGTTGGGCCCCGGTCAGGCTCATCGCCGGCTGCTCGTCGAAATTCATCGTCCAGTTCGCCTTGCCGCGATTGTCCAGCGCCGCAAAGGGCAGCGGGAAGGTGTCGCCGGTGCCGCAATAAGGCGCGGTGACGGCCTGCTGGATGGTGAAATTCCCATCCTTGACGCAGACGGGATAGGCGCCGCCCCAGGCGCGCGGCGGACCGGAATGGGCGATGCTGGTGCGGGCATGGACCAAATAGGTTTCGGCATTGAGCTGCTCTTTGCGCGCGATCTGGCAGTCTCCCGGCGCGATGCGGGTCCAGCCTTCCGTCTGGCTTTGGGGCGAGCGGATCGCCGAGGTCGCGGCATAAAGAATATAGCTGGTGCGGTTGCACAGGGTGAGCGCGGCCTGGGCGGGGAGGGACGACAGTCCCACGACCACCACAGCCAGGGCGAGCCGCATCATTGTGCTAATCGGCGGTGATGAGCGTGCCCGCGCCATGCTCGGTGAACAGCTCGAGCAGCAACACATGGGGAATGCGCCCATCCAGGATGACGGCGGCATGGACGCCGGCTTCCACCGCATCGATGGCGGTCTGGATCTTGGGGATCATGCCACCGGAAATGGTGCCATCGGCGATCAGCCCGCGCGCTTCGCGCACGGAGAGCCGGGGGATCAGCTTCTTGTCCTGGTCGAGCACGCCTTCCACATCGGTCAAAAGGACCAGGCGCTCGGCCTTCAAGGCGCCGGCCACCGCGCCCGCCACCGTATCGGCATTGATGTTGTAGGTTTCGCCCTTGGGGCCCACCCCGATGGGGGCGATCACGGGAATGGTCTCCGACTTCATGATGGAGTGCAGCACTTCCGGATTGACGGTGTCGGGCTCGCCGACAAAGCCCAGGTCCAGCTGCACCATTTCACCGGTGTCCGGATCGGGCTTGGTCATCGCCAGCTTGCGCGCGATCACCAGATTGCCGTCCTTGCCGGAAAGCCCCACGGCGCGGCCGCCCGCGCCATTGATGCTGGTGACCAGCTGCTTGTTGATGGAGCCGGTCAGCACCATTTCCACCACTTCCACCGCCGCCTCGTCGGTGACGCGGAGCCCGTCGATGAAGGTGGATTCGATGTTGAGCTTCTTGAGCATCGCCCCGATTTGCGGGCCGCCGCCATGCACCACCACCGGATCGATGCCGGTCTGCTTCATCAGCACGATGTCCTGGGAGAAGTCATGCGCCCCGCTCCCGGTCATGGCGTTGCCGCCATACTTCACCACGATGGTCTTCTGATCGTATTTGAGGATGTAAGGCAGCGCCTCGACCAGAACCCGGCCCGTCTGGCGCCAGCGCGCCAGGGTGCGCAGGTTCCGGTCTTCGGTCTCGTCGGATGATCCGGCCATGGGCGCTCAAGTCTCGAAAAGCGGCGCGTTATAGCGTAGCGGGCGTCTTGATCCAAGCTCAATACAGAAAGGTCGATCGCTGTACATTGCTGCCTTTTGTTTTATGAACCCCCTCCGTTCCGGCCTGCGCGCCTTCGGCGCTTGGCGTTCGGTTGGCTTGGCCGCCAACCTCACCCTCGACTATCACGCCTTCGCTGCGCTTCGGCGCCCGTCTCGGCCACCCTGGGCTCGCGCGGCTCACTGCGCTGTCGCGCGCCACGCTGCGCCGCGTCGCCCCCCTTAGGCGTGCTTGCGCACGCGAAGGGGGAGGCGGGTCATGGCCCCAGCGGATGGGTGAGAAGCGGTCCGCCGAAGGCGGACGAAAAGGTCCAGTGGACCATTTCGAGCGACGAACGCCGCGAGCTTAGGCGAGCGGCCGGACCGCCGCGCGAATTAAGTTTGACTCGCGGCGGCCCGGCCTCGCGCCTTCGCTTCACTCAGGCGCTGCGGCGTTCGTCGCTTTCGCAGGTCCACTGGACCTGCTCACGCGCTTCGCGCGCCGCTCCTCACCCCGAGCTGCGACGGATGGGGGTCAAATTAAAGCAGCCAAATGCGTGCGCAAGGCCGCGATGCCGTCGCCCGCCAGCGCGGAGGTTAACTGAACCTCGGCCAGGGCGGCGGTGTGGCGGACGGCCTCGGCGGCGGCCTTCTCCAGCGCGCCCGCGCGTTCGCCCGCCTTGAGTTCGTCGGCCTTGGTCAGCACCAGACCGTAAGAGACCGCCGCCTGGTCGAGCAGCGTCATCACCTCACGGTCGCTGTCCATCACGCCCCGGCGCGCATCGATCAGAAGCGCCACCCGCCTGAGCCGCGCGCGGCGCCTGAGATAGGAGAAAATCATCTCCTGCCATTGGTCCGCCTCGCTCTTGGAGCGCTTGGCAAAGCCATAGCCCGGCAGGTCCACCAGCATCAGCCGGCCGCCCAGGTTGAAGAAATTGATCTGGCGGGTGGCGCCGGGGGTTTGCGACACCCGCGCCAGGCTTTTTCGGCCCGTCAGCGCATTGACCAGACTGGACTTGCCGGCATTGGAGCGGCCGACGAAGGCGATCTCGTTCAACGTCTCCGGCGGCAGGTTCTGGGCCGAGGTCGCGCCCCAGATGAAATCGCAAGGACCCGCGAACAGTTTGCGCGCGGCTTCGTCCGCGTCGTTCATGCGCCCTACTTCTTGCCCGTGAGGTTCTCGAAGAACTTAATCTCGACCCCCTCGCGCTTCATGATGATCACCTGCTGGATCAGGGAAAGGAAATTGTTCCAGCAATAGTAGATCACCAGCCCCGCCGGCAATGTCGCGAACATGAAGGTGAAGAGGATCGGCATGAAGGTGAACATCCGGGCCTGCACCGGATCGGGCGGCGCGGGATTGAGCTTGCTCTGCAGGAACTGGGTGAAGCCCATCACGATCGGCCAGACCCCGACCGACAGGATCAGCAGGAACTGCGGCAGCACCGCATGCGGGTCGTAGGGAATGAGGCCGAACAGGTTCAAGAGCGAGGTCGGATCGGGCGCGGACAGGTCGTGGACCCAGCCATAGAAGGGCGCCTGGCGCATCTCGATGGTGACATAGAGAACCTTGTAGAGGGCGATGAACACCGGAATGGTGAGCAGGATCGGCACGCAGCCCGACAGCGGATTGGCGTTTTCGCGCTTGTAAAGCTCCATCATCGCCAACTGCAGCTTCTGCGGATCGTCGGTATGCTCCTTCTTCAGCGCTTCCATCTGCGGCTGCAGCTTCTTCATCTTGCTCATGGAGCGGAAGGAAGCGGTCTGCAGCGGGAAGAAGACCAGCTTGACCACCACGGTCAGGCCCAGGATGGCCAGGCCGAAATTGCCGAACAACTTGTAGAGATGGTCCAGCACCCAGAAGAAGGGGCGGGTAAGGAACCAGAACCAGCCCCAGTCCACCGCATTGTCGAAATGACTGATGCGGAGATTGTCCTGATAGCCGCGCAGGATGTCGACCACCTTGGCGCCGGCGAACAGCCTCTGGGTGACGCTGGCGGTCTGGCCAGGTGCCAGATCGCGCACATTCAGCCGGTAATTGGCCTGATAGGCGTCCACGCCGGCTTGGGTCTTGTTGCCGAGATAGGCGCCGTTGAAGGGCTCGTTCTGCGGCGGCACCACTGCAGCCATCCAGTATTTGTCGGTGATGCCGGCCCAGCCGCCGGTGGAGGAAAAACTCTTGGGCGGCGTGCCGGGATCCTTGAAATCCTTGTAGTTGGCGTCAACCTCGCTGCCATTGGCGGCGCCGACAAAGCCGGTATGCAGATAGAGGCTGGATTCATCCTTCTGGATGCCCTGCCGCTCCACCGTGCCGTAAGGATATAGCATCACCTTTTGGCCGCTCTTGTTGGCGACGCTGTCGGTGATGGTAAACATGTATTGATTGTCGATGGAGATGACGCGGGTGAAGACCAGGCCATGGCCATTGTCCCATGTCAGGGTCACCGGATGGCCCGGCGAGAGCGTGCCGCCATTGACCTCGGTCCACTGGCTGTTGTCGTCCGGCATGCCCGCCATGCCGCCGGCGCCGACCCAGCCGAAGGTGGCGGAATAGGGAAAGTCGGTGCTCTTGGGGGCGAGCAGCACGATCTCCGGGCTTTTGGGGTCGATGGTGACGCGATATTTCTTGAGGCGCAGATCGTCAAAGCGCCCGCCCTTGAGCAGGATGGAGCCATCCACCATGGGCGCATCGATCGCCACGCGCTGGCCACCGGCCTTCAATGCGGCTTCGCGGCTCATGTGCGTCGTGCCGCCCGAGATGCCGGGCAAGGAAGGCGCGGACTGAGAGGCGCCTTGGGATGCGGATTGGGACGCGGGTTTTTGCTGATGGGCGAGAGCCTGCTGGCGCGCCTGCTCGGCCCGCATCGCGGGCGTGGCCACGAAATATTGCCACATCAGCAGCACCGCGGCGGCCAGCGCGATGGCCAGGATGACATTCTTGTTGTTGTTCATGAGTGTTGCGTCTTCGAAAGAGGAACAGGATCAAGGCCGGACGAACCGCCAAGCCAGCTTACGGGATGGCAGCGCGCAAGCCGCCGCAGCGCCAGCCATAGTCCCTTGACGGGGCCATGAAGCCTGAGCGCGTCCAGCGCATAGACCGAGCAGCTGGGTGTGAAGCGGCAGGCATTGGGCACCATGGGCGAGATCAGCGCGCGATAGGCGCGGATCGGCGCGGACAAGAGCGCGACGAATAATTCAGCCATGACCTTCTCCGGCATTCGCGTCCAGCTTGCGGTGCGCCGCCTTCAAGGCCGTGGTGATGTCTGACAGAAGGGCCGGAAAAGGACGCGCCACGGTGGTGCCGCGCGCGACCAGAACATAGTCATGGCCTTTACGGCCCAAAAGGGGCAGCAGTTGCGACGCAGCGGCGCGCAACCGGCGCTTGGCGCGGTTGCGGATGACCGCATTGCCGATCTTCTTGCTGGCGGTGAACCCGATTCGCAAGGCGCCGGGGCGGACCGATGCCGCCGGGGTGGGACAGGTTTCGAGCGTGACGGCGCCTTCGACACGGCGGATGCCCCGCGCCGCCCTCAGGAAATCGGCGCGCTTCTTGAGGCGTTCCACGGTGGCTATTTCCGTTGGTCGCGCGATGTCATCGCGCCGCGGGTCGCCCGCAGGGCCGGCCGTCAGGCTGAAAGCTTCTTGCGACCGGATGCCCGGCGGCGATTGAGGACCTTGCGGCCGCCGGCAGTGGCCATGCGGGAGCGGAAACCGTGGCGGCGCTTGCGCACGAGTTTGCTCGGCTGATAGGTGCGCTTCATGGGTTCCCGGCTCCGAAAATAGGCCCTGGAATTGCACCAAGGGCCGAAAAGAGCGCGGTTTTTAGGGGGCGATGCCGCCCCTGTCAACGACCGGATCGAAAATTGTCGGCTTGTCCGAACCGCGCGGAAAATGACCCAATCGATTGTTTTTCCAGAAGAAAAAGAAAGGGCCCGGTGGTATGTCCCCAACCCCCGGGCCCCGTTACTGACACCCCCCCTAGGGTCAATCAGGACAGGGGCTGCTGCATGTTTACGGCGGTCCTCGTTAAGGGATTGCTACCCTGGGTCGTGAAATTTTCCGGAATTTCGCCTTTATAGCCTAGTCGCCCAGCGCGATGCCGTCGCGGCGCGGGTCGGCGGCACCGATATAGCCCTCCTTGACCTTTTCGATGCCATGCAAGCCGCTGCCTTCGACCTGGGGCACCTGGACCGTGTGGCCCATGGCGGTGAGTTGTGCGGCCAGCGCGTCGGAGGTGGGGGACTTTTCCAGCAGCGTGGCGCCGTTCATGTTGATCTCATGCGGCATGGCCAGGGCATCCTTGGGCGCCATATGCGCGTCCAGGATGCCGATCAGGATCTGGGCCACATAATCGATGATGGCCGGGCCGCCGGGCGAGCCCACCGACACCAGGAAGTTGCCGTTCTTGTCGAACACGATGGTGGGAGACATGGCCGAGAGCGGCAGCTTGCCGGGCGCCGGCGCATTGGCCACCGGCTTTCCATCACGCACCGGCTGGAAGGAAAAGTCGGTGAGCGTGTTGTTCAGCATGAAGCCCTTGACCATGACTTCCGCGCCAAACACCGACTCGACCGAGGTGGTCATCGCCACCACTTCGCCCGTGTCATCGACGATGGTCATATGGCTGGTCCCGTGCAACACGGGAGAGATCTGCGGAGAAAGCGCCGCATGCTTCTCAGGCGGATTGCCGGCAACCGCCGTGCCCATGTCGTGTGCGGGATCGATCAGTGCGGCGCGGCTGGAGATGTAATCCCTGTCCAACAGGCCTTTGACCGGCACATCCACGAAGGCGGGATCGCCCAGATATTGCGCGCGGTCGGCATAAGCCAGGCGGCTGGCTTCGGCAAAAAGATGGGCGCCGCTCACGCTGTTGGGCGTCAATTGGTCGGGCGAAAAACGCTGCAGCATGCCCAGGATCTGCAGCACCGCGATGCCGCCGGAGGACGGCGGGCCCATCGAGCAAAGATGATATTCGCGATAGTCGCCGCACACCGGCTCGCGTTCTTGCGACTGATAGTTGGCAAGATCGGCCAGGGTCATGCCGCCCTGGTTTTTGGGCGCGTTATGGACCGCGTCCACGATCGCTTGGGCGATCTCGCCCTTGTAGAAACCGTCCGGACCTTCCTTGGCGATCTTGCGCAGGACCGCGGCATATTCGGGATCCTTGTAGATTTCTCCTTCCGCCAAGGGCGTGCCATCGGGATGATAGAAATGCGCCCTGATGTCGGGCATCTCAGCACCGCGGCCGAAGTTCCTGATGGTGCGCGCGAGCTTGGGACCCACGGGAAAGCCATCGTCCGCGAGCTTGATGGCGGGCTCGAACAATGTCGCCCAGGGCAGCTTGCCGTATTTGGCATGTGCCAGCCAAAGCATCTTGACCACGCCGGGAATGCCTACCGACAGCCCGCCGGGAATGGCCTCGCCCTTGTTGCGGGGCTGGCCGCCGGCGTCGAGAAACATGCTGGGCTTTGCCGAGGCCGGCGCCATCTCGCGGCCGTCGAAGCTGGTGGTGTGCTTGGTCTTGGGATCGTAGACCAGCATGAAGGCGCCGCCGCCGACGCCCGATGATTCCGGTTCGACCAGTCCCAGCACCATCTGGGTGGCGATGGCTGCGTCCACCGCGCTGCCGCCCGCGCGCATCATCGCAAGCCCGGCTTCCGCCGCATGCGGATTGGCCGCGGCGATCATGTGATGCCTGGCGGCGGTCTCGGTCACTTGCGCGCCGGCGGGCAGGGCGGCGGCGATCAGGGCAACAGCGCAGAGCCACTTGAGGCTGGTATCGATGAACCGCATTCCCGACCTTCGACAATGGTACGCGGTATGGATGCTACGCGCCCTTGTCCACGCCTCACAAACGAAAAAGCCCCGCTGTGACAACAGCGGAGCCTTTCGATTTTGGATTGCACAAATTCAGCGCACGAAGACGCGAACTTCGCTCACGGTTGCGGCAGGATCGGTGGTCGAGGCGACCCCCATGCGGGTTGCGGGCACGCCCATTTCGCTCATGGAGCGCATCACATCTTCGGCATGATGGCGCGCCGCGGTCTGGGCTAGCTGCACCGAAGCCGCCGTGCCGCGGGTGGGCGAAACCGCCACGACCTGGAAGCTGGCGCCGGGCCGGTTCTGCAGCGCCTGGTTCAGGGCGGCGTAAAGCACCTGCTGATAATCGACATTGGGACGGTCGAAGCGAACCACCACCAACGGCGACCCTGCAGACGCCATCTGCACGCCGCCGCCTGCGCCCAGCGAGCCGGCGATATTGCCGCCATAGAAGTCGCCATTCTTGATGGCGGCCGCCAGGGTGGTGAGATTGGCGCGTTCGGTGGCGATATAAGCCGTCTGACGCTGGATGCCGTCGGAGACTTCGCTCAACAGCCGGTCGACCATCACCATGGTCTGGCTGGTTTCGTCCTCCAGAAGCTGGAGTTGGCGATGGTCTTCATCGACGGCGCCGGAAACATTGAAAGTGGCGCTGATCTGGTTGAGGGCATAATGGGCGGTGGAACTGTCGTTGGTGACGTCGGTGCCCAGCGCATTCAGCGCATTGACATTGGCCGACAGGGCGTCGAGCTGGCCCTGCGCGGTGTTCCATTCCGCGACAAGCTCGGGATTGCCGCGGGTCGTGCCGACTTGCAGGCGGGTGGTGATATGGGCCTTGGCTTCCTGGTAGGAACCGGCGGCGCCGGCGCCCTGGTTGCGCAAATCCACCAGGCGCTGGGCATTGGCGGCAAGTCTCTGCTGCAAGCCTGCAACCTGGGCGCGCAGGGACTGTATGGTCTTGTTGACCGCAGTGCCGGTATCCGGCCCGTTTTCGACAGTGACCGGGGTGATGGTGGCCACGGGCGCGGCGCCGGCGCTGACCGGTGCGCTCATCGGCGCGGCCGCGGTCGGTGGGGCAGCGGTGTCCGCGGCGGCGGTTGGCGGCGCCTCGGCCGCGGCCGAGGTGTCGTCGCCACCGAACATCTCGTCAATATCCGAACAGGCTCCCAGGCTCAAAGCCGCTGCCAGCGCAAAGGCCAGAACCAGGCCCTTTTTGAGCCCGTTTGATGCTGGAATTCCCCTCATTATGCTCTCCGCAGCGCGCGCGCCCCTGCCCGACAAAGAGATCTGGCGCCAAAACCCAACCCCGTCCGCACCCCGAAATGCAGCCGGACCTTGGCTGCCAGTCTTAACCAGCAGGGCGCGGGGGGACAAGGGATCACAATGCCGCTTAGGTGGAAATCCTCATGTTTCCACGGGGGCTTGGCGGATTTTACTAAAGGTGTCGCGCCCTCGCCGCGCCGGGCGGCAGTAGTCCTTGCGTTTGGCAGGGCTCCCCAATAGGTTCGCGCCTCCAAAATGCGCCCGTAGCTCAGCTGGATAGAGCACCAGACTACGAATCTGGGGGCCGGGAGTTCGAATCTCTCCGGGCGCGCCATCCGGATCAAGGCGTTAGGCGGCCCGCGGGAGGCCCGCCGCTCGGTTGAGCACCGAATAAACACCGAGAGTGTGCCTTGCGACCGTCGATCTAGTGTCGACCGAACTGCCATGGCTATAGTCGCGCCCCAAAAGGGCAC
>Ga0210386_10001779_pt1 | contig 18917 bp, 17 predicted proteins | sample IncBWH32OmetaG_FD_160091 | JGI IMG/M metagenome (GOLD analysis project Ga0210386, IMG submission 160091) | Forest soil microbial communities from Barre Woods Harvard Forest LTER site, Petersham, Massachusetts, United States - Inc-BW-H-32-O ... | reverse complement strand
GAGAAAAGATTCAGCGATGGCTTGCGCCTGCGCGCGTTCGAGCCGCGCGCCCGGAGCCGCTTCTTCCAATTCGTGGTTGTATCCGACAATGCCGCCGGCGGGATCGACTCGGACATCGAACTCTTCTTTTTGCAGCGGGCGGAAGAATCGCGTTTGCCAGTACCAGATATGAACCTGATTCTGCATAATCTGGTTGGCCTGCTGAAGACCGACTTCGCGTTCGAGATAGGTCTTCGCAGTATCGTCTAGATCAAAAACAATGCTCGAATCGTAGCCATAAAGCTGTGCGCCTTGCGCGACTGCAAATTGTCTGGCGGCGCTGAGGGCCTCGGCGCGGGGAACTTTAAATTCGACGGAGGCCTCGGGAAATGCGCGGAAGAAAAACGTATAAGCAACGCTTGCGCCAAGAATGCCTGCGAGTACCCAGATCAGCAGAACTTTTGTGTCATTCCGGTCGAGCCGTTCAAGCGGCAAATACGCCTCCTCTGGCGCGGGCACTAGCAGTTCATCTTTTCCTATGCCGGGTGTGATTGCAAGGGTTCCGCTTCCTGCATGTTGCGCAGGATTCAGCCTGTGGAATTTTGTGTTTGCATCTGAGCGAGTAAAAACCACAGGCTGAAGCCCGTGCTGCTTCCCCCGCGTGCGATGATATAAACGACCAATGCCCGTGACTCCTGCAACCGAGCTGATGTACTTGAAAGGCGTAGGGCCGCGCCGCGCGGAAATTCTCGCGAAGCGCGGGCTGCGTACTTTTGAAGATCTTCTCGGCTATTTGCCATTCCGGTACGAAGATCGCATCCACTTCGCAAAAATTCGCGAGATCAAGCCGGGACAGGTTTACACCGTTCGCGCACAAGTTTCGAGCGGCAGCCTGGTGCGCTACTCGCGCGCAAGTGGCGGGATGTATCACCTACTGGTGAAGGACGATACCGGCGCGCTGCCGTGCAAATTTTTTCACGGGCATTATCTCGAAAAAACATTCAAGCCTGGCCAGGGGCTAGTGCTGCATGGGAAAGCAGACGTCGATCCCCTGCGGCCCGGCCGCATTGAGATGATCAATCCCGCCTACGAATTACTGGGAGAGGGAGACGCGGACTCAACCGAAGTCGGGCGCATCGTCCCCATTTACGAAGCGCTGGGCGGAATTGGTGCGCGCACGATGCGCCACATTGTTTATGCGGCGCTCGAAAAATTATCCGGCGAAATGCCTGATCCACTGCCCGCCGAAATTCTGGAGAGATACAAGTTTCCTTCGCGGCGCGAGGCGCTGCAGTTCGTGCATTTTCCGCCGCCCACGGTTCCGGTCGAGGCACTCAATTCGTTTCGCTCTCCCGCGCACATGCGCCTGATTTTTGAGGAATTTTTCTTCTACCAGCTGAGCGTCGCCATGCGCAAGAAAACCGCGCAGCAGCAGGCGGGCATCGCGTTTCGCGTGCGCGAGCCGGAGGTTCGCGAAGCGCTGAAGCGCGTGCTGCCGTTCAAGCCTACGGACGCGCAGAAACGCGCGCTAGGTGAAATCGCGCAAGACCTGGAACGCGGCGTGCCCATGAATCGCTTGTTGCAAGGCGATGTGGGCAGCGGCAAGACTATCGTTGCGCTGGAAGCTGCGACCATCGTCATCGAGAATGGATACCAAGCTGCATTGATGGCCCCGACGGAAATTCTAGCGGTGCAGCATTATCTTTCAGCGCAAAAAATATTTGAGCGCGCCGGGTATCGCGTCGAATTGCTGATCAGTGGCTTAAAATCCTCGGAGAAAAAAGCTGCGCTTGATCGCGTGCATTCCGGCGAAGCTCAACTTGTGGTGGGCACGCACGCGCTGCTCGAGCCGCAAGTGCAATTCAGGCGGCTGGGGCTCGTGGTTGTCGATGAACAGCACCGCTTTGGCGTGCTGCAACGCAAAGAGCTGATGGATAAAGGGTCAGCGCCGGATGTGCTGGTGATGACCGCAACACCCATCCCGCGCACGCTTTCGTTGACACTTTACGGCGACCTCGATATTTCCGTGATCGATCAAATGCCGCCCGGGCGCGTGCCGATCGTTACGCGCGTTTCTTCGGAGTCGAACCTGCCGGGGGTGTGGGATTTTCTGCGGCGCGAAATGGAGGCCGGTCGCCAGGCTTACGTGGTGTATCCGGTGATCGAGCAATCGAAGTCCACGGAATCGGCACAATCGTTGAAGGCGGCCATTGTGGAATTTGAAAAGTTGCGCAGCCAAATATTTCGGAACCGCCATGTCGGCTTGCTGCACGGGCGCATGAAGAGCGAAGAAAAAGAAGACGTGATGAATCGCTTTAGGAAACATGAGATCGACATTCTGGTGGCGACCACGGTGATCGAAGTGGGCGTCGACGTTCCGAACGCCACTGTGATGGTCATTGAGCACGCGAACCGGTTTGGCCTTTCGCAATTACACCAGCTGCGCGGGCGCATCGGGCGCGGCGGAGAAAGGGGCACATGCATACTGATCGCTCCGAGAAACCCCGGAGACGATGCCCGCGAGAGGCTCGAAACCATGGTGCGAACGACCAATGGTTTTGAGATTGCGGAGACGGATTTGAAGCTGCGCGGTCCGGGCGAATTTTTCGGCACGCGCCAGCATGGCGAACTCGGTTTCCATATCGCGAATCCAATTCGAGATTTTGAATTGCTGGAATTGGCGCGCCGCGAAGCGCTGGCGCTCGTCGAACCTCCCGAAGCCGAAACCGCGCGCCGCCGCCTTTTGTCTGGCCTCCCGGTGGAATGGCAGAAGCGGTACCAGCTTGCGTCAGTGGGGTAAGGCGTTGGAACCACGGACGCGCACGGATGAACACGGATAAAAACAAATTCGATATTTCTAAGATCAAATCCCGAAATATATGAAAAACATTTTCGAATTTGCAATTAGAACTGCGAAAGGAAACACGAAAACTCCTTCGTGTTCCGTTTCAGATTTTTTATCATTATTTTTATCCGTGTTGATCCGTGTGCATCCGTGGTTCCGAAGGTTTTCCCCGTGCGCGTAATCGCAGGCAAATATCGGAGCAGGACGCTGCGGAGCTTGAAGGGGCAAGCGCTGAGGCCGACGAGCGATCGGTTGCGCGAAACTTTGTTCAACGTCCTGGGACCGATGGTGAACGGGTCCACGTTTGTAGATTTGTATGCCGGCACCGGAGCGGTGGGCATCGAGGCGATCAGCCGTGGAGCAAGGCACGCGATTTTTGCCGAGCAACATGCGCCTGCGGCCGCGTTAATTCAACGAAATCTGGAATCGCTGGAAATTAGTGCCGAGGCCGAAGTGCTCTGCATGAATGTTCTGCGCGCCATAGAGCGGCTGGAGTCAAAGAAAGTGAATGCGCAATTTATTTTTCTCGATCCGCCGTATGCCGCGAATGTCGAATATGAAAACGCGCTGGAGGCGCTCGGGGAATCGCCTCTAATTGCGCCGGATGGACGTGTCATTGTTGAGCATTTGAAGAAGCTCGCGCTTCCGGCGCATGTGGGAGATTTGGAGCTTGCGCGCGTTCTGGAACAAGGCGACGCCGCGCTCAGTTTTTACAAGCTGGCTTTAGTCGCGTAGGGATTTGAGTAGCACAGGCTTCAGCCTGTGGATTTTAGCCCTTGCAAAAAACGAAAATCCACAGGCTGAAGCCTGTGCTACTTACACACTACTTCTTCTTGTTAAAAAGATTCTTCAGCGTATCCACGGCCTGTTGCGGCGTCGGCGCCTGAGTGGGCGAGGTGCCGGAGGGCGTCGTCCCTGTCGTCATGGTCGGAACGCCTTTGCCGGGCCGGACTTTTGGATCTGCGATCGTGCCTCCCAGCGCAAATGGCACAGTAATTTTTCCTACGCGACTCCCGATCAGTCCACCTACAATGCCGCCCACCGCGCCCTTGCCTAACGCGCCGGCCGGATTTACCACGGCCGTGCCGTCGTAATTGAGCGTTCCGTCGAGCCCAACACTCCCGTGCAGATCTACCACACCGTCCGCGGAATCAAGATGAATCAGTTTGCTGGTTACGCTCTGGTTCGCAATATTGATGTCTCCTTCTAAAACGGAGAATTGCGTATCTCCCCCGACACCTGCCATTTTCATAACGGATTCAGCGGCCCCCGCCAAATTCACTCCGGGCAGGTGGCCATTGCGCACGGCAAACTTTCCAGTTCCTGACAGTGTCTTCTTCCAGGCATCGCTCAGATTGCCTAGAAGTTGCAGGTCAAGCTCTCCGGTGCCACCCATTTTTCCGCGGGCCGCCGGCGAAACTTCCAGAACTTTGGCCACATCGAGATTTCTCATTTGCACGTTGGCTGTAAAACGCGCAGGGTCCGTAACGCGGTCCACACGCGAAGAAAGTTGCAGCGTGCCGCCGTACATGCCAATCGAAATTGGCCAAAGTTCGGCGCGGTCCGTATACACGCGCATTTCCACGTTGGCCGGGCCGACGGTGTAGGGTTTCGTCGTAATTTTCTCAACGTTAATGTGTCCTTTGGCAACCAGCTCGCTCGCCGGCGCCGGGCCGGCTGGCTTCGCGACCGGCTTTGCTCCAGGATTCGCGACTGGCTTTGCTTCGGCTTTCGCGGGGGCAGGAGCACTTGCAGCCGCTGGAGCCGGAGCGGGTCCGTTGGTGGGACTGCCAGCAACATCGATCAATTTGTCGATGTCGAGCTGGGAAGAGCTCATTTCAAAATTTACTTGGGGATGCTCGAAATCAGGGACATTCACAGTTCCCTTGATATCCGCGGCCGTTGCAAGATCGGCGACAAACTGCGCGTCGAGTTTTCCCCCGGACAAAGTAAATTGACCGGTGTGAAATGTAATGGGATCTTTCCAGCCGCTCAGAGCAAGCGTCACATTCGATAGATTCGACTCCGCCTGCCAGTCATGCATACGCATGGGACTGACGGCAAAATTGTGCAGCGTGATACTGATGCCCTTGGTGTCCACAAGAGGCGAGGCAACTCCGCGTATGACGCTGCCCATGGCAACTTCCGCGCCGGTGAGATTAATGCTGTCGATCTGATCCAGGGTGACGCTGGAAGTGTCGCCGGGTTTTGCGGGCGCAGCAGGCTCGGAAGGAGTAAACGTATAGTTATTTTTACCGCTGGCGTCCGTGAGAATCATCAGTTTCGGATGCACGAGGTCCACGGAGTTGACGTGAATGATTCCATGGAGCAGCGGAGCGAGCGACACATTCACGCGAATTTCATCTGCGCTCACGAGATCGCCCGATGGAAAATCGGAAGGATTGCTGACATGCAGATCTGAGACTGTAACGCCGACTCCAGGAAAGAGACGAGCGTGAATAGGGCCAAGCGTAACCTTGCGCCCGGTTTGCTTCTCGATGGCGGAAGCGATCGTATCGCGGTACCGGTCGACATTCAGGAAAAGGGGCAACGCCAAAACAAGGAGAATCAGGAGAACGACAATACCCGCCAGGATCTTTGCCCAGAACGGAAAGGATTTCGATTTTGTGGTTGCGGAAGAATCGGTAGCCATGTCGAATCTCTCATTCTCCGGGATGCGGATTGCAGACTTCACATCCAACTCGGCTTAACTGCCCCTATCGTGGCAAATCACGTCACGAACGGCAAGCCATTCGTTTGGAATGACAGCCCGAAGGCGGTTCTCCAGGACTGATTCCGGTATTGCTGCGCATGAGTCTGGACCGATTAGTTATGGAGCGAAGGCTTTTTCGCAGGCAGGTTGGCTTGGTTGACATTCTCAATTGCAGTTTGGACCGCTATTGTTCGAATTGCTGTAGCCCGCCTCTGAAGAGGCGGGCTACAGCACTGCGCAACCCGGAATGTAAAAACTAACGTTCAATCAAGGATGTCGACAGAACCAGGCAGGTTCTAGAAATGGTCGCGTAAAGCGCTAAAATTAGTCAGGATAAGTAGCCGACCGGCCCCGCTGCGTACTTCCTCATGTTCAAGGGCCCAAGTCGCAGGGTGAGGGATGAACACGGCGTTCAGCCCCGCTTCAAGCGCGGGATTTATATCGCTGCGCGGACTATTTCCCACCATCCAGCCGCGCGATTTGACAACGTGATGACGGTTCACCAGTTCGCGATATACGTCCGCGTTTTTTTCGGGAACAATTTCAATCGCATCGAAATGAATCTGCAAACCGGAGCGCTCGACTTTGGCGGCCTGCTCGGCCGCTTCGCCTTTTGTAAAGAGGATTAACCGGTGGCGAGCCGAAAGATAATCGAGTGTTTCGAGGACGCCATCGAGCACATTGGGCGGCGTACGCTCAAGTTCTTCGACGCGCTGGTGAATGTTATCCACCGTGGACTCCAGCGCCTGATGGCCCGCGAGTTTCAGGTACGTTTCTTCGAGCGACCGCCCGAAGCTGCGCGCGCCGTAACCGTGTTGCCGGATATTCCGGCGCTCGGTTTCGTTCAGGATATGGCGCGCATATTCGCGCGGGTAGCCGAACGGTTCGAGCAGGGTTAAAAATTCGGCAATCGTCTGTTCAAAATAGACATTATTTTCCCAGAGCGTATCGTCGGCATCGATCAGAATTGTTTCTCGGGCCATGATTCCAGACAAGCCTCGCAGGTCCCACATTCACAAGCGCGCAAATTCTCCTACAGGATGCTCGGAGTCCGGCGTGCCGTTTATTACTCTTTGTGCGATTTCAGTGCCTCATTGGCCGCCAACTGCTCCAGGATCTCCATCGCAGCTTTTTGTGTTTCTCCGTATTGAGTGAGATAGCCTTGAAATTCGCGATTCAGTTCAAGCGCTTCGTTTGCGCCGAGCGGTGTTCGCAAAATCATATCCCTCAAGCGCACGGGATGCGGCAGCAGCCCGTCTTCCTTGATCTCGTCGAGAGCCGTCTTGACGTCATAAGGTTCCATGGTTCCTCCTCGTTACTTTCCGCACGGTCAATTCTACTTCGAAAGGGCCGCGAAACAAAAAGGCCTCGGAACAAGTTGCGAGGTTCGCGTGCATGCAGGGGAAACGAAATGCATCTGCGGAATTTTCCAAGGCAGCGAGAAGTGTAAATTAAGCACTGGCAGGCAAAAATTCGTATCGGTCAATCTTCGCCGCAACGCCGCGCTGTCCGCTATCTGCTTCCGTCCGGACCACTTGCGCAAAACATCGAATGTTGACGTCACCGGCAAGAGTGATTTCACGGGGCAATGTGAGAATAAATTCCAGGGACGAGCCAGGCTCGAAATCCGCATCGCTCAAAAAATATAGGCCGCGGAAGCTTACATCCCGCGTTCGTCCCTGCTGTTCGCGTCCTCCGGGCTCACTGGAACGAACCGTTAAAGGCAGCGTCATCGTAAATCGTCGCGATGCACGACGTTCAGTCGATTGAATCATTAATCCCCCGGAATGAGGGTGTTCCAGGTTCTGCAGACACAACCTAGCATCGCCGCATAAAATTCGCAACGGGAAACGCGCGTGGGACAGCAACTGAATCCCTTTTAAGGTTCTCATAACACCCGATTTGTCGTTCCCCTCACTCTGTGATTACATAGGAAGCAGCATGCCAACTCCACTTCACCGGTCCATTATGCTGAGCGGCCCCGCGGGCCGGATTGAAACGATTCTTTGGTCCGTCAACCAGGAAAATGGAAGCGGCCAGCCGCCGATGGCCGCCATCGTCTGCCACCCGCATCCGCTATTTGGCGGTACCATGCACAACAAAGTGGTGTATCAGGCGGCGAAAACGCTTCATCGATTCGGGCTGCCCGTCGTTCGATTCAATTTTCGTGGAGTAGGCTTGAGTGAAGGCCGGCATGACAATGGCCAGGGCGAAACAGAGGATGTGCAGACCGTGCTGGATTTTCTCGCTCAAGAATATTCGGGCATGCCCCTACTCGTCGCCGGGTTTAGTTTTGGTTCATGGGTGGGACTGCGTGCTGGTTGCGCCGATTCTCGAGTTACGGAGCTTATCGGACTCGGCTTGCCCGTGGCAAGTTTCAAGACTCGAAGTTTCTCTTACCTCGACAGTTGCGATAAGCCAAAACTCCTGGTTACAGGCGAGTTCGATCAGTTCGGCCCCCCGCATGAATTACGCGCGATGGTAAATTCGTTTCCGCCCAACATCGTGGAACAGACACAAGTAGTCATCATTGGCGGAGATCATTTTTTTACGGGGCATCTGCCGGAGTTGGACAGTACGATTTCCAGTTGGCTGTTGGGACGGCATACGGAACTGGCAGAGCAGGAAGTGCGCGAGTAGCGAAGGTTTCTGCTTAGCGATTTAATAGCAAGGTGAGTATTTTGAGTCTTGCAAGGACCAAACCCCGCAGGCTAGAGCCTACGCTACTTACAACTCAGAAAAATATGAAACGCTTGCGCTTGCGATATTGCATTGGCTTGGCATTCGGATCGAGGGCTTCCGGTTCATAGGGCAAACCGCGCCCTTCGAAAGCGGCGAGCGGATTAGCCTGAAAAAGCGCGGTAGCCACTTCTTCCCCGCGTCTTTCAGCGACCGCATCGAATGCGGCGCGAAGCTGCAAGGGCCGCCCTTTCAAATTGTGTGCATCGCTAGCAACGAAGTGTACGCGCTCTTCGTCCAGCCACTTCTCCGCGCATTTTTGCGCGGAGGCTCCGAACCGCCCGAGGATAGACTGCGCCGTAATCTGCACGTAGCTGCCTTGATGCAGCCATCGATACATTCGCTCCGGCTTGGTGCGCAGCATCGCATTCCGCTCCGGGTGCGTAATAATCACTGACAGCCCCATCAGATGCAGGCGGTGCATCGTGTCGTCCATCGAGGGTGGAATGGAAAAATCCGCGAATTCCACAAGCAGATAACTCTTTTGGTTGATGGTGTATTTCTGGGGATTCTTTTCCAGATCCTGCAAATTTTCAAAATTCAAATGAAAATCGCAGCCTGTCGCCAATTTCAGGCGGTCGCCAACCGTAGCCTGAAGTTCATCGCGAAGTTGTTTGTTTTTATCGAGATCAAATTTGAAATTAGAGTTGGCGTGCGGAGTTCCCACCACGTGCGTGACGCCGTCCGAAATGGCCATTTCCGCCATCAGAATGGACGTTTCCATCGTGTCCGCGCCGTCATCCAGGCCGGGCAAAATGTGGCAATGAATGTCAACCATAAAGGAATGAGCTCGCAGTGAAGATACCTGAACGGGAGAGTGGGAACAACCCCGGTGTTACCGAAGGGTGACGCATGGATAGCGCCTATTACGATGCGGCCCGGCCAAAATGTTGTGAAATGTACTCGGTAATTTCGCACCTGCTATAATCTTCGGCGCACGAAGTTGAGCTGCCTTGAACCTGTGGTTTTTACTATCGGACATACTCATCAGATGTCGACTTTTTATATTGAACAATTCGGATGCAGGGCCACGCAGGCGGATGCGGCGGCCATCGAACGGCAGCTGCTCGAACGCGGCTACGTTGCATCCTCGAATGCGAATGGCGCGGATATCGTTGTCGTGAACACTTGCACGGTGACAGCCGCCGCCGACTTGCAGGCACGCCAATCGATTCGAACCATCTACCGCGAGAATCCATCAGCGCGCGTGATCGTCACAGGTTGCTACGCGCAGCGCGCTCCGGAAGAGTTGGCCGCGCTCGAAGGCGTGTCGTGGGTGGTTGGGAATTCGCACAAGCCGGAAATTCCCCGTCTCGTTGCCGAAATGCAGCCATTAAGGATGCCAGTACCCGCACCTGCGGCGCTCGAAGGGTTTGTGCCGCTAGACACGATCACGGGGGAAACTTTTTCGCACCGCCGCGAACCTGCGCAGATTTTAACCGGCGATATTCAGGAGCAACAGACTTTGCTCGTCGCGCCCGTCGAAGGCGGCGAGGCGGGACACACTCGCCCGGTGTTAAAAATTCAGGATGGGTGCAATAAACGCTGCTCTTATTGCGTGATTCCGCAGGTGCGAGGACGCAGCAGAAGCCTCCTTCCCGAAATTGTTGTCGAGGAAATAGGTAAATTATGTGCCGGCGGCGCACGTGAGATCGTCCTCAGCGGAATCGATCTGGGTAATTATGGCCGCGACCTCACGCCGCGCGCTGAACTCGGCGAATTGCTGAAGCTTATTTTAGAAAGAACGGATGTCGAACGGCTTCGCGTCAGTTCCGTAGAGCCGATGGATGTGACGGAAGATTTAATTCGGATTTTTGCAGAAAACGCGCGGATGGCGCGCCATTTTCACATGCCGATGCAATCCGGCTCCGATCGCGTCCTTCGGGCGATGCATCGCTGGTACCGCGCGGAACATTATGCGCGGCACGCGCAACTCGTTCGCGAACTGCTCCCGGATGCGGCCATCGGAGCGGACGTAATTGCCGGATTCCCCGGCGAAACCGAGGCGGATCATCAGGCCACGCTTTCGCTGATCGATTCTTTGCCTCTCACCTATCTGCATGTATTTTCGTTTTCTTCGCGCCCTGGAACCGCTGCGGCGGAGATGGAAAATCAGGTTGCAGAGCAGGAGATTTCGCACCGCGCACGTGAATTACGCGCGCTCGGCGAAAAAAAGAAAGCCGCATTTCAATCGGCGCAGGCTGGCTGCACAATTCGCGCGCTGACGCTCCATCGCTGCGGGGAGAATGCTTCTGGGCCATGGACGCGCGCTTTATCGAGCAATTATCTGGATGTGCGCGTTTCGGGTGAATGGCCTGCCAATCAATTTCTGGATGTCTGGATAAAGAGCGCTGGCGACGGGCACCTGAATGGAACGGCTCTCTAGATTCTCGCGTAAAGATCAAAATCTTTAACACAGAGGGCACGGAGAAAACAGTCAAACGGCAGTTGTTTTCTTCTTTTTTGAAAATGCGAATGTTTTTACGATTCAAAAATAACTTGCGCCATGGCTGTGTTGCCATCGTGCGTGATGGTGACCGCGATGTTTTTTACGCCGAGACGATCGGCAATGGCGCGCGTTGCGCCCGATAATTTCAGCGTGGGTTTGCCGCTCGGTTCGCGCACCACTTCGATATCGATCCAGCGCACGCCGCGCGCCCAGCCGGTTCCAAGGGCTTTCATCGTGGCTTCCTTGGCGGCAAATCTTCCGGCAAATCGTTCGGCGCGGTTACGGTGCCTTTCGCAATAACTGATTTCTGAGGGAGTGAACAGCCTTTTCAATAAAGCACGGCCGCGGCGGGCAATTGCCGCCTCAATGCGATCGACTCCGGTGATATCAATCCCCAGGCCCACGATCATGTCCAGCCCTCCAGGTTTCGGACGCGTGCATTACACATGCTTTATTATACTTCGTCATGATTGGGCGGGCATGAGCGGGGACGATAAGCTACATTAGTAAAAGAGACACAGGACAAACATGGCGCGAGCGATTAAAACTCGAACTTCAGGACGTCTTCTCAAACCACGCGGAAAACGTGCAGCTCCTCGGAAAGGCAAGTCGGCATGGAAAATTCGACGAGTGCGTGGCGTGCAAGTCGTGGAATCCGCGGCTTTTGACAAACTTCGCTGGCTCACGCATGGATTCAGCACGCGGCCGGGCGGCGCAAGCCACATCCAGGAAAGGGAAAAAACCGCGCTGAATCTCGGCTTTACGGAATGGGATGGACACGAGCGAGTAGTGGCAAATCGAGAAAAATTTCTGGCAGCGATTGGCGCGCGCAAAATGTCGTTCATTACGATGCGTCAATTCCATTCGGACGCAATCCAGCTTGCTGCCGCACCTTGCGCGGAAACTCCCAGCGCCGACGCGCTCATCACCAACACTCCGGGTTTGCTGCTCGGCGTGCAAACCGCTGATTGCGTGCCCATTCTGCTGGCGGATACCAAGCGGCGCGCGGTGGCCGCAATTCATGCGGGCTGGCGCGGCACGCTGGCGCGGATAGCGGTAAAAACTCTGGGACGAATGCGCATGGAATTTGGAACGCGTGCGAGCGACGTGGTTGCCGCGATCGGACCCGCCATTGGCCAAAGCTGCTATGAAGTAGGCGCTGAAGTTGCCCAGGCTTTTGCCAATCAATTTCCGCCTGCCGCGGAATGGTTCGAAGGACCATTTGCCCAACTGAGTGATGGCGTGGACCCGCTATGGCTGCCATGGCTCACGATGATGCCGCCCGGGCATGTGCCCCCGCCGCCGCGTGTGCAGCTCGATTTGCGCGCGGCTAATCGCTGGCAATTGATCGATGCGGGCGTGCCGGAAAAAAATATTGAAGTGAGCGACTTGTGCACCGCATGCAGTAAGGATCTGCTCTTCAGCTACCGCCGTGAAGGCGCCAAAACAGGCCGCATGATGGCCGTGATTGGAATTCAGTAGAACAGGCTTCAGCCTGTTTTCTTTTGACTTTTATTTGTACCGGCAGAAAACCAGAAAGAAAACAGGCTGAAGCCTGTTCTACTGAAGAGCAACGAACGGGCTGGGCGTTTCCATCAGCGCCAACTGCCCACACGCCGCGAAAACATCCTGCCCGCGCGAGTAACGCACGAATGTAGGAACTCCCTTTTCTACAAGTATCCGTTGAAATTCATCGATACTTTCCGCGGTCGGCGCGCGGTACGGCAGCTTTCCGGGATTCCACGGAATCAGATTTACTTTGGCGCGCATGTTGGCTACAAGGCGCACAACGCGGCGCGCGTCTTCCGGCGTGTCATTCAATCCGCCGAGCAGTACATATTCAAACGTAAAATATTCGCGCGGACGCAGCGGATATTTCCGGCAAGCCTCAAACAAAACCTCCAACGGGTATTTGCGATTGATGGGCATGAGCGAATTGCGTTGCTCGTTGCTCGATGCATTCAGCGAAATGGCCAGGCTCGGCCGAATTTTTTCCTGTCCCAGACGTTCAATGCCGGGAACGATGCCGCTGGTCGAAAGCGTGATGTGTCGCGGGCCGAGGCCGACTCCTTTCGGATCGAGCAGAATTCGGACAGCCGCCATCGTCGCGTCATAATTCAGCAGCGGTTCGCCCTGCCCCATCAACACCACGTTGGTTTGCGGCGCGAGTTGCCCGCGATTTTCTTCAAGCGCAATGAGAACCTGGCCCACGATTTCGCCGGGCGTAAGGTTGCGGATCAATCCTAATTGCGCGGTAAGGCAAAAATGGCAGTCCACAGCGCAGCCGGCTTGCGTCGAAATGCAAATCGTTTGCCGGCCATCGCGCGGCATAAAAACGGATTCGATCTGCGCGAGCTTTGGCCCGCCTTCACCCGCCGCACCGCCGATCGAAAAGAGATACCGGATCGAGCCGTCGACGGAAGCAAAACTTTTCCCCACACGTGGCGGCGTGATGCGCGCTTCCTGCGCGAGCCGTTCGCGAAGAGCCGCCGGAATATTTGTGATGCCCGCAAAGTCAAAATGGCGCTCGGCATACATCGCATGGTAAAGCTGCGCGGCGCGAAACGGGCGCTCGCCCAGTGACGCGACGTACTCGCGCAATTCGTCCGCCGATTTTCCCAGCAATTCTACAGGCACGTACCTGCTCCTGATCCTATCCTCCAATCTTAACATGTGCCTAGCGTCCAGTAGGGCAGGCTTCAGCCTGTCAGCTTTTGACTTTCTGAGACGTGACACAAAATATAAAAGAAGACGCGCGGAAGCCTGTACTACCGGCGCAGATGTGTGAACCGCACCGGCCCGGAGCAGACAAGTCGCATTCACATGCGAACGTGTGCCACAATATGAAAATGAACCAACCGGCCAGAGATATTCAAAAGGCGGAACTGCCGAACGGCGTTGTCATAGTTACGGAGAAGATGCCGCACGTCCGATCCGTGTCCGTGGGAATTTGGCTGGGCACAGGATCGCGCGCCGAAACTTCAGGTCGCAATGGCATCGCCCATTTTATCGAGCACATGTTGTTCAAGGGAACGAGCAATCGTACGGCGGAGCAGATTGCACAGTCGATGGATTCGGTCGGCGGAATGCTCGATGCATTCACGGGCAAGGAAATGACTTGCTTCAACGCAAAAGTGCTCGACGAGCATCTTCCCGTAGCGCTTGACGTGCTTTCTGATCTGGTCCTTCATCCTCGATTTGACCCGGAAGATATCGCCAAGGAAAAACAGGTGGTCCTCGAAGAAATTAAAATGGAAGAGGACAACCCTGAATATTTGATCCACGAATTATTCACGCAGAATTTCTGGCGCGGGCATCCGCTCGGAATGCCTATTCTTGGCAATCCGGACAGTGTGTCGCAATTTTCAAAGGCCACCGTGACGGAATGTTTTGAGGAATGGTATGCGCCAAACCGCGTGGTGATCACGGCGGCAGGAAATCTGGAACACGCGCACCTGGTGGATCTGGTCTCGCGCGCATTTGGCGATGCGGTTCGATCCGCGGCCGCGGTAAAACCCGCGCCACCCACGACGCATGCCTGCGTTGAGCAGCGCGACAAAAAAGAACTCGAACAGGTTCACATCCTGCTCGGCGTTCCGTCTTACCCACTTGCGCACGAACGCCGCTATGCCGCCTCACTTCTAAACGTAATTCTCGGCGGCGGAATGTCTTCACGCCTGTTTCAGAATATTCGCGAGCGGCAGGGCCTGGCCTACGCCATCGAAAGCGATCTTTCGCCTTACACGGATTCTGGCGTGCTTTCCGTGTATGCGGGAACATCCCGCGAATCCGCCACCAAACTGATCCGCTCGGTGTGCGATGAGTTTCGCAGCGTGCGCGCCGATGGAGTGAGTACGGAAGAATTGCGCCGCGCGAAAGATCACTTGAAAGGCTCCATGATGCTTTCGCTGGAATCGACGAGCGCGCGCATGTCCAACCTGGCCCGGCAGGCCATGTACCTTCAACGCTTTATTTCGTTGGACGAAATGCTGGCCTCGATCGAGGCCGTTACGCGCGAGGAAGTCCACGCGATCGCAAGAGATTTTTTCGATCCGGACCGCATCACTCTAACGGTGCTTGGCAGCCTGAATGGTTTCCGCGCCACGCGCGATTTGCTGGCTTAGGTTTTCTGTAGCGACAGGCTTCAGCCTGTTCTATTCATGCGTGATTGACGTTCGCCTCACGCTTTGTCATTATTCCTTGGACTTGCGCCCATCCGCGCAGGTCCGCCGGGGGATTTTATCAGTTTGCGCATCACCATTCTTGGATCAGGCAGTTCGGGCAATTGCACATTGCTCGAAACGAATACCACCCGGCTGCTGGTTGATGCAGGCCTCGGCAAAAAAGAAACATTGCGGCGCCTCGCTGCTGTTGGCCGCGATGTTGACCGCCTCGACGGCATCGTCATTTCCCACGAACATAGCGATCACATCGGGTCTCTCGCGCAGGTTTTGGGACAGTGGCGCACGACGGTTTATCTGAACGAAGCCACGCACACGGAAGTGATGCGCATCCTGCCGCAAACTTCGCATAAACGTCTCGATCGCGTGGAACATATTCGTGCCGGACAAAAATTTATTGTCGGCGATATTGAAGTTTCTCCGTTTGCCATCCCACACGATGCGGTCGATCCGCTGGGATACACCTTCCGCGCGAATGGAACAAAAGTCGCCATCGTCACCGACCTCGGCTATTTGCCCGAACTCGTGAAAGTGCATTTGCGCGAAGCCGATTGCCTGGTCCTCGAATCGAATCACGACCTCGAAATGCTCAAGGTGGGGCCGTATCCCTGGCACATCAAGCAGCGCGTGATGAGCCGCACGGGGCACCTGTCCAATCACACGGTCAGCGAATATCTTTCCGACGCGGAAGGGTTTGATGCACACGCGCGCTATGTGGTCCTCGCGCATCTTTCCGAGAACAACAACAATCCTGACGTCGCGCGAATTTCCGCTGAAGAAGCGCTCGCACGGCGCACGGGAGCAGCGGCGTTCTCCGGTGAATTGATCATCGCCAGGCAGGAAGCTCCGATTCCCACGCTGAATTTGTAACTCTCGCCAGAATTTCCAGGAGTTTCCATGAGCCAATTACTTACGGTTGTCGCGCGACTTCGGGCTAAGCCCGGACAAGAAACGGAACTTCGCCACCAGTTGCAGCGCTTGGTGATACCCACACGTGCCGAGGCGGGCTGCATAACCTATGAGCTGAGCGAGTCGAGGAACGAACCGGGGCATTTTTTGTTTTATGAGGTTTGGAAAAGTGACGCCGCCCTGGAGGAACATTTTCAAACTTCGCATATGAAGGCGCTTGGGAAATTGTTGCCGGAATTGCTGGCTGAGCCGATGGATTTGAGCAGGTGGGGGAAATTGTAGTTTTACCTTGAATCGATTTATTGCGCTTCGATTGGTGCTTCATTCGCGGAAAAACCCCGCCTCTGACCCTTCGCGTTCTATCAGGACAAGAGAGGCAAGCTACTCGCAGGCTGCGGAAAAAAGGCCTTGTTCTGTCATTCTGAGCGAAGCGAAGAATCTCTCTTCGAATTAAGTATAGGCAAGAAACAGGGAGAGATTCTTCGCTTCGCGCAGAATGACAGAGTATTGGGTTTTTCCGCAGCCTGCTAGGGCTGATGCGGCACGGATTCTGTGTACACGCGGTACCAATCTGCGGTGATTTCATGCTGTGCTTGCTCGAGGGTTAAACTCCCGGAACAGACTTCTGCGTGAAGATAGTTTTCCACCTTGTCTTTGGAATGTGCGCCGCCATCCGCGATCGAAGTTTCGAAGGGTTCAGGCCACAGGTTTTTTGGATCGGTAGGGTTCCCGCCAAGTTCAAGTGGAATGAAATGGTCTTCTTCGTAATCCCGCATGCGTGAATCGGAATAACTGTATTCTTCGATTTGTTCTTTTTTCAGCCGGCTTGTGTAGCTGGCTTCGGGGCGAACGGTTCTGGTGCTCCATCGCGGGTTGCAAATTGTTTCGCGAATATTTTCCTGCGTAATTTCCGGATTAACCGCACCGGGAGTGCGCGCCGGATCGGGATAAATGTCCGCAGGGCCGACATGAGCCTGGGGGACTTCTCCAATGGGCGATGAATTGGTGCTCGAAGATTGATTCCGCGAATGAATGAACCATATCAGCGCAAGAAGAATAAGAATGAAAAGCAAAAATGTGACAGGACTTTGGCGTCTAGGCATCCGCAACAGTTTAACTCAACTGAGGAATAGCGTTTTGTGGCGCGGGCTTCAGCCTGTGCGGGTTTAATCCTTGCAAGGCCCAAACCCGCACAGGCTGAAGCCTATGCCACATGAGACCAAAAATTCAGGTATCATCGTTGAGGATTTTTAAAACCAAACTTTTAATTGTAACGCAGGGGAGTTTCGATTGATTTCACGATATACACGCGATGAGATGGGCCAAATCTGGAGCGAGGAGGGCCGCTTCCGTCGTTGGCTTGAAGTGGAGTTGGCAGCGACGGAGACGCTAGCCGAAACGGGAGTTGTCCCGGCCGCGGCTGCCGCCAAAATTCGCGAGAAAGCGCGCGTCGACGCAGGAGTCGTAAAGCGCATCGCGGAACTCGAAGCCAAGGTAAAGCATGACGTGATTGCCTTCACCATGGCCGTTGGCGAGACGATTGCCGATCCCGAGGCCGCGCGCTGGCTGCACTATGGCCTGACATCGAATGACATCGTTGATACTGCGCAGGCCCTGCAAATTCGCGAGGCTTCCCGCCTGATCGAGCATGGACTCATCCGCATGGGCGAAGTTCTCGAACGCCGCGCGTATGAATTCAAGGACACTCCGCAAATCGGCCGCACGCACGGCATCCATGCCGAGCCCATCACGTTCGGCCTGAAAGTAGCCAACTGGTTCGCCGAAAACCGCCGCAATCTTGAACGCTTCGGCCAAGCCTCTGCACAAATGGCTGTGGGGAAAATTTCCGGCGCCGTGGGCAACGCCTCTCACCTGGGACCGGACGTAGAAGCCTCGATCTGCAAGCGACTCGGTCTTGGCGTGGCTCCCGTGGCTTCGCAAGTGATTCAGCGCGACCGCCACGCGCAATATCTATCTACACTGGCGATTCTCACTGCCACGCTCGAAAAAATTGCCTTGGAAATTCGCCACTTGCAGCGCACGGAAGTGCGCGAGGCGGAAGAGCCGTTTGGCGGCGAGCAGCGCGGGAGTTCAGCGATGCCGCACAAGCGCAATCCAGTGTCGAGCGAACAAGTGTGCGGCCTCGCGCGGATCGTCCGCGCGAATGCTGGCGCGGCGTTTGAAAATATCGCCCTCTGGCATGAGCGCGACATTTCGCACAGCTCAGTCGAGCGCGTCATCCTTCCCGATTCAACCATCCTTGCCGATTATTTGCTCGCGCGTATGACGGACATCGTTTCCGGCATGCGTGTTTTCCCCGAACGCATGCGCCGCAACCTGGACGCGACTGGCGGCCTCGTGTTTTCCGGCCAGCTCATGCTGGATCTGATTGAGGCAGGCGCGCCGCGCGAAGACGCCTACAAATGGGTGCAGGAACATGCCATGGCGGCATGGGAAACGGAAACGAACTTCCGCCAGCGCGTGGTAAGCGACGCGCGCATTAAAATTTTCCTGGATAGAAACGCTCTGGAAAATACCTTCGACCTGAAGCGACACTTGCGCTTCGTGGATGCAATTTTTGCCCGCGTTTTTGGGGAAAAGTAAGCCGCGTTAAAACATCGCTGCTGATGTCCGCTGCTGTAGCCCGCCTCTCTTGCCCTGAGTGAACGCGAAGGGTCAGAGGCGGGGGTTTAAATTAAATAGTGGCAAGAAGTAAGCGACGTGCGAGAACGAATTGACGAGCGTGCCCGCGCCACACAAAAGCCTCGCCTCTGAAGAGGCGAGCTACAGTAAACCAACAAACCAAATCAAACCCGCTGAACGTAGCGCGCTTCCGACGTATCTACCCTAACTCTGTCGCCAGTATTCACGAACGGCGGCACCTGAATCATCAATCCCGTTTCCAGTTTCGCCGCCTTCATCACTGCGCTGGCGGTGGCTTTCTGCACGGTCGGCTCTGTATCAACCACGGTTAAGTCCATGGTATCCGGGATGACCACGCCGATGACCTTGTTTTCGTAAAACTCGAGCTTCACCGTGGTATTGGGAATCAGGTAATACACCGCTTCGCCCAATATGTCCGCGTCGACATGAAACTGCTCG
>Ga0210386_10001776_pt1 | contig 18929 bp, 22 predicted proteins | sample IncBWH32OmetaG_FD_160091 | JGI IMG/M metagenome (GOLD analysis project Ga0210386, IMG submission 160091) | Forest soil microbial communities from Barre Woods Harvard Forest LTER site, Petersham, Massachusetts, United States - Inc-BW-H-32-O ... | reverse complement strand
CGTCAACATCTACGTCAACGACGAGGACGTTCGATTTTCGGGCGGGCTGGACACTGCGATCACCGACGGCGACTCGGTCACCATCTTGCCCGCCGTCGCGGGTGGGTAAGCGTGCCGCATGACCCGATACGACTCGCTGCTCGCCGCCTTGGGCAACACCCCGCTGGTGGGACTGCAGCGGTTGTCGCCCCGCTGGGATGAGGAGCCGGACGGTCCTCATGTGCGGCTGTGGGCCAAGCTTGAGGACCGCAACCCGACCGGCTCGATCAAAGACCGGCCTGCGCTGCGGATGATCGAGCAAGCCGAGGCCGAGGGCCGACTGACGCCGGGGGCGACGATCCTAGAGCCCACCAGCGGCAACACCGGTATCTCACTGGCGATGGCAGCGCGGTTGAAGGGCTATCAGCTGATCTGCGTGATGCCGGAGAACACCTCGATCGAACGCCGACAACTGCTCGAGCTCTACGGCGCGCAAATCGTTTTCTCGTCGCCCGAGGGCGGGTCGAACACCGCTGTGGCGACCGCCAAGGAATTGGCTGCTGACAACCCGTCGTGGGTGATGCTCTACCAGTACGGCAACGCGGCCAACACCGACTCGCACTACTACGGCACCGGCCCCGAGCTGTTGAAAGATCTGCCCGAAATCACTCATTTCGTCGCCGGGCTGGGCACGACCGGGACGTTGATGGGCACCGGCCGGTTTCTGCGTGAGCAGGTCCCCGAGATCCGGATCGTGGCCGCCGAACCCCGCTACGGCGAGGGCGTCTATGCGCTGCGCAACCTCGATGAGGGATTTGTACCCGAACTCTACGACCCGAAGGTGTTGACGACCCGCTACTCAGTCGGCGCCGCCGACGCGATCCGCCGCACCCGCGAGCTCGTTGACGCCGAAGGCATCTTCGCGGGGATTTCCACCGGCGCGGTGTTACATGCCGTGCTGGGTATCGCAGCGAAGTCCGTCGATGCCGCTGAGCGCGCCGACATCGCGTTCGTGGTGGCCGACGCGGGATGGAAATATCTATCGACGGGTGCCTACGCCGGTAGCTTGGACGAAGCGGAAGACGCTTTGGAAGGGCAGCTGTGGGCATGACCGCCAGCGATGAGGAGGAGCGGCGCAGATGACCGCCGGCTCGACACACACACCGGCACGGCAGCCGAAGAAACGCTCCCCGTGGCTGGTCGGCGGAGCGACGATCATCAGCTTCGTGGCGCTGCTCTACATCGTCGAGGTGTTCGACCAGGTCGATGACCACCAGCTCGATTACAACGGCATCCGGCCGCTGGAGGCCGACGGCCTGTGGGGCATCTTGTTCGCTCCGCTGCTGCACGCGAACTGGGCGCATCTAGCGGCCAACACCGGACCCGCGCTGGTGCTCGGCTTTCTGGTCACGCTGGCCGGGCTGTCCCGGTTTCTGTGGGCGACGGCGATCGTATGGATCGTCGGCGGCTTCGGCACCTGGCTTATCGGCAACATGGGATCGCCCTGTGGCGAGACCGATCACATCGGCGCGTCGGGACTGATCTTCGGCTGGCTGACCTTCCTGCTTGTCTTCGGATTCTTTACCCGCTCGGGCTGGCAGATTGTGATCGGGATCCTGGTACTCATCGGCTACGGCGGGGTCCTGTGGGGCGCCGTGCCGGTTCTCAATGTCTGCGGAGGTGTGTCCTGGCAGGGGCATCTCTGCGGTGGAATCGCCGGCGTGCTCGCCGCCTACCTGCTGTCGAGCCCGGAACGCAAAGCTCGCGAGCTTCGCCGCCGCGGGCCCCAACGACCCCTCAAAGCTTGAGCAGAGATGAGTAATGCACTGGCCCCCATCGGGGTCTTCGACTCCGGCGTCGGCGGGCTGACGGTGGCGCGCGCCATCATCGACCAACTGCCCGACGAGGACATCATCTACGTCGGCGACACCGGCAACGGCCCCTACGGCCCGCTGACGATTCCCGAGATCCGCGGGCATGCGCTGGCCATCGGCGACGACCTCGTCGACCGCGGAGTCAAGGCCCTGGTGATCGCCTGCAACTCGGCATCCTCGGCATGCCTGCATGACGCGCGGGAGCGCTACGACGTGCCCGTCGTTGAAGTGATCCTGCCCGCGGTGCGTCGCGCGGTCGCCGCAACCCGCAACGGTCGCATCGGCGTGATCGGCACTCAGGCCACCGTGGCCTCGGGGGCCTACGAGGACGCGTTCGCCGCCGCGCGGGACACCCAGATCACCGCGGTGGCCTGCCCGCGGTTCGTCGATTTCGTCGAGCGCGGCATCACCAGTGGCCGCCAGGTGCTCGGATTGGCCGAGGGTTACCTCGAGCCGTTGCAGCGCGCCGATGTCGACACGCTGGTACTGGGTTGCACCCACTATCCGCTGCTTTCCGGACTGATCCAGCTGGCAATGGGCGAGACCGTCACGCTGGTCTCCAGTGCCGAGGAGACCGCGAAGGAGCTGCTACGGGTGCTCACCGAGCGCGATTTACTGCATCCGCACCCCGATCATCCCGAGGTTTCCGCGCCGGGTCGGGTCTTCGAAGCCACCGGTGATCCGGAGGCGTTTCTCCGCCTCGCGGCGCGGTTTTTGGGACCGGCGATCACCGGCGTCCACCCCATCCACCGCCACGTCGCGACACCCAGCTGAACCTGTCGCATACGAAAGCTGAGATGTTTTCGCCAACATGGCAGTGGGCATGGCACAGTAGTGACCGTGCGAATTACCGTGCTGGGCTGCTCGGGGAGCGTCGTCGGCCCGGATTCGCCCGCATCGGGTTATCTGCTGAGGGCGCCGGACACCCCGCCCCTGGCGATCGACTTCGGTGGAGGCGTCCTCGGTTCGCTGCAACGCCACGCCGATCCGGGTTCGGTCCACGTGTTGTTGTCGCACCTGCACGCCGACCACTGCCTCGACCTACCCGGATTGTTCGTCTGGCGCCGCTACCACCCGTCGCCGCCGGCCGGTAAGGCCTTGATGTACGGCCCGAGCGACACCTGGTCGCGGCTCGGTGCGGCGTCGTCGCCGTACGGCGGCGAGATCGACGATTTCTCCGACATTTTCGATATCCGGCACTGGGTCGACGGTGAGACGGTCAACGTGGGCGCGCTGACAGTCTTGCCGCGGCTGGTGTGTCATCCGACCGAGTCGTTCGGCCTGCGCATCACCAATCCCGCGGGCGCGACGTTTGTGTACAGCGGTGATACTGGGTACTGCGACGCGGTCATCGAGTTGGCCCGCGGCGCCGACGCCTTCCTCTGTGAGGCGTCCTGGACAGACTCGCCTGAGCGTCCACCCAACTTGCACTTGTCGGGCACCGAGGCCGGGCGGATCGCGACCGCAGCGGGAGTAGGGGAGCTGTTGCTCACCCACATCCCGCCATGGACCTCCCGCGAGGACGTGATCAGCGAGGCGAAAGCCGAATTCGGCGGCCCAGTGCATGCGGTGGTCTGCGGCGAGACGTTCAACGTCGGCCGCTCCTGATCGGGTAGCCGCGGCTAGGGCCGAATTGCCCAGCTCCTCCTCATCGCGCTGCGCGCTCTGCATCGTCGCCGCGCTAGGGTTGGCGGCGTGTCCAAACGAGAAGACGGCCGCCTCGACGACGAGCTTCGACCGGTTGTCATCACCCGCGGGTTCACCTCGCACCCGGCGGGTTCGGTGGTGATCGAGTTCGGCCAGACCAAAGTCATGTGCACGGCAAGCGTCACCGAGGGCGTGCCCCGCTGGCGCAAGGGGTCAGGGTTGGGCTGGCTCACCGCCGAATACGCGATGCTGCCGTCGGCCACCCACACTCGCGGAGACCGCGAATCGGTGCGAGGCCGCCTGTCGGGCCGCACTCAAGAGATCAGCCGATTGGTCGGCAGGTCGCTGCGTGCATGCATCGATCTCGCGGCGTTGGGGGAGAACACCATTGCGATCGACTGCGATGTGCTGCAGGCCGATGGCGGTACTCGCACCGCGGCCATCACGGGCGCTTACGTCGCGCTGGCCGATGCGGTGACGTACTTGTCCGCCGCCGGCAAGCTGTCCGATCCGCGGCCGCTGTCATGTGCGATCGCGGCGGTCAGCGTCGGCGTGGTCGACGGCCGAGTGCGGGTGGACCTGCCCTACGAGGAAGACGCCCGCGCCGAGGTCGACATGAACGTCGTCGCCACCGACACGGGGACCTTGGTCGAGGTCCAGGGGACGGGCGAGGGTGCGACATTCCCGCGCTCGACACTCGACAAGCTGCTCGACGTCGCGCAGGGGGCCTGCGACAAACTCTTTGCGGTGCAGCGTGAGGCGTTGGCTCTGCCGTATCCGGGTGTGTTGCCCGAGGGGCACCCTCCGCAGAAGGCGTTCGGAAGCTGACCCTCCTTTTAGTCGCCAGCCGCAACCGCAAGAAACTGGCCGAGCTGCGTCGCGTGTTGGATGCCGCCGCGCTCACGGGACTGACGTTGGTGTCACTTGACGACGTGCCGCCGTTTGACGAAGCGCCGGAAACCGGTGCGACCTTCGAGGACAACGCACTGGCCAAGGCTCGCGACGGGTTGGCCGCGACCGGGCTGCCGACCGTCGCCGACGACTCCGGGTTGGAGGTCGCCGCGCTGAACGGCATGCCCGGTGTGCTCTCGGCGCGGTGGTCGGGTGCGCATGGCGACGACGCCGGCAACACCGCGTTGCTGTTGGCGCAGCTGCGTGATGTGCCCGATGAGCGACGTGGTGCGGCGTTCGTGTCGGCGTGCGCGCTGGTATCGCAGTCGGGTGAAGTTGTGGTCCGCGGCGAGTGGCCCGGCGCCATCGCGCGAGAGCCCCGCGGCGACGGGGGCTTCGGCTACGACCCGGTCTTTATCCCGGACGCTTTCAATTGCACTGCGGCGCAACTGAGCCCGGTCGACAAAGACGCGGTGTCGCATCGCGGTCGCGCGCTTACATTGTTGTTGCCGGCGCTGCGAGCGCTGGCGGCTGAAGCACGCTGAGTCAGCGAATTGTGTTGGGCTACAGGGCGAAGCGAGTCTTGACGTCCCTGGTCTGGAAGTGCTCGACAATGATCCCGACCAGCGGGATGGTTCCGGCCAACAGCACGCCGATCGTCTTGCCGATCGGCCACCGGACCTTGACGGCAAGATTGAAAGCCGCCAATACGTAAGTGAAATACACCCAGCCGTGCACGACTTCGATCCAGCGGATTTCGTGATGGAAGACCAGGTGCGAGACGATCTCGTAGCACAGCGCGATGAGCCAGATACCCGTCGTCCACGCCATCACGCGATAGCCCAGCAGCGCGGTGCGGATCTTGTCGGCTGGCGTCGTCTGCGGCGCTTGGGGCGTCTCGGGTGTGGTCATGCGGTGGTCCTGTTCTGTCTTTCGGCATCGCGCTCTGCGAGCTCGGCGAGGTAGGCGTTGTACTCGCGCAGCGCCGGATCCGCGGCCTGCTGCTGTGCGGGTTTGGGTCGCTCGGGCAGCAGTCCGTCGGGCAGTTCGGTCATGGCACGGTCCTTCGGCGGCTCGGGTGGTGCCTCCTCATAGCGGACGAACTTGCGGTAGGCGTACACACAGAATCCGGCGAACATCGGCCACTGCAGCGCATATCCGAGGTTCTGGAAGCTGCCTGACGTCGACTGAAACCTCGTCCACTGCCACCAGCCCAGAGCCAGGCAACCAGCGGCCGCGAGGATCACCAGCACAATCAGCGCGGGTCTCCGACGACCTGTAGTGGACACGCTTAGACGGTACTCCGAGGTCGTTGGCGGGGACTCATCACGCTTTCGGCCCGACGAATTCGTCGAGTCGCGGGAGGGGCCACCGACAGATTCGTCAACGACGTGAGCGGTACGCTCGTGAGGCTTGCGGGCGTGATGGAACGGCAGACATGCCGGCTTTAGGTGCCGGTGCTCGGAAGAGCGTGAGGGTTCAAATCCCTCCGCCCGCACCGATCCCGTGGGGGTGTTTGCTCAGCTAGATAGCGGTTTTCGTGGTTGCTGACGCCCCTCATTTTGGCTCTGTGAGCACATTTTGAGCACAACCGCGAGATGACCCTAAGCATCTAGCAAACGCCACCCGGAGCCCCACAACGAATCCGGCGTCTACGTCGGGTGACGTACCCCTGACACTGGACCAAGGATAGAGAAGCCGACGTCGGAGCCGACGTCGCCTTCAAGCGGATCGCGAAGATGGCTTGGGCAGTAGACGTCCGCTGATACGGCGATGAATCTGACTGCGGTTCTTTTAACCCGATTAGAAATTTGGTGGTAAGCCGGATTTTCCTCGAAAATAGCGTTCATCTGTTCGTTTACCACGGTCTCGACCGAGACGCCGCCATCGAGTTCGCTACAAATTTGATGCGCTCGGGCGACGAGAGCAGGTAAGTCATCGATGAGGGGAATCTGATCTTGTGCGAGCAGCGCCACAAACTGATCCTGCTGCTGGCTTGGGTCGGCGCCTGCCGCGCCAGCGCAAATCATTGCGGCGGTCAGCACCACCGAGGCGCTAACCAGAGCGTCTGCAAGGCTGGTGATGCCGGTGCGCACGGCAGGATTTCCATTTCTTCGGTGTCGTCTGCTCGGTATCCAATTCAACCCGAGTGACGACAGGGCGTCCATAGGCACGGAACAGTCTAAGCCCATAGCGTGTTCTCGCAGCTAGATGGCCATTTACCAGTGTGGCCAGGATAGCTGTTGAGGGTTCGAATCCCTCCGCCCGCACCGATGTTTTGAACCTATTCGTGCAGCCTGCTGGTGTACCCGGGCTACAAGGCGCACTTGTATCGCTGCAAGTACACGACGGCTACTTCGACGCCTTCGCTGGATGAACGATCAATGCCATGAACATTTCAACGAACACCAACAACATCCATGGCACGGGAATCGGATTCCTGCGCAACGGCACGGCCCGCGCTCTGCTGGCCATGGCGATCACCGCGACCGCCGTCGGCCTTGCTGCGACGAGCTACGCCGACGACGGAGCGGCATCGCAGCTGCAACCGCTAATGCCCACACCGGCGAACACTCAGCTCACCGACGGCCCTGCTGCCATTCCAGACGACGGCATCCATATGCACTTTCTGGTCAACGGATCCGCGACCGACGTTCTTGGCGCGTACAAGACCGCGCTCGAACATAAGGGCTGGGCAGTGACCGTCGTGAGTTCAGAGGGCTGGGGAGGCGCCGGCAGCGCAACCTACACCGCGACCCGGGGCACGACCTATGGCGTGTTCAGCGGAGGAGGCGCCGGTAGCAGAACCGACCTCAATGCGTGCGCATGGCCGTCAAAGCCCTCGAACCCCAACTGCGGCGGTGGCAACCGACGTTAGCCGCGGTAGCCCTTGGGCTTCGCCTGAATTCCTGTAAACGCAAAACTCCCCGCGCCACGTCATTGTGGCGCGGGGAGCTAGTTACGACCGGATTATGTTGTGGCCGGGCCAGGAAGCGTACCCGGTGCCGGGCTTGAGTTCTGCGGTGCGCTAGGCGAGTTCGGCACTGCACCAGGAGCCGAGGTCCCTGGCACGTTCGACGTCCAGATCAGAATGTCTTGCATTTCGTCGTTGTAGACGACGCCATTCGGCGGTGCGCCGGTCACGTCGAAGTACAGCGTGCCGGTCGACTCGCTGCCCTGCGGGATCGGGGCCGGGTTGAGGCTGCCCGGGGCCTGAACCTTGTCGATCACCCGGTAGTTCTGACCGTTGGGCCCGCGGGCGATGAAGTCGTTAACCATAGGGGTAACCAGCCCGCCGTCCGACCTGGCGGTGATGTCTGCCTGGTAGAGCGTCCCTTTAGGGGTGTAGCCGGGGATCGCCACGCTGCTGGGTTGCAGGTTGCTCACCGTGTAGTTGGTCACCAACGGCCCGTCGATCAGCGGTTCGCTGGTACCGAATCCCTGGATGTTTGGTGGCGCAGCCGAGGCAACTGCTGCTGAGGCAACGCTCACAGCAGCGATTCCAGCGGCGCCGATGGCCGTCTTGACAGTCGTCGTTGTGATTTTCACGATGGCTCCTTGGCTCCTTCATTTTCTTGGCGGTTACCTGGTATTGAGGCCAGACCGTGACAGTCGCATAGCCCAGCGACCGAAATTTCAAACGTAACCCGCATCGCGAAATGCCTTGCTCGGCCGGGCTACCTGCGTAAATAGCGCGATATCACTTTGCGCGGAAGTACGGTTCCGAATAACTTCTTTAACACGCGTCACTTGTATTGGTATCGCTTGCAACCAATTTGGAAAGCTGACACGGCAGTAAATATCCAATTGTCTCGGAGATGGAGTAGCCCCTCGTCGCGAGGGCCGGTCGCAGCGCTCCAGCAGAGTGACCGCGGCTTCGCGGTGTCCGGCAGTCGTGGCTTCGGCGGGTGTGCGAGCAGTTGCCAACGGCGTAGTGGCCGGACCCCGTGAACTGGTACACGACGAACGAGAGCCGTTCATCGGTGGGTACAGATGGCAGCGTGGCGGGCTGGGGTGGGTAGCCCAGTGATGAGTACCGGCAGTGGTTGTAGGCGCGTTTCCAATCGCTGATAATCACGCGGGCATGCGCCAGTGACCAGAAGCTGCTGATGTTGAGATCAAGCTACCGCGCGGGGATTCGGGAATAGACGCAGAACTGAAGAAGCTTGAGCAGTCATGACCAAAGAGATACCTGACACCGAAACCGTGAAGGCGTTTGAAGAGATACCTGACACCGAAACCGTGAAGGCGTTTAACGCCGAAGTCGTCGACGATTTCAGGGCTAACGCCGGCAAAGTCGGAGGCCAGTTTGAGGGCGCCCCCTTGTTGCTGCTTACCACGACCGGCGCGAAATCCGGACAGCCACGCGTCAGCCCGCTGGTCTATCTGCGCATCGACGGCAAGGTGTTAATCCTCGGGTCCTTCCACGGAGCCGATTTCCACCCGGGCTGGGTGCACAACCTGCGGGCCAACCGGCGGGCGCACGTCGAGGTCGGCGCCGAGTCGTTCGACGTCACCGCCCACGAGTTATCGGCCGGCGAGCGCGAGCAGATCCTGCCCAAGGTCAGCGCCGCGGTGCCGGCGTTCGTCGAGTCTCAAGCCAAGACCAAGCGCGTGATCCCGCTTTTCGAGCTGCAGCGGGTCTAGTTTCGCAGCGTAGCGGGCTGCGGGTTAGTAGCCAGTGACCAGAAGCAGGCAGGTGTCTGGAGGTTCAGCCGATGGGTCTTCACGGTTGATCAGGCCAACCTACGACTTGCGTGGCCAGGAACCCGTCGCGTGAATGTTCTTGTGCCCCACCCAACGGCGGTGACGGAAAAAACTCATCCAGTTAGGGTCTGATTTCCACCTGGTCGTCGGGGTTGAAGTAACGCTCTGTTCCGTCGGTGAACTTCACGGTGCACATTTGGGGTAGGGGACTGCCGTCGTGGGGGCTCGACTCGCAGACAACCCTTGTTTTGACCCGCTTCCAGGCGTTGTCCCCTTCACCGTGCTCGCGGAAGAGGTAGCCGGGGAGGCGGTTAGTGAGGTCAACCGCCCGCATGCGGAGCACTTGGCTGGGTGGGGTGGACATGCTTACCAATTCTGCCTGCTGGAGTTGGCGGTGTCGTCGGGAGCACCCGAACTTCGACCTGTCACCATTGACACGTGACCGCCGCGATTGTGGTGATACTGGCCCTTTTGGCCATCGGGATCGTCGTCGAAAGCCTTCTTCGGCTGAGAACGTGGCTGAAAAACTCACCCCCCGGGCACGACGGCCAACCACCGGCCGACGGCGGTCCGGACTGATCGCGGGAGGCCCTGCTCGGGACCCGACCACGATCTCGCAAGCGTTTGAGACGGGCTTGGCCCAAGTCGGCGCGGCGATCACGCAGTTTCCCGTCTCGGTGATCGACGACATCGTCGACGCGGTGGGCAGCGGAACCCTGGCGTCGATCTGATGCGCGCCGTTAGCAGCCCATCTCGATCTTGAAGGGTGCCGTAACGGAGACGCGTGGATCGTTGCGCTGAGACCCTTCGGCCGTGCCCGTGATCGTGTAGCTGCCGTTGGCGAAAACGGCTTTCGCATCACCGGCACCGACGTCGGCGACCCCGGTGAAGCCCGCGAAATTGTCGATATTGACCGATTCCAGCTTCGGCTTTTCGGAATCGAGCTTGAGCAATACGCGGACATTTGCCGGCGCGGCGGCGATGTTTGCGGTCAACAACCACTGCACCTGATTGCAGGTGACGGCGTGCGAGGTGCGGGTGTTGTTGTCGACAGTGATTCGAGCGGTTCGCTCCGTCACTTTTGCCGAACTAAAGCATCCCGCGCAGGATGCCGCTACCGCCGTAACGGTCACCGCCGCGGTGACGAACCGGCCTCCCACCGCGCACCTCCATTCGGACAGCCGCTTGCACGCGTGCTCGCGCCGCACGCCTTTTTCTACCAGCCGTAAGGCCGTCTTCGGGGGTAAATGTGCGTGGCCGGCTAACTGAGCGAGATCCGGCCCATCAGCAAGTCGATGATCGGCTTACCCGCGGCAAACGTTCCGGTATTCGACGAATTGACATGCCCGTAGTCGACAAGGAGGGTGACGCCGTTGATACCGGCGGCGGCGTCACTGTTGAGAAACGCCATCACGTTGCCCATCTGCTCTGGCGTGTGCACCTGGGCGCCGGTGGCCTCCCGGTAGTCCTGCGCGAAAGTCAGCCACAGATCAGCGTTGGCCCGGGCTAGGGGGGTGTCGGTCGGGCCGGGGCAGATCGCGTTGATACGCACGCCCTTGGCCAGGAACGGAAATGCGTGCGTGGCGACGTAGGCGTTGATGGCCTGCTTGCTGGTGCCGTAATGGCCGAAGTTGTCCGCCTCGTGGGCTTTGACCAGGCGTCTGCCGACTCGAAGTCGGGCGTCGCCAAGAACTCCTGGAGCCGCGGTAGATCGGTTTCCCATCCGATACCGGCCACCGAGGAGATGAAGCAGATGGCCGAACCGCGTTTCAGTTGGCCGTTGCTCATCAGTCGGTCGATCACGTGCCGATGGCCGATGAAGTTGATCTTCATCAGGTCCGGACCGTCGGCGATGCCGGCGGCAGAGAAGAGGGCGTCGACGGGTCCGCCAAGCTGCTCGAGCGCGCTGTCGATCGACGCCGGGTCCCGAAGGTCGACCTGGATCCCGCGGCCGAGGCCGGAGTCGACCGGCGCGTAGTCCAGGTTGATGACCTCGGCTCCGAGCGCGCCGACGATTTTGGCCGCCGCGGCGCCCATGCCGGTGGCACCTCCGACTATCAACGCCCGCTTGCCGTCGTAGCGGAACTGCTCGATACCAGTCATTTCTATCCTCTCTCGGGACGCCTGCAGTAAAGGCTCCGGTGTACTTTACGGGAAAGGCTCCGGTGCACTTCACGGGGAACAGATGTTTGGTACACGAGTGCGGCTCTTACTTACGTCTGCCGCGGTCTGCGGCGCCGCGCAGCACGGTGTCGCGGGCGTTGACCAACGCCGCCTGCTTGCCCTGAGCCCGCACGATGTTCTCCGGAACCCAGATGATGTCCATCACGTAGCGCGCCAGCATCGACAGCGAGGGGGAGTCCTGGATGCGGATGTCGCCCGAGTCAATCCCTTCCGACAGCAGTGCTCTCAGTTGTCGTAGTCGCATCGCGAACGCCAGCCCCGGGTTGGGCGTGTCGGGCGGCGATTGGCGCATCCAGGCGAGTTGGATCTTCCACTCGTCCGGGAATTGAGCCAACGCGTTGATGTTGACCCAACTCAGCGCGTCCAGCTTCTCCACTGGCGTGGCATCGGTGCGCAGAACACTGGCGAATCCACCGCCGGCCTTCTGACCGAACGACTCCATGATCGAGGCGAGCAGTTCGTCTTTCGAACCGATCAGTCGGTAGACGGTCCCGGTACCCAGTCCCGCCGCAGAGGCGATGTCCCTGATCGTGGTGACTTCGTAACCTTTTCGGCCGAACTCGGCTCGTGCCACCGCACGGACATGGGCGGCTTTGTCGTTGGCACCGGATTCGTTTTCGTCGCTCCACGTCTTGATTGCTGCTTCGGCGGCCGCGAAAGCGGGTGAGCTATCCAATTCTCGGTCACTGGGCGGTCGAGCGGCCAAACCGTGCAACATGATCCGGCACAAGACTGCCGCGGTCTGGTCGGGTGCGGCGTTGTGCCGGATGATGTCAAGCCCGACGTGCATCATGGTCTGGCAGATCCGGTCGGCCAGCGTCGGCAGGTCGATCTCGGATCTGATGTAGCCGCTCCACCGGCCGGCGCGCAGCGTCTGCAGCATCGCCTGCTGGACAGCGGTGGGCGGCTTTTGCAGGAGTTCGACGAGCTCCTGATTGGCGCTCGGCGCCTCATAGAACGACATCTGCAGTGCTGCGCGATGCTGCACCGCGCAGCGCGCGATCGCAGAACCTAACTCGAAAATCTCGTCGGCGACCGGCCGCGAGTCGGGCTTGTCCAGTCGCTCCTGGGCGATCTCGCCGATGCGTTCCAGGTCGGTGTAATACCGCCGGACCAGCTCGACGAGGATCGCCTCCTTCGACTCGAAGTGGTGATACAGGCTTCCCGGCAAAATGCCCGCCGCGTCGGCGATTTCCTGCAGGGAGGTACGCAGGCCCGAAGAGGCGATCAACGACGCTGCGGTTTGCAGGATTTCCGTGCGACGAGTGCCGTCGTCGTAGGCACCTCCACGGTTGTCGGCCAGGTCTGGGATGCGCTTGGCAGCACCTCGTCCCCGCGACGTCATGCGAGAACGTCCGGGTCGGCCAGACCGGACCAGCGAGTCGGCATCGGGCAAGTCTAGGCGGCCAGTGCCTTGTGCGGCTGCAGGCTCGGATGGTTGCTGAAGCCCCACTACGCCTCCACACCCAGCGGCGGCCCGTCCCAGCGGTCGACGGCAACGACCTCCTCGAGCGGGCGCCTGGGAGCGGGTCGGAAGGTATGACCCGCGCGGAGGCGGCCGACGGGAAGCAGACAGCCCTGCGCGTAGCCTTCCGGGATCTGCAGGAGTTCTCGGACGGCATTCTCGCGATGCAGGTGCAGCGTGGTGATGCAGGTCCCGTAGCCGCGGGTATGCAGCGCCAGCTGGAAGTTCCATACCGGCGGGAAGATCGAGCCGTACAGGGTTGCCTGGTAGAAGGATTCGTCACCGTCGATGCGCGGCAGATAGGGCTGGTAGCAAGGGATTACCAGCAACGGCACCTGCGCCATGTTCTCCACCAGCCATTCAGTGGACGACATAAGCCTGCTCTCCGGGGTGCCGGCCGGCATCAGATCGGCAAGCATCTGCCCACCGACTCGCAGCAGATATGCCTCGCGGTAGAGCCCGGCCAGCTTTTCCCGCAAACCGGGATCGGTGACAACCAGCCACCGCCAGGACTGCGCATTCGAGCCGTTTGCCGCCTGCAGCGCGATGCGCAGGCATTCGCGGATGTCACCGACATCGACGCGCGCACCTAGGTCGAGTGACTTTCGCGCCGATCTCGTCGCGGTCAGCAGTTGCTCAGTGTCCATGGCAGCTCATTGGGAAAAGACGTTCACGCCGAGCCTTTCGCAGACCGCGAAGACTTCTTCGAAGATCGACCCAGGGACGGTGAACGGCTCGGTGGCGGAGACCTCCGCGAGATGCGCGGCGACATCGTCGGCCGTCGGGTTAGTGCCCGGCTCGGCGAGCCAACCTTCGCCGAGGCCGACGAAGACCCGCGAAAAGCGCCCGGCGCAGGCCGAGTAGTTGTGATGGGTGAATCGCAGGCCCGGCTGGTCAGGAACGCCACGATCGGCACGACCAGCTCGGGCTGGATCACCTTCAGGAATCCCGTTTGCTCAAGCGCTTTGGGATCCCCGACCGTCTCAGTAACCATGCGCGAAAAGCCGAACGGGAGAACGGTATTGGCGAGAATCCCGTGCTGACCACCTTCAATCGCGATAACGTTGGCCAGCCCGACGAGGCCCGCCTTCGCTGCCGCGTAGCGGGCTTCGAGCGGCTGCCCGAACATGCCTCCCGAGGACGAGATGAACACGAACCATCCGTAACCGGCTGCTTTCATCACGCGGTATGCCGGCTGGCTCAAGTAGAACCCGCCGTCCAGGTGCACGCTCAGCATCCGCCGCCAGTCGGCCGGCGTCAGCTCGTCGAAGGGCACCCTGTTGAAAATGCCGGCGTTGCTCGCCACCGCGTCGAGGCGACCGAACCGGTCGATCGCGGTGCGGACGATCGCCTCGCCGCCCTCCGGGCTGTCCACCGAATCGTGCGACGCGACAGCGATACCACCCGCGCGCACGATCTCCTCGACGATCGCGTCGGCAACGCTGGCATCGGAGCCTTCGCCGTGCATCGATCCGCCCAGATCGTTGGTGACCACCGAGGCGCCGCGACGAGCCAGCTCCATCGCATACAACCGGCCCAGACCCCGGCCGGCTCCCGTGACGATCACGACTTGATTCTTGAAATCGATCATCTTGGAGTCCTTTTCACGAGGTCCGCACCGAGTTGTGTGAGATAGCGGTCAGGTCCTCCCAGGAATGAGCTCCAACTGAGCAGACGCTTGAGGTACAGGTGCGCGTCGTGCTCCCAGGTGTAGCCGATGCCGCCGAAAACCTGGATCGCGGTATCGCCGACGGTGGCCAACTGCCCTGCGAATGCCTTCGCCCGTATGGCGGACAGGTGCCGCTCGTCCGCGTCGGCGTTATCGGCGGCCCACAACGCATGGATCACCCCGCTGCGCGCCAGCTCGACCGTCTCGAACATATCGACGCACAGGTGCTGGACGGCTTGAAACGAGCCGATGGCCTGGCCGAATTGCTTTCTCTGCTTGGCGTATTCGATGGCGAGGTGCATGACGGCGCGCGCGGCACCGAGTGCGTCGGCGGCCGTGGCGATAAGCACGTCGTCGATCACCGCGTCGACGACTTCCGGTGATGGTGTGGCCAGCCGGTGGGCGGGGGTGTCGTAGAGCGTGACCCGCCACTGCTTGCGGGTCTGGTCGACACCGCGCTCGGGTGTCGCCGAGATACCCGATGAGTCGGTCTTGACCGCGAAAAATGCTGTGCCACTTCCATCGTCGGCGAGGACGAGTAAGGTGTCGGCGGCCGCGGCATCGGGCACTCCGGCGAGCTCGCCCCCCAGCACGACGTCGGTAGCATCCCCGCCGTGCCCGACCGCCGCGACGGAGGCGTTCCCGGAGCCCAGGAAGGTCACGGCCGCGATCGTGGTGCCGTCTGCGATGCCCGTCAAAAGCTTGGCGGCAGCGCCATCGGCGTCGTCGAGTCGGGTCAAAGTGCGCGCCGCGGCAACGGCGCTCGACAGCCACGGTCCCGGATGCAGAGCGGCGCCAAGCTCCTCGGCGACCACGCCGGCCTCGACCATCGTCATGCCGGCGCCGCCGCAGTCCTCCGGAACCAGGAGCCCTGTCGCCCCGAGCTCGGCAAGTCCGCGCCAGACGTCTTCGGTGGTACCAGTCGGATCATCGAGAAGCGGGCGCACGTGGCCCGCTATCGATGCTTTTTCGGCCAGAAAGCGTCGCGTGGTGTCGCGCAGCGCGACCTGCTCGTCGGACAGTTCGAGATTCATGAGCGCGGCAGTCCGAGTACCCGCTGTGCGGTGATGTTCTTGTTGATCTGGGTGGTGCCGCCTGCGATCGTCAGCGACCGCGACGTCAGGCGGTAGTTTGCCCACGGGGCGTTGCTGCCGTGGGTGCCCAGCACGTCGAAGGCCAGGGCAGCAAGCTCTTGGCCGATCTCACCCCACAGGGTCTTGGCGAGGCTGGCGGATCCAAACGGATCTCCGCCATGCAATGTCGCCGAAATCGATCGCTGGCAAAGCACCTCGAGATACTTGATGCGAAGCGCGATTTCGCCGAGACGCCGTAGTGTCACGGGGTCTTTGAGGGCGCTGTCCGCGTCCGTGCCCTGCGCGGCGGCGATGTCACCCACCAGGTCCTCTAACCGTACCTGCATTTCCGCGTACAGCCGCGCGGCGCCGGCGCGTTCGTGGCTGAGCGTGGTGGTGGCCACCCGCCAACCCGCGTTCAACGGGCCGAGCAACGAATCGGCCGGTACCCGCACGTCATGGAAGAAGACCTCGGCGAAGTCCTTTTCGCCGTTGAGCGTGACGAGTGGACGCACCTCGATGCCCGGGAGTCTCATGTCGACGATCAGACAGGAGATTCCCTTGTGCTTCGGGGCATCTGGATCGGTGCGAACATACAGTTGGCACCACTGCGCCCGATGACCGAGCGAGGTCCAGATCTTCTGACCGTTAATAACGAAGTCTTCGCCATCCCGCACCGCCCTCGTGCGCAGCGCGGCGAGATCGGACCCGGCTTCGGGCTCTGACATTCCCTGGCACCAGATGTCATCGGCGCGCATCATGCGGGGGAGCAGCGTCGTCTTCTGAGCCTCGGTGCCGTATTGCATGATGGCCGGCGCAATGTTGTTCATGCCGATAACGTTGAGCGGCAACGGCGTCCGCGCACGCGTGGTCTCCTCGGTGTAGACCAGCTGCTCGAGCACCGTCGCGCCGCGCCCGCCATATTCGCGCGGCCAGGACACGGCCGCCCAGCCGGCATCGGCCATCGTGCGATTCCACGCGCGCAGCTTCTCGAATATCGCGTCGTCGTTGCCGGAAGGCCGCCGATTAGCGATCAGGTCGTCGGTCAGATTCGCAGACAGCCAGTCGCGCAGTTCGGAGCGGAACTGTTCCAATTCCGCCGGGTATGAGAAATCCACTGTTCTAGGCGGTCCCTTATCGACTGTGGCCAAGGCGGACTTTACGTTGGAGCAGATATTTGGTCAACAAGCGCTGATGCGATTGACTGCAGCGACACCGGACTCTACGTTGGAACAGATATTTGGTCAACGGAGTCCCTGGGGGTTCGGTGGCAGACGACGCTCGTGACGACCGGTTGCAGGGACTCGGCATGTTTGCCTCTGCGCTTGCCGGCCGATCGGTGGCGGTCGCCGAGTTGCAAGCGGGTGAGCCTTCGTGGACGGACGGCCAGACGATTTATATCGATACTGCGGCGCGAGCCCGTGCGAGACTCGAGGCGGTTGCGGTACAGGCATCGATGATCGCCGCCGGCAGCCTGGACCCCGAGGTCGTGCGTTCCCTTCTGCGCCGTCCCCGGATGGCCAGGCGCTACCTCGCGGTCGAGGGCCATCGCGCATTGGTCAGCAATGCCGAGCTGCTACCACGCATCCTGGCGTCGGTCGGCGACCGCGATATCGCCGGGCGCACCGATTCGCCCGCCGCTTCGCTGAGCATTGCCGCCGGACGGGCTGCCATCGATGACCCGGCGCCGCAGTTCGGTGTGATACGCGCGGCGAAGCTGGTCGCGGCATCCTCCCGGGCGGCCGAACAACAGGACCAGCCGAACCCCCGGCACGTCCCGCGAGGCCGCGGCGCGCAGGAACTAGCGGAACTCGACGATGGCGAGATCGACGATTCCGACGATCCCGACCTGTTCACCAGCCCGGTTGGCGGGGGCGGCTTCATCGGCAAATGGTTGAAGAAGATGCTGTCGTCGGCGCGGAAGACCGGCAGCGGCGGCGGCCCACCTGGCGCGGACACCCCGACGCACCGCACGAACTCCGCGAACCGCGGTCCGCACGCGGTGTCGTCGCTGGCCTCAACCTCGAGCGAGGACGTCACGGGTGGTCAAGACCGCGAGACCAAAACCGCCGCGGACGGCGTGAGCTATCCGGAATGGGACTTCACGCGAAAAAGCTACCGGCCCGCGTGGTGCACCGTGCGGGAGGTCGAGCCGAAGATCAAGGCTTCTGCGACCCAGGCGATCGACGACGCAATCGCCGTGCGAAGGCCTTTATCGCGACTTGGAATGGGTCTGCACCGCCGCCATCGCCAGTACCAGGGCGACGACATCGACCTCGACGCGGCCGTTGAAGCCCGCGTCGAGGTGCGGGCCGGGTCGGTGCCCGACGAGGCGGTCTACCTCGACAGCCTTCGGCGCCGGCGCGACCTGTCGGTGCTGCTCCTCCTCGATGTGTCGGGCTCCGCGGCGGAGCCCGGAACCCTTGGGCGCACGGTGCACGAACAACAGCGCACGGCGGTCGCCAACCTGACCGTCGCATTGCACGACTTGGGTGACCGCGTTGCGCTCTACGCTTATTACTCACAGGGACGCAAAGCGGTGAACATGGTGCCGGTCAAGCGTTTTGACGACCATTTCGACGCCCGGGTCATGAGGCGATTGAACAGCCTGGAGCCCGGGGCGTTCTCGCGGCTCGGCGCGGCCATCCGCCATGGCTCGGCGGTCTTGGAGACGCGCGGAGGTACGTCACGCCGGCTGTTGGTGGTGCTTTCCGACGGACTCGCGTACGACCATGGATACGAACGGGCCTATGGTGCCGCTGATGCGCGCCGTGCTTTGACCGAAGCCCGCCGCGGGGGCATTGGCTGCGTGTGCCTGACGATCGGCGCGGGAACCGACGTGCAATCGCTGCGCAGGGTGTTCGGCAACACCGCACACGCGACGATTGCGCGCCCAGATCAACTCGCGGGTGTGATTGGACCACTATTCCGGTCCGCGCTGCGCTCGGCAGAGGTCCGCAGGAAGGTGTCGTGACGAACACCGTGATCGAGCCAAACTCTGCCCTGTTGCAAAGTCCCAGAACGCAGTTGGCGCCCCATTGGCTCGCGCCGGCCCCGTCAGGGCACTTGAAACAAACATCTGTTCCGGTTACGCTCCAATCGCCGGGAGTATCAGAAGGGAAGCTATGCCCAACGAGTCCGGGGTTGCTTGCCGGAACGGCGTGACCCCCGAGGCGGAGATGGTGCGGCCCTATTACCAGGCGATCGGCGGCGAAGAGGCCATTTTCAAGGCGGCATATCGCCAAGGCCTGGCGCTCGTCCTGAAGGGGCCGACGGGTTGCGGCAAGACTCGATTCGTCGAGGCGATGGCCTATGATCTCGGTCGGCCGCTGATCACCGTTGCCTGCCATGACGACCTCACCACCGCGGACCTTGTCGGACGGTATCTTCTGCGCGGCGACGAGACAGTATGGGTGGACGGTCCGCTGACGCGCGCGGTG
>Ga0210386_10001775_pt1 | contig 18931 bp, 14 predicted proteins | sample IncBWH32OmetaG_FD_160091 | JGI IMG/M metagenome (GOLD analysis project Ga0210386, IMG submission 160091) | Forest soil microbial communities from Barre Woods Harvard Forest LTER site, Petersham, Massachusetts, United States - Inc-BW-H-32-O ... | reverse complement strand
ACTCGCTCGGCGAAATCAGCAATACGCCGGTCTCCACCGCGATCGCCGCGGCCGGTCCGCCGATCCCGGGCCTCCTGAGCAACGTCGCAACGCTCAAGCGCGACAGCGTTCCGACCAATCTGAACCAGACCAACATCCAGCCGGTGTACGACATCTATGCCAGCGTGCAGGACCGCGATCTCGGCGGCGTCGCGGGCGATATCCGAAAAATCGTCACGGAGCTGCAGAAGCAGCTGAAGCCCGGAAACACCATCCAGGTCGTTGGCCAAATCCAGAGCATGCACGATTCCTTCCGCGATCTCGGCATCGGGCTCTTGTTCGCGGCGGTGCTGGTCTACTTCCTGATGGTGGTGAACTATCAGAATTTGGGCGACCCGCTGGTGGTGATCCTGGCGCTGCCGGCCACGCTCTGCGGCATTCTCACGATGCTGTTCATCACCGGAACGACGCTCAGCGTGCCCTCGCTGATGGGAGCGATCATGGCGGTCGGCGTCGCCTCGGCGAATTCCATTCTGCTGGTGACCTTCGCACGCGAGCAGCAGCTTGCAGGCCGCAGCGCGTTCCAGGCGGCGATCGAGGCCGGGGCGACCCGGGTGCGGCCGGTGCTGATGACGGCAGCGGCCATGATCGTCGGCATGATCCCGATGGCGATCGGCGGCGCCGGCGAGGAACAAAATGCGGCGTTGTCGCGCGCCGTGATCGGAGGCCTGCTGTTCGCGACCCCGACCACCCTGCTGATCGTCCCTTATCTGTTTGCCTTGCTGCGCAAGCGCAACGATGGCGTGCCCGCTTATGGTCTGTTTGAGGAGCTTCCCAATGAATGATGCTAGTATCCACGATCAACGCGAACCGCACCGCAGCGATCCTGACGCCAAGACGGTGAAATCGCCGAAGCCTCGCGCGCGAGCGCAGCGCCGATGGGGCGGACGCGTCTTTGCACTCGGCGCCTTTCTGTTGCTGACCACGGGCATCTCGCTCGGTGCCTCGCGCCACCACGCGCAGCAACGGCAGGCTCTGGCGACCGCCGACGAGGTGCGCCAGTTCGCGCCGGCCGTGTTTGTCGCGCCGGTCGAGGCAAGTACGGCCTTCATCCCCGTCACCTTGCCGGGCACCACGGCAGCTTTCGCTGCCGCCAACATCTACGCCCGGGCCACCGGCTACATCAGCCGACGGAATGTCGACATTGGCGACCGTGTCAAGCAGAGCGAACTGCTGGCGGAGCTCGCGGTCCCCGAGCTCGACGAGCAGATTTCCCAGAACGAGGCCACGTTGGAGCAGCTCAAGGCTGCCGTGCAACAGGCGCAAGCCAACGCGACGCTTGCGCAGGCGACCTGGGGCCGCGACAAACCGTTGCTCAGGGATGGATGGGTGACCGGGCATCAGGGCGATATCGACCTGCAAACCGTCAAGGCGGAGGAGGCCGCAGTCAGCGTCGCGCAAGCGAATGTCTCGGCACAGGAGCGCCTACTCGGGGTGCTGCGCCAGAACCGGGCCTATGCCTCGGTCGTGGCGCCGTTCGACGGCGTCATCACCCAGCGCAATGTCGATGTCGGCGCGCTGGTGCAGGGCAACGCCAACACCGGCACCTTCATGTTCGAGATCATGCAGAAGGACGTGATCCGGGTGTGGGTCTATGTGCCGCAGGATGCGGCGTTCGGGGTTGCCCCGGGCGTCGATGCGATCGTGCGCGTGCCCGAACTTCCGGATCGCGAGTTCCGGGGCAAGGTGACCCGGATCGCCGACGCGCTGCAGAGCGGCACGCGCACGCTCCTGACCGAGATCGATATACCCAATCCCGACGGCGCGCTGCCGCCCGGCATTTACTGCTCGGTCGAGCTTCGGATACCGCGCAAGACCCCGTCCTTCACCATTCCGGCCGAGGCTCTCATGTTCAACCGCAGCGGCCTGCAAGCCGCCGTGGTCAAGGACGGCAAGGCCGAGATCCGCACCGTCAGGGTTACACGCGACATGGGCACGCAGGTGCAAGTAGACGCGGGACTAAGCGCGGGCGAGCGGGTGATCCTCAATCCGCCAGTCACGCTCGTCGATGGCGCCAAGGTACAGCCGCGCTCTGACGCCACTACGCCGCGCACGTAAACTGATCAATGGAGTTCTGCTCGGGGCATTTCTCGACGAAGTTCTCACAAGGAGGCTCACATGTTACTTCATCTACCAATTGCAATCCTGGCAATGCTTTCACCTATCCCGGTTTCCGACACGGTACCGACGTTCGACACGGTAAAAGAGTGCCGTTTTGAGGCCGGATCGGTGGTCGACTTCGACCGCTGCTCTCGCGACGAAGCTGTCGCGCTTCGGCAGCTTCAACAGGCGTGGACCAAGTTCGCCGGTACCGACAAGAAGACCTGTGTGGGCGAGACGGCGATCGGCGGTTTCGTGAGCTATGTCGAGCTGCTGACCTGTTTGGAAATGGCAAGCGACGTCAGGAAGGCCGACCATAACGCTCCTGATCCGGGTACGGGCACAGGGGAGCCCTCGCAGCAACTTGCGCAGCCGGAAGTAACTGTCGGCGTCAGGCATTAGACCGTCGCGCTCCAAAGGGAGGACAAAATGCCAAAAAAAGCGATGAAGACGTTTTTCACTTTTGATAGCACTGGCTTTGCGCAATGCCGAAAGCCGCCCGTCGTCGCTGTGAGTCATAGTTCGGAGCCCGAGAATTGTGCAAATAGGTTCGCGATGGGTGAGGGTCGGACGATGGCAAAATTGCTCCTGATCGAGGATGACAGCGACATCGCTGAAGTAATTACAGCCGAACTGGCTGGTTTCGGTTTTCAGGTCGAGTGGGCGGCGGATGGAATCGAAGGCCTCGACAAGGCACGCTCATTGCGGCCCGATGCCATGATCGTCGATCGGTTATTGCCGGGGATGGACGGCCTTGCGGTTGTCGAAGCACTGCGAAAAGGAGAGATGCGCACCCCTGTGCTTGTGGTGAGTGGACTCGACGCGGTGGACGAACGTGTACGCGGATTGCGGATGGGCGCGGACGATTATCTGACCAAACCCTTCGCAATTGCAGAACTCGTTGCCCGACTGGAAGCGCTGCTGCGCCGCTCCAAAGAATCACGCGAGACAACGCTTCGGCTCGGGCCACTCGAACTCGATTTAATCGAGCGTACCGTTAAGCGAGGGGATCGCGTAGTCGACTTGCTGCCCCGTGAATTTCGCCTGCTCGAATATATGATGCATCACAGCGATCAGTTACTGACGCGAGCCGAACTATTCGAAGAAGTCTGGAATTACAATTTCGTTCCCCTGAGCAATCTTGTCGACGTGCACATGGGACACCTGCGGCACAAGGTAGACGGACGTGACGAAATGCAAATGATCCACAATGTTCGTGGGGCGGGGTTCATTCTTCGGGCAGGCCTCAACGTCCCATGGCCGGAAGGCGTTGCCTCGCTGTTAACGTCAAGTAGAGCGTCAGGGCGGCAGCGCCGCGTTCGTGTTCGGTCATCGTCATGACGGATAGGGCCCGCATGACACCGATCCGCGCGGACGATAGCGCGGGCAATTGACGGCGCAATGAAAGTCGCTCGTTAAGCTAAAAAGCGGAACTGCGGGTTAATTCTGGAACCAACGGCTCGCTTGCTGGAAATAGAGCATTGCTCGACCTGCCACGATGCCTAAAGCGCCGCCCGTCATTTTAATGATAGCATCCGGAATTCGGCCATGGCGATCAGGCGTCAGCAGCTGGGCAAGCTCAAGCAGCACTGCACTGCCAAGAACGATCAGGCAGACAAGCACAATATGTCGAGGATAAGCTGAGCAAAAGAGCGCGCCGAGAACTGTAAACGCGGCGAGACGTTCAAAACTCGGCGAGGCGAACAAAGTCGGCCTGGCTTGGATTGGCGAGATCGTCGCATAGGCGATGAAGGCGAGCAACGTCCATGCGGTGACGGCTATGAGTTTGTGAATCATGCGAACTTCATACCGGGCCGGATCGCACCGTGATAGCGCCGGCGATCATCAAACAAAAAGACCACCCGAGGGCGGCCTCTGGTGCTGCAGGGCTTCGCGGGTTCCCACTCGTTAGGGCGAAGGCGCTTGCCGGCGGAGGCGCTGGCGCTTAGCAACCGCGGCAGATGGTCTTTAGCTTCGCGTCCAATTTTGAGTTTTCGGCGGCAAGCATGTCGACGACCTGCCCCGTTTCGGATGCTGCCAGGTTGGCGGCCCCGGCCCGGGTTTTGGATGTTGTAGGGTTAGCCGCCGCCATCGGTGGCGCGGCCCTGTCATAACACGCCAGGCGATCACCGGTCTTCGGTATCGATTGGCATTGCGTGCTTTGCGCGACAGCAACCTCGGAAAACGAGCAAAGCGCCACAAGCAAAACAATAACTTTCATTTTAGCCTCCCAAAAGAAAATCTCAGTCCGAAGTCCGAACCGTGCCACTAACGCAGATGACAGAAAGACCCCGGCGGTGTCTGCGGACTGCTGTTTGGCCGATACTTCAAGATCTACGCGCTAATACCGGCCGCGCTCGTACTCGCGGGGATCGCCTATTTCCTGGCAAGCAAACAGGGCTTGGCCAACGGCGTGCTCTCCTTGGTGTTAGCCACGGTTGCAATGCGATTGTGTTACTTCCTTTCGGTCGTGGTCACTGTATTTATGGATAACTTCGAGCCTGCTAAAGCGCCCTCCGAAGAATTTCTAGCCGCATCGAAAACGGATCACGGCACCAGGCCGCCTCAGTTGGCGGCCTCTTTCAATTTCGTCGTCCGTTAAGAAGCCGGATTCAGCGCGGACCGGCTGATGAGAGCGCGTAGGATCGCGATCAGCAATAAACGCCCGCTCCTGGTCCTTCATAAGCTCGGTACCAAGATAGCCGTTGGGGTTCTTCAATTGCCAACACCAATGGTCCGCACACATTTGCGCCAAAGACCGCGCCGATGTCCAACCCAATACTTCTTTCGCAAACGTCGGGTCGGCATAACAGATGGCGACATCACCCGCCCGGCGTTCCCCGATTTCATACGGAACGGACCTGCCGCTCACGGCCTCGAATGTCCGGATGACCTCGAGGACACTGCTGCCGCCCCCTGTCCCTAGATTGACCGTGAGCACCCCGGGCTTTTTCAGGTGGTGCAAGACACTGAGATGACCGAATGCAAGATCAACGACATGGATGAAGTCGCGGATTCCGGTGCCGTCCGGCGTGTCATAGTCATTGCCCCAAATCAGCAGCTTGTCGCGTCTTCCAATTGCAACTTGTGCCACAAACGGCAGCAGGTTGTTCGGAACGCCAAGCGGGTCTTCTCCGATGAGGCCGCTTGGGTGCGCTCCAACCGGATTGAAGTACCGGAGAATTCCGATACGCCAATCGCCGTCGGACCGACAGAGATCCTTCAGGATTTCCTCGATGAAGAACTTTGTGCGGCCGTACGGATTTGTCGGTCCGAGAGGATGCTTCTCGTCGAGCGGCAGATATGTGGGTATCCCGTAAACGGTGGCGGACGAACTGAAGATGAGCGTCTTTACGTCTGCCTTCTTCATGGCCGACACGAGGCGCATCGTGCCCAGGATGTTGTTCTCGTAATACATCATGGGCCGAACGTTGGATTCGCTCACGGCCTTCAGCCCCGCAAGGTGAATAACCGCGGTCACCCTGTAGGCACGAAGCATCTGGTAGATGGCCTCTTCATTCCGGATATCGGCGTGCCGGAAGACGAGCGACCGCCCGCAGATGGATTGTACCCGTTCGAGAGAGGCTTTGTTGCTGTTGGAGAGATTGTCGACCACGACGACATCGAAGCCGGCGTCCAGTAACGCGATGCACACATGGGACCCGATATAGCCAGCGCCTCCGGTCAACAGGATCATGTCGAACACTTTCCGTATGTGTCCAACCGGCTTCCGTGCGATGGCCGCCTGGGTGCCGGCTATGCTTCCAAGACTCGAACTCGCGATAACAGATGCGTGTTTCGCGCGTTGGCAGCCGATAACCAGCCTCTAGCTCACTCTCGCGGGGGGCCGAGTGCAACGGCCCCGAAGGATTACCCCCAAGAGCGAGGCCTTCCACATCATCGAGGGCGAGGATCGCGTTGGCAGCGACGGAAGAGGCCGGGACGGAATCGTGGGATATTTTCGGTCGTTGGCTGTCGAGCACCCAAGGAGCGGGCGGCAAAAAAAGGCTTCGACACAGCGCGGCTATTACCATCGCCGCGCCAATCGAGTGTCCAGCGGCGGGTGAACGCTCGGAACATTATCGAAATCGGAGAAAAACCCTGGTCCTTGGTACGCTTCAGGAACAGGGGTACCACTAATGATTTGGCCAGCCGAGCAGCCAAGCCGTTCACCGCTATCTTGCGAGTGGTAGAGTGGAAAGGCCCACCTTGGCCGTCGTTGCTGAAAAGATATACCGGCGAGGAAGGTGCTACAAATCGATCCGAAATCCGTTACTTCAACATCGCGGAGCGGGGAATGGCCCGCGGCAATTCTATGAAAGCGTCTATTTTTTCTCCATGGAAAGTCACTTTTAGCATTCCGATTTGCGCTATTCTTTTCGGGCTATTTACATTTCTGTTGGTGGGCTGCGGTCAAGGATTTCAGTCAGTATCCTTTGACGCCCAAGGGAACTCACCGGATTTTTCTCCAACAGAATTGGCATCACAGAGCGTGACCAATGGAACAAGCTTCAATTTTATGTCGTCTCCACAATTTATGTCGTCTCCACAAAATGTGCAAAACGGTGCCTGTTCTGGAGCGGTCCTGGTTGAGCTCGTCAACTCCTCAGGTTCTGCCGACACGTTTGGAGGATGGGTTGGAGTAGCGCTTTCGGCTTCACCTGGAATGTTAAACTTTTACTCGGATCCAGCGTGGAGCGACAGCAATGCGGGACTGCTTTTCGCGTCCGGCGCGCAAAATGGCACGATGTCTCTGGACGCGTTTAGTTTCACGGTTTCGGCGGCCACTCCGACTCCATCGCCTTCTCCGAGTCCAACGGCGTCCCCAAGCCCTTCTCCGAGCTCCTCACCAACGAGCACTCCAGTTCCTGACGTGACATCTTTTTCAGGGACCAGCGGCTCAAGATTTTATCTGGATGGCCACCTCTTCTCAGTGGATAATCCTGACCAACCTTACAATCTCACAAATCCTGACAGCCAAACTCTTCGCTTTGAGGTCCATTCCCAAGAATATTGGGTGACCAGCGCTTGGAGCGATTTAACAAATGATGGCGGTGCCGAGCGCTCAGAAATTGAAGGTGATCCCGACTTTCCATTCGATGCTGACGTGCACTTGACGTACGAGTTTATGATGGAATCCGGAGGAGTAAATACTGCCCAATGGATGGTGATTGGCCAACTTTGGTCTGTGTGCTGCTCTCCACCGTTTGCAATTGAGATGAGAGGCGAACACATGGCAATTGATGTGCGCTGGTCAACCGACAAAACCGAGCACGTGGTTTATTTGGATCCAAATCCAATCCAGCGAGACCGTTATTACACGATGGATATCCGCGTGAATTATGCGAAGGGCACAGCCGTTGTATTCCGAGATGGCGTACAGATCTTGAATTACCAAGGTCCTCTAGGGTACGAAGGGTCGAGTCACTGGGAATACGGGCTCTATCGAGCACCCACTACTAACGACATTCAAGCCGCCAGATATCGAAACTTAGTGATATCCCCTTGAAGAAAGCGATCAAAAAGTGACTCATTTAGTGATTTATTTATTTGTTCGTTTCGAGGTATGCCATTCGCCATTCTTCTCGCAGAACGATGCGCATGAAGGCCATTCACCCTTCGTACCGAGCTCACACGGTGCGCTGTCGAGGTCTTCCCTTGGCCCGTCGGCATCCCCATCACCTTTCGCCGAGGCGCGAGCGCAACAGCCCCGAAGGATTTACTCCTTCCGGTTTCCTGCAGCGCCGGCGCCGATCGAGCGTAGTTGTGGTGATTGGTCGGTGCCGATCGCTTCAGTATGGCCCATCGTCAGATCAAGTGCTCGGTTTCCGGATTGGCTAAGCGCTTCCTACCGTTCTCGCAGGACGTCATGCTGGTACCTGGCGAGCGGCGAGAGCAGATAGCCGATGATGCGGCGTGAGCCGGTCTTTACCTCCGCCGTGACCGCCATGCCCGGGCCGAGATCGACCATCTTATCGCCGTCCTGCATCTGGCGCTGGTCGAGCGATACCCGGACAGCGTAGACGAGATCTTGCTGCTGCTGCTGTGGGTCCTTGTCCGATGCGTTCTGGACGTGCGAATGGGCGTCCCCACCGTCGGGCGTGATGGAATCCGGAGACACGCTCAGCACCCGTCCGTGGAGCAGGCCGTAGCGCGTGAAGTTGAACGTGTGGACCTTGATCTCGGCCTCCTGCCCTGCATGGACGAAACCGACGTCATCGTTGGACAGGGTGGCTTCGATCTCCAGGTGGCTGTCCTGCGGGACGACCACGGCGAGCGCCTGGGCCGGCGTGACGACGCCTCCCACCGTATGCACCGCGAGCTGCTGGACGACGCCGTCAACCGGGGCGACGAGGTCCTGGAGCTTCGCCCGCCGTTCGGCCTTGATCGCGTCCTGGGCTATATCGGCGGACTTCTGTTCGGCCTTCACAAGTTCGTCGAGCAGCGTGCGGCGGAATTCCGCGGCGGTCCTGTCGCGGGTTTCCTTGAGCGCGGCGAGCGCCGCGTCGACCTCCTTCATTTTGCTTTGCTGGATCAGAACGTCCTGCTGCTGGCCCACGAGGTCCTGCTGCTCCGAAAGATAGGTCAGCTTCGTTCCAAGAGCCTTGTCGAACAGGTATTTACGGACATCGACCTGTTCCTGCAGCAGCGGGATGGTCGCCTCGAGTTTGGTGATATTCGCTTGCATCGTCGAACGCTCGGCCTGCTTCTGAGAGGTCTGACGGTCGAGCTCGAACATCTTGGATCGCTGCTCCGATGCCTGGCTTACGAGAAACTGCCGATGCATCTCGATCTGGACCGCCGTCGCGCCCTCGGGCGGATGGAAAGCGGCGAGTGGATCGTCGCCCTCGGAGAGCGCCGCCTGGAGCCGGGCGACATCGAGCTGGGCGGCGACGAGGTCTCCCTTGACGTGGTCCCGCTCGGCTGTCGTCATCGTCGGATCGAGTTCGATCAAGCTTTCGCCGGCCCGAACCTGCTGGCCGTCATGGACAAGGATTGCCCGTACGACGCCGGCTTCCAGCGGCTGGATCAGCTTGGTCCTGCCGCTGGGAATGATCTTGCCGTTCGCCGTGACGACGATATCGACTTTGCCGAACGTGGCCCATGCCAGCGCGACGCAGAAAACGGCAATGATGGTCCCGCCGATGGCCCGCCCGACGGGCGACGGCGGCGTTTCGGCGATCTCCAGCGCCGCCGGCAGGAAAGCGAGTTCGTAGTTGTTCCGTCGGATCGGACGCTTTGGGAACGGAACGAGGTTCTGGTTAGCGGACGCCATGGAGACCCCCCTGCAGGAGATGGAGCCTTGCGTATCGGCCGTTCGTCTCGATCAGCTGTTCGTGGGTGCCGTCCTCGATGAGGCGGCCGGCCTCGAGCGTGATGATGCGGTCGGCGGTCCGCACCGTCGACAGCCGGTGCGCTATGATGAAGACGGTCCGGCCCGCTGCGATCTGCCTCATGTTCTGCTGTATGGCCCGCTCGCTCTCGTAGTCGAGTGCGCTCGTCGCCTCGTCGAATATGAGTATCCGCGGATCGGCGACGAGCGCGCGGGCTATCGCGATGCGCTGGCGCTGGCCGCCGGAGAGGCTCGAGCCGCGCTCGCCGACGACGGTGTCGTAGCCTTCGGGAAAGCCGATGATGAAGTCGTGAGCCCCGGCGAGCGAGGCTGCCGCGATCACGCGCTCCATTGACATCATCGGGTCGGAGAGCGCGACGTTGTCGCGGATGGTCCGGTTGAAAAGCACGTTCTCCTGAAGCACCACGCCGATTTGCCGACGTAGCCAGGCGGGATCGACCATCGTCAGGTCGACGCCGTCCACGAGCACGCGTCCGCGCTCGGGAACGTAGAGCCGCTGCACCAGCTTGGTGAGCGTGCTCTTGCCGGATCCCGAGGTGCCGACGATGCCGATGACCTGACCAGGCTCGACGTCGAAACACAGGTCGTGCAGGATCTCCGGCGCGTCGGGGCGGTAGCGGAAACTGACATGATCGAATGAGACTTGCCCGCGGATGGGGGGGAGCGCCGCGCGGCCCGGACTTGTGACCGGCTCCGGCATGGTGTTCAGGATGTCGCCCAGCCGCTCCACCGAAAGGCGGGCCTGATGGAAGTCCTGCCATATCTGGGCGAGCCGCAGCACCGGCGCGCTTACACGCGCCGACAGCATGTTAAATGCCACAAGCTCGCCCACGCTCAGCGAGCCGCCGATGACGAGCTTGGCGCCGATGAACAGCGTGATAGCGGTGACCAGCTTGTTAATGAGCTGCACGGCTTCGCTGGCGACGTTATTGAGGCTCACGACCCGGAAGCTCGAGGCCACATAGCCGGCGAGTTGTTCCTCCCAGCGCCGCTGCATCTGCGGCTCCACCGCCATCGCTTTCAGCGTTTCGATGCCGGTGACGCTCTCGACCAGGAACGCCTGGTTCTCCGCGCCGCGCCGGAACTTCTCGTCGAGACGTCGGCGGAACAGCGGCGTCAGTCCGGCCGATATCCCGATATAGAACGGGAATGCGGCGACCGCGACGAGCGTCAGGATCGGCGAATAGCACAGCATCACCGCCAAAAAGACGAATGTGAACAACAGATCGAGAGAAATGGTGAGCGCCGAACCGGTGATGAACTGGCGGATGTTTTCGAGTTCGCGGACGCGGGCGACCGAGTCGCCGACGCGGCGCGACTGGAAATAGGCGATCGGCAGCGAGATGAGATGGCGGAACAGCCGGGCCCCGAGTTCGACGTCGATGCGATTGGTCGTGTGCGCGAACAGGTAGGTGCGCAGGGCTCCGAGAATCGCCTCGAAAATGCCGATGGCCACGAGGCCGAAGATCAGGACGTCGAGCGTGCTCAGGCTGCGATGCACCAGCACTTTGTCAACGATCACCTGGAAGAACAGCGGCGAAATCAGCGCGAAGAGCTGGAGGAAGAGGGATGCGGTCACCACCTCGGCGAGCATCCGCCGGTACTTGCCGATAGCGCCCATGAACCAGGTGATGTCGAAGCGGCGCGCAAGGTCCGTCAGGCCTGCGCGGCGTGCCATCAGGATCAGGCCGCCGCTCCAAATGGACTCGAACTCTTCCCGCGTCATTGTCTCCGGGCGCTGCTCTCCTGGGCGCTGCACCAGCACCTTGTCGGGAGCGGCGCGGCCCAGGATCAGGAAGCCGCCGTTGCGGAGCACGGCGATGCCCGGTAACGGGGTCGTGGCCAACCGCTCCCAGCGGGTCGACAGGAATTGCGCCTTGAGGTCCATTTCCTTCGCGCACCGGAGCATTTCGGGGACGCCGATCCTCGCCGACCCGATCCGGTGGCGGATTTGTTCCGGTTCGGCGCCTATTCCGTGACAGTGCAGCATGATCACCAGCGCTAGCAGCGCCGATTCGGTCTGGGCCGGATCGGCGCTGGCCGCTTCGTCATCTCGGTCGAACGGATGAGAGGCCGCGTGCTGCGGCTGCGCGCGCTGCATCAGTTGCCACAGCTGCACGGCGAAGGGCCTGACGCGTCCGGCTGCGGTCTTCAGACTGCCGCTCATGGCGTCGAGGCGCGGCACGCGGTCGATCCCGGGCACGAAGTCCTTCCAGGTCCGCTGTGGAGCCAGGGTGACGACGCGTCCGTCCCAGATATCCTCCAGTTCTTTACGCGACATGTATTTCGGCCGGTGTGACGTCAGATCGGCCACTACGACGCGGTCTTCGGCCATCCGGCCGAGAAGCAGGAATCCTCCAGTTCTCAGCACGCCTACGGCCGGCAAGGCGAGGTGCGACAGCCCGGACCAGTCGCTGGCAAGTTCTCGAAGCTTCAGTCCCAGCGCGCGGCCGCAGTTCAGCATCTCGGCGGCGTCCAAGACGCCCGCTCGGCAGCGGCGTCGGACATCATCCGGTGCGATGGCTTTCCCATGAAGGCGCGACAGCACCGTCAGCGCCGCGACGCCCTGTTCGAACGCGTAATCGCCGTGCGCGGCCTGCGGCCGCTTCGTGTTTCCTGTCGTCATGTCTGGAAACTCCAGGCACGCGACAACCCGGCCGCCTACTCGAGGGCGGTAGTGGTTGCCGCGTGCCTTTGCCTTTGTTGCAGGATCGGGCTCGCTTAAGATCAGTGCAGAGGCCTAGTCAGGGAGTTAGACGACTGCTGAGGCGATCCGGAGGACGATGCCATCGCGGCGGACGCGAAGTGCGAATCGCCATCGAAATCGCCTGCCATCGTCTGATTGAAGAGAGCGAACGATTTCGCGCCAGCATTCCCACCCGGGTCGGCCGCCGTCCCACCGTTAGGCGTGGCGGCCGAGTTTGACGCGCCGGCATCGCTGAGCGTAGTCGCCACCGGGGCGAAACCTGGATGATGGCCGAACCAATGGCCGGAGTCGGGCGTCGAAGCCGGCGTGGTCGGATCTGTCGAAACCGGCGTGGTCGGAGTTGTCGGAGCCGTCGAAGCCGGCGTGGTCGGATCTGTCGAAACCGGAGTCGTCGGAGTTGTCGGAGCCGTCGAAGCCGGCGTGGTCGGATCTGTCGAAACCGGCGTCGTCGAAGTTGTCGGAGCCGTCGAAGCCGGCGTGGTCGGATCTGTCGAAACCGGAGTCGTCGGAGTTGTCGGAGCCGTCGAAACCGGTGTTGTCGGATCAGTCGAAACCGGCGTGGTGCTGCCGGAAGCGGTGGTGGTCGCGGCCGACCCGGTTGTGAGCGTCATATTTTGATAATCGACGGCAGTCGTCTCGGGCGCTGAATCCCGATAGATTCCGTACTCCCAATAGGTGCCGTCACCATAGCCCAAGGCGCCGTGATAGTTCACAACCTGACTGCCATTTACCGAGACGTCCAAATACCCATTGCTGTCGTCGGATACGTTGGCCTGGATTTGAATGTTATTATACTGGCCAACCTGGATGGGATTGGGGTCGGTCCAGAGCGTGAGCATCGTCAGGTTGCCGGCAGCATTACTCGGATCCAGACCCGTGGGACAATATCGAGCGACAACCTGCAGATGATCGCCATCAAGTTGGATCGCAAATGGAGGCGAGGTGGACACGCTTGTGTCACGATTGTGCATTTGTCCGACGACAAACCAACCGCCGCTGGCGGACGTGTCCGAGTTTACAAATGACCCATTGGGCCCGTTTGCCTCCACCATGAACTGATAGCTGATGTTGATGGGAGTTCCGGCCGGAATATCTGTTCCCGCGGAACCGTCAATTTCGGAGCGATCAACGGCGTGTCCAGAATCGTACGTCCATTGATCACCCTGTTGAACTTCGAACCGCAGAGTTTGTGGATCAGTACTGGTCAGGCTATAGCTCTGGCCCGCCGTCTCCACTCTGTAGGGGTCGCCACCGATATCAAGAATGCTGTTCGGCGTAGACGTAAAGTTCGTGATTGTACCGGTCGTATCCAATTTCAGGTCTCCATCGAGTTGCAGAGTTGTTTCTCTTTCACGTTGACAAGGGAATTCCACGGCCGCGCTTCGCGAAGGCGCGCGACCTACCACATGCTCGCGACACCTTCCGCCGCGAGCAGATTTTAAAGCAGTGCGAATTTAGGAGATGGCCCCCAACTGCTAGGCCGGTTGGTTAATGAGTGAGTGTGGCGAAAAAAATAAGTGAGCATGGCGATAGTTTGAACTGCACGGCCCTCCTGTGGCGCCTACGGCATGTGCCTGCCGTTGCTGCTGAATTCGGCAACGCTGCCTTTGGGGGAGCGAAAAAGATTTCCGCTGATGGTATCAATGTATGTGCTCGCCGTCGTGAATGATCTTGGTCTCGCTGCAAGCAGCCGTATCCACGGGGTGGCCGCAGGTGACCTGCTGATGTTTTAATGTCAGCGCCTGAGCAGCTTAGGATCTTCTTCGGGTGAGCTCCATCAAGGTCTCAATTCCGAAGCCGGTGAAGGCCATGACGCCGTCTTCGCCAACGCCATAGACCCAGATGACGCCGTCCTCGATTTACCATCTCGTTGGCGAGGTCCCGCAGTCAGGTCCTCATCTTCGCCGAGATCCTCGGCTGCGCGTTTGATTGTGGTGACGTGATGGACTGACCTTGTTGACGTGCATGGTCACGCCGTTCGGGCCGAGGTCACGGAAGCCGGTGACGTCCAGGACAGCAACTCGTCTAGCCGATGAGCCGGATGGGCGGCGATGCGGAAGGACATTCTCCAGCCAGGCCTGCGGGTCGACGCCACTCTTCTTGTCTGTGACGATCAGGCTAACAAGCGGGCGGCGCGTCGTCCGCCGCGATCAGATCGTCGAGGCTATCGCTGCAATTTGTGACGAATTCGAGAACTACGGATGGCGGCGCGTTCACGCCGAACTGCGCCATAGAGGCGTGATCGTCAATCACAAGAGACTCGGTAAAGTGCAATATACGCATATCAGCGCTCTCCCGCGTGGACTGATTGCGGTGCACTTTTTCGGGGCCCGAGCCGCCCTGAAAAGTTGGCTGCTTCATCCATGATGAACACAAAAGTTGTTAGGAACCCAGCAGCATGCGAGCCGCCGATTGAATGCCGCTCATGCGAGCCTCGAACCTGGCCCTCGTATCGAATTGCCCCCCAACGCCGACGCGAGGAAGTGCAAAATGATTTGATTTGCGATCGGATACTTGCCCATGCCGCGTTGTTACTGCGGTCGAAAAGCCTACTTCCTTCGCGAGATGTGCTTCCCGAGGACCACATGCTCTAGAATTGCCGTAAGGATAAGCGAAGTGCCGAACCGGAAGCTGCAGTAATTGTTCCAGATAGCCGCGGTTATCCGCCATTTCGGCTCGCGCTGAAAGAACATCCAGGGACGAGAGTGCTGCATGCGAAGCGGTGTGCCCGCCAATTGACACGAGAGGATGCCGCGCCAGAATTTGAAGCTCGCGTTCATTCAGGAAATATGCCTCATTCAAAGCCGATAGCGATATACCCGCCCTGTTGAACGTTGAGGCGAGCATTGCAACCCGGTGATAATCTTGGTGAATCCACTGAGTTACCTTGTCTAAGCCCAACATCTTTTCGTGAAACTCGGGACAGTGGAACCGCATGCCCATCGCATCGATCGTCACCGTGTCTCCAAAGCGAAATATTTCGCGCAAACCCAGCCACCAGGATTGCAGCGTTCGTGTTAGGGCGCCAGTGGGAACGTATATCATGAACGGGGCGTTGTTTCGCTCGAGGATTGGAAGCGCGGTCACGAGATTGTCTCGGTAGCCGTCGTCAAAGGTAAGCACCGCATAGCGGCACGGTCCGCGATCCGTGGCCAATCGCTCGAGACATGTTTCGAAACTGACAATCTCCCACCCTTCTTGCCGCAGCCAATTGAGCGAATATTCGAAAAGGGCAACTGAAGTCCCGGTCATCAATTCCGAGCGACAATCTTGTTGAATCTCATGGAACATGAGGATAGCTGCCCTACCAGCAAAAATCCTGCGGAAGGTTGGCATTAGTCCAGACCAACGAGCCAATTGGATCGTGCTGTTCTTGAGAACCTGCTTCACTCTAGCTCCCCATCAGAAAGACACTGCTCGCCCTGGAGAATTGACCGCACATGTCCGATTGCTTTTTCCGTACGCGGTCTATCGCCAATGTTCATCGACGCCTTTGCAGAATAAGAAAAGATTGAGCCCTTCTGTTTACTCGACGAGATTCGCACACGCAACTGCGGACCGTTTGCTCACTTGTAGGTACCTCCGAATTCGACGCCTCCATCAAACAGCTTTCTGGTAGGGTTTTTCGATCTGGTACTAGACGTACTGCCGCGGGCGATGCCGGACGCACGATCTCTGTTGAGAGGAAGGGATTCGCTTTGGCGACCGCGGCGATGCCGCGGATTTGGACGTTCCGCGGTTACTTGCGCGGCCCATGAACGTGCGATTGTCGATGAAGGTGGTCCGGCTTTGAAGGTAGAGGACCACGGTCCTTGACGCCGCCACCCACATATTATGCTGCAGCTGCGCCATGTGCTTTTCCGCAGCCCTCTTCGGAGAGATTCCACGGCAGCATGAACTTGGCCTCAAACACGGCCCCGGTCGCTTCGATCTTTCCGTCAATCGTTGGTGGCGGAGCAAGTGTGCGCCTTCGAAAATGAGAACTGGCGGCGACGTTTTTTTGCGAAACGAATCCCATTTATCTGCTCGAACGAAGCCGTGCGCCTCGCGGAGCCAGATTCAGAATTATGCCGAGGGTGCCTCCCACGACCACGGCGTAGGTCTGCGCTGCAATGCTCTTCGAGGCTCCGCTGGCCGATGAAGGTCCAGCCGTCGCATTGTCGTCATCCGCTCCGCAGTAAACGCCTGCTCACCGCCCTTGCCCTGAAGTTGGAGAGAACGTCGCCATATACCCCGACGATCTTTTCCACGGTGAGCGCCTGGTCGTACCTCGCCATTGCCGCCCGCCCCCGGAACTCGCTGCTCCGCGACCAGTCAAGAACCTCTCGAAGGTTGCGGGCAATCGTGCCGGCTTCCGGCGGACAGATCCGCGTTCCCGCGATGCCGCTTAACAGCTCGCCAACGTCGCCGACGTCCGTCGCCACCACCGGGAGATTGCACGCGAGAGCTTCCTTGATAGAGGTCGGCGACCCTTCACGATCCGAGCAGAGCAGCATGGCGTCGGCCGCGCTGTAGCACCACGGCATTTCTCCGTTCGCCACATTGAAGACCGTCATCAACTCCGCGTCGACGCCCTCCTGCACGAGTCGCTCGACCGACGCTCTTGCCAGATCATATCTCTTCTCACGGCGCGCCGGATCAAATGGAAACAGAACGATATGCCTATCTTTCGGCCACCGCAGCCGCGCTCGTGCTTCGTCGCGATCGTACGGCTTGAATACGCCGAGGTCGACCCCACAGGGAATCACGATTCCCGGAATCCGTCTCCGCATCCCCTCCGAAACGACTATGACGGCATCGGCGAAATGCGACACAGCCCGCGTGCACAGCCTTTCAAAGATATTTCCAAGTACGTCGGTCCCGTGCAGCGTGATGACGAGTGGCGCCTGCAACCGAAACATTGCAGGATATGCCGAATAACCGTAATGCGCATGGACGATGTCGTATGCCACCGCGCTCGTCATTCGCATGACATCAAGAGTGCACCTCAGATAATTCATCTTGGACTGGAATCCGAGAATATTGATGACGTCGACCGTGTGGCCGAACCGGCGCAGCTGCTCTACCTGCTGGCACACGAAGGCTCCGAAGCCCGGTCTCTGCGGACTCGGATACATGTTGGTGACACAGAGGATCCTCACGATTAGTGTTCCTGCCATCGCGTCACTGGTCTGCGCCGCTAGCCCCTTTGAGCCATCGTCGGATCCCCGCCGGGACGCCCATCACGAGCGCACCGTCGGGCACGTCCTTCGTCACCACCGCGCCGGCGCCGACAACGGCGCCAACGCCGATTCTGACGCCTGGCAGAAGGTTGGCTCCCAGGCCGATCGCCGCGCCGCGCGCGATATTGGGCCCGAGCATGGGCGAACCGTCGTAGCCGTTGCGGCCGATCGCATTGTCGTTCGAAGTGCCGACGCAGCCCGAAATGAACACGTCGTCTTCGATCGTCATATTGCCCGCCAGCCAGGTGTGATCCTGCACCCGGACGCGATCGCCGATTCGCGTGTTGTAATTGACCGTGACGTAACGTCCGATGACGGTCTTCGAGCCGATCCGCGATTGTTCACGGATCGAGGCGCCGTCACCGATCAGGGTCCCCGCGCCGAGCGAGACGTCGTAGAAAATTACCGCGTGCGGTCCGATAGAACAATCGGCGCCGATATCGACCCACGCCTCGAAACGCGGCGCGCGCGACAACGCGCCGGCCCCCTTGGGCGCCTTGCCGATATAGGCTCCCGGAAAGATTTCGACGTTGTCCCCGATCCTTGCGCCGCTCTCAATCACGACATGCGGGTGAATGACCACCCCGTTGCCAATCGTAACATCAGGGCGCACCACGGCGAACTCGGCGATCGCCACGGCCGCACCGATCGCCTCGGTCTCGACCACCGCCCATTCACTGATTCGATTCATCGCCATTCCTTACCGCCATCGGCGCGCAGCGCGGTGGGCGAATACGTCGACTTCCGCCGCAATTTCTTGTGATCGTCCCGCTCGACCGCAGCGCGCGCTATCGCGGCGACACGGCGCACCTGGTCGTGTGCGAGCTCGGGGAACATGGGCAGGGACAATGATCGAGCGGCCATCGCTTCGCAGCACGGCAAGTCGCCCCGCCTGTAGCCGAGATGGGCGAGAGCAGGCTGTAGGTGGAGCGGCAACGGATAGTGGATCCCGGTCGCCACGCCGGCCTCGTCGAGCTTATTCCGCATTGCGTCCCGCTCGTTCGTGGCGATCACATACAAATGGTAGACGTGCGTCGACCCCTTTCGAACGAACGGCGTCTTGATCCCCGACTGCGCCAACTCCGCGGCGTACCACTCCGCAGCGCGCCGCCGATTGGTGTTCCATTCATCCAGGCGCCGGAGCTTGATCTGCAGGACTGCCGCCTGGAGAGCGTCGAGCCGGCTGTTGAACCCGATCTCGGCGTGGCTGTAGTGAGTGGTTCGACCGTGGTCGCGCAGTCGTTCGATACGCTCGGCGATCGCGGCGCTGTTGGTAGTGACCGCTCCGCCGTCGCCATAGGCCCCGAGGTTCTTCGCCGGATAAAACGAGAAACATGCGACATCGCCGAGCGCCCCGGTTCGGACCCCCTGATATTCCGCCCCGTGCGCCTGGGCCGCGTCCTCTAGTACATAGAGGACGCGCCGCCGTGCGATCTCCTTGATTGGACCCATGTCAGCCGGCTGGCCGAAGAGGTGGACTGGGACGATCGCTCTTGTACGACTCGTTAG
>Ga0210386_10001773_pt1 | contig 18941 bp, 19 predicted proteins | sample IncBWH32OmetaG_FD_160091 | JGI IMG/M metagenome (GOLD analysis project Ga0210386, IMG submission 160091) | Forest soil microbial communities from Barre Woods Harvard Forest LTER site, Petersham, Massachusetts, United States - Inc-BW-H-32-O ... | reverse complement strand
GCTGACGACGATGGTTGAGAATTTCCCCGGATTTCCCGACGGCATTCTGGGTCCGGACCTGATTGAAAATATGCGCAAGCAGGCGCTGCGCTTTGGCGCGGAATTTAAATCCGGCGCGATTACGGAAGTCGATCTGAGCAAGCGGCCGTTCAAGATTACAGCGGGCAAAGAGACGTTTGAAACTCAGGCGCTTATTATTGCCGCCGGCGCCACGGCGCGATTGATGGGGCTGGAGTCTGAGCGCAAGTTGATCGGGTACGGCGTTTCCACGTGCGCGACGTGTGATGGCTATTTCTTTCGCGGCAAGGATATTGCCGTGGTCGGCGGCGGCGATTCGGCCATGGAAGAAGCCAATTTTCTTTCGCGGTTTGCCAGCAAAGTGTACCTGGTGCACCGGCGCAAGGAATTCCGCGCCTCTAAAATCATGGTGGATCGCGCGCGCGCCAACGAAAAAATTCAATTCGTCACGCCCGTGATTGTCGAAGACATTTCGGATGTGACCAAGGGCGGCGTGGAAAATATGAAATTGCGCAACACCGAAACCAACGAATCGTCCACGCTGCCCGTCGAAGGCGTGTTCGTCGCCATCGGCCACGAGCCCAACACCAAGGTGTTTCGCGGCAAGCTGGACATGGATGAGAACGGCTACCTCACTACGCATCACGGCAGCCAGACCAACATTCCCGGCGTGTTTGCCGCCGGCGATGTTCAGGATCATCATTATAAGCAGGCCGTCACAGCGGCAGGTTCCGGCTGCATGGCCGCGATCGATGCGGAGAAATTTTTAGAGAACCATAAGGACTCCTAAGCCCGCTCAGTTTTTCTCGGCGTTGCCTGTACAACTTTCATGCTACGCACGGTGTTCCTTGAACTCGCAAAAAGTTCCTTGCTTCGCCGCTGGATTACTTCCTATGGCGTGACGCGCCGTATGGCGCAGAGGTTTGTGCCGGGCGAGGAACTTGGACCGGCAATCGATGCTGTGCGCGCCTGCAACCGCGCGGGAATGACCGCGAGCCTCGACCACCTCGGCGAAAATGTCGTCACGCGCGAAGATGCGGAACGCGCGCGCTCCTCTTACACCGAAGCGCTGGATCGCATTGCGGCGGACGGCGTGGACTCCAACGTTTCGCTCAAACTCACGCATATAGGCCTCGATCTGGGAGGCGAATTCTGCGCAGAGCAGTTGCGCATCGTCCTTTGCCGCGCCGAAGAACTCGGAAATTTTGTTCGCGTGGATATGGAAGGCTCAGCCTACACGGATCGAACATTGCAAATGGTCAAGCAGGCCCGCGCGGAAACTGCAGCGGTGGGAACCGTGATTCAGGCGTACCTTTACCGCAGTGAAGAGGATATTCGCGCATTGCTCGCCATCGGTTGCCGCATCCGCCTGGTGAAAGGCGCGTATAAGGAGCCATCGCAAATCGCGTTTCCGCGCAAAAAAGACGTCGACGCCAATTTTATCAAGTTAATGAAGATCCTTTTGCCCAGCGGAATTTATCACGCTCTGGCAACGCACGATCCCGCGATGATTGAGGCCACGACGCGTTTTGCCGCCGAGCAAAATATTTCCAAAGATAAATTTGAGTTTCAAATGCTCTACGGTATTCGCACGGATTTGCAGAGCCGGTTGGTGAAGCAGGGCTACCGCGTGCGCGTGTACATTCCATTCGGGCGGGATTGGTTTCCATATTTCATGCGCCGTCTGGCGGAACGGCCCGCGAATCTGTTATTTTTCGTAAAGAATTTCTTTCGCGGAGCAGCGCCAACCGCTTAATCTGTTTGTATACTGAAGCCCGTGCCCTCAGGAGTTCCTTCTTTGTGAGTCTGGACCATGACCCAAAATAAGACCCAAAATAAATACATGCGTGCAATGGTTCTCGATGAGCCCGGGAAACCTCTTACACGTCGGGATTGGCCTGTTCCTCAGCCCGGGACTCACCAGGTTTTACTCCAGGTGCTCGCCTGTGCCGTCTGCCGCACGGATTTGCACGTCGTTGACGGGGAATTGCCCGATCCAAAACTTCCGCTCGTCCTGGGCCATGAAATCGTGGCCCGCGTTGCGAGCTTAGGAGAAGACGCAAGCCTGCTTTCCGTCGGCCAGCGCGTTGGCGTGCCATGGCTGGGCTGGACTTGCGGCAAATGTTTTTATTGCCTCAGGGGCAGCGAAAATTTATGCGTGAATGCGCGCTTTACTGGTTACACGCTCGATGGCGGCTATGCCGAGTTTACGGTGGCGGATGAGCGTTACTGCGTTCCCATTCCAGAATCTTATTCCGATGGCGAGGCAGCGCCGCTTTTGTGCGCCGGGCTCATTGGTTACCGTTCTCTCGTGCGTGCAGGCGATGCCAGGCGCCTGGGCATTTACGGGTTCGGCGCCGCAGCGCATATCATTACACAGGTAGCGCGCCATCAAGGGCGCAGCGTGTATGCCTTCACGCGCGCCGGCGACGAGGAAGCGCAAAACTTTGCAAGAGAGTTGGGCGCGGTGTGGGCAGGGGCATCGGACGAGCGTCCACCGGACGAGTTGGACGCGGCGATTATTTTCGCTCCGGTCGGAGCGCTCGTTCCTGCTGCCTTAGCCGCTGTGCGCAAGGGAGGAAATGTGGTCTGCGGCGGCATTCACATGAGCGACATCCCGCAATTCTCCTATGACCTGCTGTGGGGAGAGCGCTCGGTGAGTTCCGTGGCAAACCTGACGCGCAAGGACGCGGCTGAGTTCATGGATATCGCCCCGAAGGTGCCCGTGCGCACGACGACTGAAAATTTTAAGCTCGAGGATGCCAATGAAGCGCTCAGCCAGCTGCGGAGCGGAAAAGTGCATGGGGCGGCCGTTCTGAAATGCTCCTGATTCCCGGGATACGCGGCGCCTCATTGCATTCGGCCAAGGAAGGCATGCTATACTTTTTCGGGTACAAACTGGCTTGTACAGTTGCAAGTTTGGTGATATAAACCCATACTTTCCAAGCATAATGTTAGATGGCATTTTATTTTTTTAAGCGATAGATATTCCTTGAAGGAGAGTCCCGATGGCGTACGTAATCGCTGAGCCCTGTGTCGGAACGAAGGACACCGCATGCGTCGACGTCTGTCCCGTCGATTGCATCCATCCGCGTAAAGATGAACCCAAATTTGAGTCCGAGCCGCAGCTTTACATTAGCCCCGTGGAATGTATAGATTGCGGCGCCTGCGTCCCGGTTTGCCCGGTGACGGCGATCTTCGCTCTGGAAGATCTCCCGGAAAAGTGGGCGCACTTTACGCCGATTAACGCTGACTGGTATACGAATCAGGCTTGATCCGGAGCGTCCGAAAACGGCAAATTTTCAAGCTGGGTTTTCGCGCGGCGTTCTTTTATACAAGAAGGACGCCGCATTTTTTTGCCAGCCATGTTTCTCCTGCTTCAAAGGGTGAAGTCGGGGTCACGTTTGTGAATTTTTTTCTTGGCTTCCAGCGGCCAGAACCTGCATCCTACCTATGTAGTTACAAAGTGGTTTCCGGGTATATGATGCCCTCGATAGCGGTATCCGGATTGCGTTCAGAGGAGCCATACATTGTCATCCACGCGAGTGCCTAAATCTTTGGAAGTGGCGGAAATACCCGCAAATCGTCAGGAACCACGCACAAAAATTAAAAAGAATATCGTACCTGCCGTGGCTACGATTGCCGGAACCGCAACCGCCGTGCCTCCCCATGTGCTTTCGCGCGACCTGGTGAAAAACGGAATTGGTCCCGTGTTTAATCTGGAAGGCGCGAAGCTGGATGCCGTTCGCGAAATTATCGATAATTCCGCGATCGATCAGCGCTATAGCGTGTTCCCTGGGGATTACTTGATTGAACCGCGGCCGCTCGCTCAGATCAATGCAGAGTATCAGGAAAAATCCGTCGAACTTGGTTTGCAGGTAGCTGAGCATGCTCTGGCGCAGGCCGGCATGGTTCCCACTGACGTGGATTTGCTGGTCACTGTGTCCTGCACGGGCGTCATGATTCCTTCGCTCGATGCGCACATCGCCACGATCATGGGTTTTCGCTCGGATGTGCGCCGCCTGCCGATCACGGAACTCGGATGCGCGGCCGGCGCAGCGGGCCTCGCCCGTACTTGGGAATATTTGACGGCCTTTCCGGATCGCACGGCGATGTTGATTGCGGTCGAGCTTCCCACGCTCACGTTTCAGCGAAAAGACGCCTCGCAAGCCAATTTGATTTCCGCTGCTCTTTTCGGCGACGGTGCCGCGGGCGTGGTGGTGACGGGACGCGAAGCGCCCGGACCACGCATCCTGGCCTCGGAATGTTTTCTATTTCCTGATTCTCTCGGGGCTATGGGATTCGATCTGCGCGACACGGGTTTCCATATCGTTCTTTCCAAAGATGTGCCGGAAATCATTCGCGCCCGCGTCAAGGATTTGGCGCAAGGGTTCCTCGCGCGCCAGGGATTGCGCCAGGAAGATATTTCGGCGTACTTGCTCCATCCGGGCGGGCAAAAACTTTTGTCCTACATGCAAGAAGAATTGGGTTTGAAGCGCTCAGACACCGAAGTTTCGTGGGATATATTGCGGCGCTACGGAAACCTTTCAAGCGCCAGCGTCTTATTTATTTTGAATGAATGGCTGGTGCAGAAAGAAATGCCGTCCGGCAGCTACGGACTTTTGATGGCATTCGGGCCGGGATTCACGGCGGAGATGCTCCTGTTGCAATGGCCATGACGTTTGCCTATATTTGCCTTCTAGTTGCTGTCGGGATTGGCCGGCTCGCGGAGCTGGTGATTTCGCGGCGCAACCAACGGAAACTTGAAAAGCAAGGCGTTCGCAAAATACACGAACCACTCTTTCGCTTTCTTGTCCTCTTGCATGGTTCCATTCTTGTTTGCGCAGGGCTTGAAGTTCTTTTCCTTCATCGTCCCCTGATTCCAGGACTCGCCATTTCGATGGGAGTCGTATTCATTTTGTCGAACGTTCTTCGTTGGTGGGTGATCTGGACAATGGCGGGCCACTGGAACGTGGAAGTCATGGATTCCACCCGTGTGGGAGTTGTCAGTTCAGGGCCATATCGCTGGGTGCGGCACCCCAATTATGTCGGCGTGGTATTGGAAGTGTTTTCCCTTCCCATGATGCACGCGGCCTGGATTACCGCGATTTTTGGGACGCTCGGATATATGGAAATTCTTCGTCACCGTTTGAAACTGGAAAACGGCGCCCTGATGGCCAATCCCGAATATCGCCTGGTTATGGGCGGCAAGCCAAGTTTCTTTCCACGCATTTTTGGGAAAGCACCCAAAGGCCCATCGCCACAGGGCACCAGGGCAGGACTTTAGTGGCGCGAGCTTCAGCCTGCGGAGTTTATAGTTTTGTGGCGCCGGCGTCTCGCCGGCGCTACAAGGACTAACCCCCGCAGGCTGAAGCCCGCGCTACTTTTTTCGATCCGTCACAATCCGCGGAATTTTCCTGCCTTTTGGAATTTCTCCCGCATCGAAATCAGCCAGCCATTCCCGCACCGTCACGCGAAGCATTTCAATTTCCAGGTCGCCATAAATTTCAGGAAACCGATCCAGCTTCCAAAGTCCCTCGCGAAGCAAGTTTCGAGTTCCCAATAAATTGTCGCGGGAGTGGTGGTGAAACGCCGCGGCAACCTGAATCAGACCTTGCAGAAACATCTTCTCCGGGTTGGGCGTCTTCAACCACACTTCTTCCCAATGCTCGTGCGCGTCGTAAAATCGCGCCGAATTAAACGCTTCAAGACCTTGTCTGTACAGCCGATCTTTTTCCGGGGTATCCATGCGTGTTTTAGGCGCGATCAGAAAATTTAATGTTGTATTCATCATACCAAACTTCTAATGAATGTGTCCGCTCCCGTCCCGAGGGCGTAGTTCCAAATCGAATGAATCGTGAATATGAATTTCCCACTTCATTGCCGTCCGAGTTAATATGGTTAGCCTTTGAAAATCTGAGGTTCTTGTGTGTCGAAATTCAATCTAGTGCTGCTCATTCATGCTCACCAGCCCGTCGGCAATTTTGACGATGTGATGGAGCGCACCTACCAGCAATCCTACCTGCCGTTTGTGGAATGTCTGGCGCGCCATCCACGCGTACGCATGGGCCTGCATTACACGGGTTCGCTCATCGAATGGATGGCGGAAATGCATCCCGAATACATACAGCGCGTGGGCGCGCTCGTCGCCCGTGGCCAGGTGGAAATTGTTGGCGGCGGATTTTACGAGCCGATCCTTGTGGCTATTCCATATGAAGATCGCATTGACCAGATCCAGCGGCTGAGCGATTTTGTGGAAAAACATTTTGGGAAGCGGCCGCAAGGTGCCTGGCTTGCTGAGCGCGTCTGGGAACCGCAACTGCCCGCGGGGCTTGCGGAAGCCGGAGTGGATTACACACTTGTCGACGACAGCCATTTTCTGACCGCTGGGCGCGAAATTCCGGAACTCTTCGGCTACTACGTGGCCGACGATTGCGGCAAAACGGTTAAAGTGATTCCCGGTCTGCAGGAACTGCGCTACCTGCTTCCTTTTGGCACCGTGGAGGATTCCATCGCATTCCTTCGCCGTTCGGCGAACGATCATCCCGGCGGAATGGCGTCCATGGGCGATGACATGGAAAAATTCGGCGCCTGGCCGCATACCTACGAACATTGCTATCGCGACGGATGGCTCGACCGTTTCTTGAGCGCCATCGAAGCGAATTTCGAGTGGCTGGAAATGGTGCCTCCTGCAGAGGCATTGGCGACTCATGCGCCACTTGGCCGCGTCGATCTGCCGACCGCATCCTATACGGAAATGATGGAATGGGTTTTACCTACTTCCGTAAGGCAAAAATTTCATTCCCTGCTCGATGAATTTTCCGGACGCCCTGACGTACGCCGCTTCCTGCGTGGAGGCTTCTGGCGCGGCTTTTTCAGCAAATATGCGGAAGCCAATTTGTTGCACAAGAAAATGCTGCGCGTCTCCTCGAAATTGCGTGGCGATGGAATTAAAAGTTCGCGGCGGGGAACCAAAGGAGACGTCCTCCGGTCGCGGGCCATTACGCATTTGTTGCGGGCGCAATGCAATGATGCCTATTGGCACGGAATTTTCGGCGGCCTGTACGCCCCGCATCTGAGAACCGAACTGTGGCGTGAGCTTGTGCGCGCCGAAACCATTGCCGACGGCCTGCATCACGGCGCGAAGCCGTATCAAACCATGACGCGGCTCGATTTTGACGCCGACGGCAAAGAAGAAATCGAAATAACTTCGCCGGCCTTTGCCGCCATGATCAAGCCTTCCGATGGAGGCACGCTCGGAATTCTGGATTTTCGTCCCAGCGCTGTCACGCTGATCAATTCGCTGCAGCGCCGTGTGGAGGCCTACCATTCCCGCTTGCAGAATTTGTCGCAGCCTGCCGGCAAAGTCGCTTCCATTCATGATCAGACGCTGGCTAAGGAACCCGGCCTCGAAAAGCATTTGAAGTATGACCGCTGGCCGCGAAATTCATTCCGCCTTTTGCTCTTCGCGCCGGGAAAAACTCACACGGATTTCGAAGCCCTGCGTCTGGAAGAGAGCGCCCCGTTCGCGGGTGGAGATTATCAGGTGGCCCAGGCCAGCGCGGAAGAAGTTACGCTCAGCAAGGAAGCTCCATTGCGCCAGTTGATCCCGGGGGCGGACCCAAAATCCATTCTTGCTGCGACGAAGATTTTGCAATTTGAAAAACAGGATCACGGCTTCGACGTCCGTTGCAGGCTCGAACTTGCGCTGAAAGACACCGAGTACATCGCGGAAGGCGCGGGAGGTTCCGCGCAGATCCTGGTGGGCCTGGAAATTGTGATCAATCTTCTTGCGCCTAACGTGCCGGATCGTTATATCGAATTTGCCGGCGCTCGCAAACCGTTGGAGTGGAGCGGCATGGTCGACGGGAAGAAATTAAGAATCGCGGACGAATGGCAAAATGTTGCCGTGGATGTCGAAGTTCCGTGCGTGTGCCATTTCTGGGTTTCGCCCGTTCAAACTGTTTCGGAATCGGAAGAAGGATTCGAGCGCGTCTACCAGGGTTCGCAAATTCTAGGCGTGTGGAGCGTAACGCTCGACCCGGCAAAACCCTGGAGCGCGGAAACCGTCCTGCACATTTCCAAAACGCACAATTCCTGATTTCGCCTGGCGATCAAACGGCAAACAGCAGGTTTTCGGCGAAAGGCCATTCCTTATCGATCCATTGTGAATCGCAACGTAATCCGTTGCGCTCAGCCATTGCCGGAATATCTTCGGCGCGATATTTGTGCGAGCTTTCCGTCCAGATCGTCTCATCCTTTAAAAAGGAAACGCTGCATCCCGCGCCGGGAATCCTGACGTTCTGATCGCGCAGCGAGCGCAAATGCATTTCCACGCGTCGGTGCTCTTCACTGTAGCGAGCCTCGTGCCGGAACTCCACAAGATCGAAATCCGCACGAAGTTCGCGATTAATGCGCGCCAGAAGGTTCAAATTAAACGCGGCTGTCACTCCCAGTGCGTCGTCGTAAGCCGCGAACAATTGCGATCGCGGCTTTTCGAGATCCGTTCCCAGAAGCAGCGCATCGCCGGGAAGCAATATTCGCCGCACTTCGGAAAGAAACCGTTCGCCCGCGTCGCGATCGAAATTTCCAATCGTGCTTCCCAAAAACAAGACTAGCAGGTGATCATTTTCCTGCCTTCGCGCGGAGGCCGCCAACAAGCCGTCCAGATATGGACGCTCGAATCCCACAATACTGATGCATTCGATCTGACCGAGTTCGCTCTCACAGCGAGCCAGCGCGGTGGGTGAAATCTCAATCGGGCAATACGTTGTTGCACATTGCTGCCGTGCCAGCGCTTCCAGAATCCAGCGCGTTTTTTTGCCACTCCCGCTTCCGAGCTCCGCCACCATCACCTGCGGCTTGAGCCGCGAAACAATTTCCGCTGCGTGATCGTGCAAAATTCGTTCGTCGGCCCGCGTTAACCCGTATTCAGGGAGAAGCGTGATGACTTCAAAAAGCGCCGAGCCGATTTCGTCGTACAAATATTTGGAGGGAAGCTCTTTTTGTCCCGCGCGGCACAATCCCGCGCGTATTTCCCGTGCAAGGTCCGATTTCGAATGTTGCGCGGCGACCGCAGTTGCCATGGCGTGTCCTCGATTCTAGTCTTGTGCGGATGATTACCGTTCGACGCAGCGGAATTTGGCGTATACGTAGGGATAATGTGGCTGAAACCAGTTCCGGAAGGATCGGCGCAGCATACAAGCAGCTGTGCGCGGCGAACCGCCTTTCATCACGAAATGTTTGCCATCGAAGAAATTCGCGGAATATCCCGGATAGAAAGGAAACGCCTGGAAGCCCGGGAACGGCTCAAAGGGTGAGCGGGTCCATTCCCAACCGTTTCCCACGAGGTCAGCAACGCCGAACGCGCTGTTGCCCGCCGGATACGATCCCACGGAAACGGGGTCCCAACGCTGAAAATCGAAATTGCCATGCTCGGGAGATGGACCATCCGAGCCCCAGGGGTAGGCACGCTCCGTGCCATCCGGCATACCGTACGCCGCTCGATGCCACTCCGCTTCGCTAGGCAATTCTTTGCCGACCCAGCGCGCATAGGCCGAAGCCTCGTCATGGCTGACGTATGCGGGCCAATCGAGAGGCAGCGGAATTTCCGCAAACATCGCGCGGTAGCTCCACGTATTGCCCTTTGGAACCCAGAAAGTTGGAGCTTGGCGTTTTTCTGAGGAAATCCATTTCCATCCGGCGTCAGTCCACAGATCGCGACGCTCGTACCCGCCGTCACGCAGGAATTGAAGGAAATCACGATTCGTGACGTTAAACATTTCAATTCGGAACGCAGGAACCAGGACGCGATTTTCTTCAAATTCATTGTCCCACCCAAACGGAGCGCCATCCTTTCGAGGGAGGCCAAGCGTGGCTGTTCCTTCAGGAATTGCGAGGCTTCGCTGTATGTGCGTTGGAGGGAATGGTGCCGGTGGCGTATGCTGGGCTAGTTTGCGGTTCCCCTGCAACTGGTGCAGCATGTAACAGAGGGTCTCAGAATGCATCAGACGATGTTCAATCGCCACGTTGAGCAGGCGCCCGAGGTCGAGACGCCTCAACTCGGGATCCTTACCCCCAGCATCCTTGATTCCAGCGTTCAGCTGATCGCGGAGACGCTGACAGTACTCTCGAACACGAGTCTCCGAAGGCCAGTCCTTGGGCTGGTCGGTGGGCAATCCTCCCTCCACCGGATCGATTCCAAACGCAAAAAGCTGATCGAACTGGGGATGGAACGAAGAGAGACCAAGCGGCTCACGCAAAAGGTTCCAGTCAAAGGCCTCGAGGTGTCCCAGGTAAAAAATTATCCTGTGGCGTTCCGGGACGGGACGATCATAGAGCGCTCCAGGATGAACAACTCTGAAGAGTTCATCGCTGCGGGTTCTCGCCGATTGAAGGCGCGCAAAAAGTTGATCGGCGTGGGAAGATTGTTCGGCTGCAGTCGAGGTCATATTTCACCAGTGTGTTTAGATGTGTTTGCCGCGGGGTGGATTCACCGACGAAGCATTACGCCGACGGCCTTCATAATCAGGTTTCCCCAAATTGGAAGTCAATACATGATCTCAGGGAGGGCCAAAGTGACGGTTCAAGGCCCGGAGGCTCTCAGGCGTGACTTCGCCAACTGATTCATTACAAAACGGATACGCGCTTACATTTCAGGATGCAAGCTACCGCCTCCCCTCGGGAAGCGCGCTTATGTCCAATCTGAATCTTAGTGTTGCCCGCGGCGAAACACTCGTTTTACTCGGCAGGAGCGGTTCGGGCAAAACCACCACCCTAAAGCTCATTAATCGGCTTCTGGATGCCTCCGATGGCGAAATCCTGATTGCCGGTAAGCCAATACGTACCCTGGACCCGATTGAGCTGCGTCGAGGGATTGGCTATGTCATTCAAGACGCTGGACTTTTCCCTCATTGGACCGTGGAACAGAATGTTGGCTTGGTGCCCAAACTGGATGGCTGGCCAAAGGAGAAAATCCAGGCGCGCGTCCGTGAAATGCTTTCGCTCGTCGGCCTCCCACCTGAGGAATTCGCCAAACGACGTCCCTCGGCCCTCTCAGGTGGCCAGAAACAGCGTGTAGGAGTCGCCCGGGCCCTCGCCGCCGACCCTCCCATCCTGCTCATGGATGAACCGTTCGGCGCGCTCGATCCCATTACACGCTCGGACCTTCAGAATGAGTTTCGAATGCTGGCCGCGCGGCTCCAGAAGACCATCGTGTTCGTCACGCACGATGTCCGGGAAGCCCTTTTCCTTGGCACCCGCATCGCGGTGCTCGATCAGGGGCGGCTTGTTGGGGTCTACACGCCAGACGAATTTCTTAAAGCCAGCGAACCGGAGATTCATGCGTTTGCCGCTTCTTTGCATTCGGATGCGGCGGGTGAGGGGGCGCGATGAAATGGTATGAGTTCCTGCTGCACAACCGCGCGGAAGTTTTGCAGCGGATTATCGAGCATCTTGGGCTGGTCGCTGCGTCAATGGCCATCGCTCTTGCCGTTGGTCTGCCGCTGGGGATTGCACTCGTTCGTCGTCAAAAAATGCAACGATGGGTGATTGGAACCGCAAATGTGCTGCAAACGATTCCCAGCCTTGCGCTCTTCGGATTTCTGATTCCTGTTCCGTGGATTGGCGGTGTGGGGGCGAGCACGGCGATCGTTGCCCTTTCGTTGTATGCCCTTCTTCCTATATTGCGAAATACGTCCACAGGAATACTTGAGGTCGATCCGGCAGTCGTTGAGTCCGCCATCGGCATGGGCATGACCCCGCGCCAGGTGCTGTGGCAAGTGCAGCTGCCACTTGCGGCGCCTGTGCTGCTCGCGGGGATCCGCGTAGCGACCGCCATGTGCATCGGGGTCGCCACGGTGGCGGCTGCGATTGGCGCAGGTGGGTTGGGAGTTTTTATTTTTCGTGGGCTGGCCATGGTGAATAATCAAGTGATTCTCGCTGGGGCAATTCCTGCGGCGGGCATCGCGATTGCCGTGGATTCGGGATTGGGTTACTTCCAGAAAAGTGTCGACAAAAGATGAGTGACTCAGCTGGCTCGACCCCTCTGAGACGCGGAGCGCCACGGTTGGCAGTCGGCACATTGATTTTTGGAGTGCTCGTTTCGCTTTTTGCGGCGGGCTGCAAAAAGCAGAGCGGCGGCGAAGCCATTGTCGTCGGCTCAAAAAATTTTACGGAACAGATTCTTCTCGCGGAATTATTTGCGCAGCAGATTGAGGCGCATACGGCGCTGCGCGTGGAGCGCAAGCTGAATCTTGGCGGAACTTTTATCTGTCAGGATGCACTGGTATCGGGACAAATTGATTTGTACCCGGAATACACAGGCACCGCGCTTACGGCTGTCTTAAAAGAACCTCCTCAAAACAATCCGCCGGAAGTTTTCCGCATTGTGAAGGAAGAATATCAATCTAAATTTAATGTCGAGGAAATGCCACCGCTCGGTTTCAATAATACTTTTGCGATGGTGATTCGCGGTGAAGATGCTGATAATCTGCATCTGCGCAAGGTTTCCGACATCGTTCCGTTCGCCTCCAAATGGCGCGCTGGATTTGGCTATGAATTTATGGAAAGGCCTGATGGATACAAAGGCTGGATAGCTTCCTACGGCCTCCATTTTGCCGCAGCGCCGCGAATCCTCGATCTTGGATTGCTCTATCGCGCCCTTGCGGATAAGAAAGTCGACCTCGTTGCCGGAAACTCGACGGATGGAGTGATCGCGTCCTTGCACATGGTTGCCCTGGAGGATGATCGCAATTATTTTCCACCCTACGAAGCTGTGCCGCTCGTGCGGCGGGCAACGCTCGAAAAGCATCCCGAAATTCGCGACGCGATTGGCGCGCTTGCAGGAAAAATATCGGTGGACGAAATGCGCATGATGAATTACGCGGTGGATGGAGAGCAGCACGACCCTGCCGATGTGGTTCGCGCCTTCCGCAAATCGAAGGGCTTGTAAAGAACCGCCGGTCTGACATATTAAGGATCGATAAATATTCCTACTTGTTTTTGGTACTGGACCGTCTTGGCTCTGTTGACATCCTAAACTTCTATTCGGTCCGCTCTTGTTGGACCTGCTGTAGCCCGCCTCTTCAGAGGCGGGGATTTAGACTTCGCACGTCGACCCTGCCGCCGGAGAATCTAAACCCCCGCCTCTGAAGAGGCGGGCTACAGCACGGCACCGCTCGGAATGTAAAACCCTGCGTTTGATCCGGGATGTCAAAAGAGCCGACCGTGTTCCAGTCTCGATGTAAACCCTCCAGGCAGACCACCTCACAAATAAAGAAGCTCTCCCTTTTGGCCGATAGGGATAGGGATGAAAGAGAACCGGACTGAACCCAGGGTCAACATGAACCTGCCGATTGTGGCGTGGTGGGAGGACGAAGCTGGAAATCAGCGTTTTTCCTATGGAAAATTGGACGACATTTCCAATGCCGGTTTGCGTTTCCGGTCCCGGGAAGAAATTCCGATTGGAACCAAACTTTTACTGCGCACTCCCATGGGAGAATATGTCGGCAAAATCGTTCGTTCCAGTAAGGATGGGGAGGAATTCAACCTGGGCATCAAAAAATTATCGGAACGGAAACCCTCGGGCAAACATGTCAAGTTCCAATGATGTGGCATAAATTTATTCAAGCTAGATGGCTGGGGTTGCCCGCGGCAATTCGTCTCTGCTAGAGTGCGTGCGTATGCCAATCGTTAAAATTCAAAATTCAAAAGTCGAATTCGGAATTGCAGGTTTTAGAACTTCCCTCTGACATGACCATCGATAATCGAAAGCTCACAAAAATTGCGAAAGCACTTCGCGGACGGCAAATTGGAGTGATCGGCGACTTTATGCTGGACCGTTACGTGTGGGGTTCCGCCACGCGCCTTTCGCCCGAAGCCCCTGTGCCCGTCGTGGATTTCAAGGATGAAACGCAGGTGCTGGGCGGCGCTGGAAACGTGGCCCGAAATCTGGCCGCGCTGGGCGCGAAAGTCATTCCCTTCGGAGCGATTGGCGAGGATGAAGATGGGCGCGCGATTCGTGAACTGTTTGAAGATGACGGAATGGCCACGAAAGGAGTGATCGCCAATACTTCCCGCCTGACAACGGTAAAGACCCGCATTGTCGCCAAAAATCAGCAAATCGTGCGCGTCGATCGCGAGCGCCGCGAACCCATTCATCCTGCGCTCGAAGAGCGACTGATACGTTCAATTCTCAACGAGCTCCCGCGTCTGGATGCACTGGTGATTTCAGATTATGACAAGGGTGTGATCACAGATAAGCTTGCGGATCGCGTGCTTGCCGAATGCCAGCGCCGCGGCGTGCCAGCGCTCGTGAAGCCGAAAGAATCCCGACTGCTGCATTATCACGGCGCAACTATGATTGTGTGCAACGCAAAAGAAGCGCACTTTTTTATCAGCCGCAAATTGGAGGACGACGATTCCGTTGAGCTCGGAGGAAAGGCGTTGCTTGCGCATTTCGGATGCGCCGCCGTGGTCATCACGCGCGGGCGCGAAGGCCTCAACGTGTTTGAAAAGGACGAGCAGAAAAGTTTTCATGTGTCGGCCACGAGCAGTGAAATCAGTTACGATCGCGTCGGCAAAGCGGGAGTTGAGCGTTCGGCGCATGGCCGGCAGGTTTTCGATGTGACGGGAGCTGGCGACACGGTGCTGTCAGTTCTGGCGCTGGCGATTGCGGGCAGGATTCCCGTCCGTGAGGCTGCGGTGCTGGCAAATGCGGGAGCAGGAGTTGTGGTGGGGAAACTTGGCACTTCGATTATCACGCCAGAAGAATTATTCGCCGCGGTGCGCGAACTTAGCTAATCCTCAATATCAATTCTGGAATTAACTCTACGGGATGAGTGGGTTCAAGTGGCGCGGGCTTCAGCCTACGGAATTTAGGCCTTGCAAGGTCTACCGCCGCAGGCTGAAGCCCGCGCCACATAGGACCAAAAATTTATGGCGGAGGAAAACTCATTGACTGGTCGGACCGTTCAATCCACAACTGCACTTCGCGATTTCTCGCAGTCTTAATGGTTTCCTCAGCCTTCGGAAACGTATCGTACTCACTGAGTTCAATCACCACCACGACGCCGGTCCCGCCCTTGGGAGGCACTTCCGCAGTTTCAATTCGATAGCTTTTGATGGGGCTGTAATAGCCGTTCGGTCCCCAGAAACTCAGGAAATCCTGATAAGAAAAACCCGCATGAGGATGCCAGATCTGGTAAGCCTGCTGGGTGTCGCCGGCAACAATCGCGTTCATGAAGCGGGTGGCTGTGCGTTTTTCAGTGGAGTACCTAAGCAAGAACCAGATTCCGCCGGCAATTAATAGCGCCAGAACGACACCGCTGATGACGTAGCGCAAAGCCTTGGATTTCGGTTCCTCGGCGCCTGCGTCGAGAAGTCCCATGAACATTTCTCCCTTAGGCATCCTAAATCTGCCTCTTGAATAAAGCAACGGAGAGGCTGACGAGCACAATGGAAAATCCCGTCAGTATAAGCATATCCGAATAGATGCCGGAGAAACCCGTGTTTTTCAACAGCAGCGCCTTCAGCGCGTGAACTGCGTAGGTGAAAGGATCAATGTACGAAATCCATCGCAGCCAGACGGGAAATCCCTCGACCGGGTAAATTGCTCCCGAGGGAAAGTAGAGGAGCGTATTCAGCACGCCGAACATCGCGCGCGGCACCAGCGGATCGCTGACGCGAACCATCAGCAAAAACATGAAGCTGATCATGGCGATCGACGTTATGCCCAGCACGCTCATCAGAAAAAGCAGCCGCACCGGATCCCACAGTCGATCGATGCCGGCAATCAATCCGCCAATAATCGTGATCGTCGTGCCGGCCATCAGTCCTTTAATCGCGCCCGAAAAAATAAGTCCCAGTATCAATTCCGTTTTCGTGATGGGCGTGACCAGATATCCTTCGTGAAGGCCGCGCGATTTGTCATCAATGAACGTAATGCCACCGCCGATCATTGCCACGATGAAAATGGACATGGCAATCGACCCCGAAAGCAAATACTTGATGTACTCGATGTACGGATAGAGTTCGACCACCTGCAAATTCACCAGCGGATTCAATCGCGGCAGCGGAACGGTCAAGCGCTGCCCCGGCTGAAACGGGTTCAGCCCCTGGTTGATATCCTTCACTAGGTCTTGCATGCGCGTAAGAATTTCGGAAGTGACGAAATTGTCTGTGTTGTCTTCGATGAAAGCGATTTGTGGCCGGTTTCCCTGGTCCACGCGTCGCGAATAATCCACGGGAATATAGACCACGGCGCGGACGAATCCGGCGCGCAAGTCGACGATGGCATCGGAGACGGAATTATAATTCTCCACTTTCATTGTTTCCGGCCCCGCCACAATCGCATTGAATCGCTCGCGCAGGTCGCGCGAATAGGTCGTGCGATCTTCATCGACGACCGCGACTTTGATCCCCTTGATTTTTCCGCCAAACGCGTAGCCCAGAACGATGAGTTGCATCAGCGGGAAAATCATGGAACTCATCATTAGCGCGGGGCTGCGGAAAAATTTCCGCATGTCGCGTTCAATGATGGCGGAGATGCGCTGGAATTTCATGCGTGTTTCGATGCCCCTCGAATGCCTATTTATTTGTACAAATGGCTCATGTCGCGCTTCATGGTTTCGGAGGCAGCATCGCGCAGCTGCCTCCCCGTGTAGTACAGAAACACATCATCGAGCGTTGTGCCTTGCACCGAAACGCGCCGCACGTTCACGCCGCGCTGTCGCGCCGTATCCATCAGTTCGCGCACAGTCAGCGGGCCGTTGGTGGTCGAAATGTGCGTAAAGTCTTCATTCCCAGCTACGCTGGCCACTCCTTTGAGTTTTTCCAGAGTCGCAGTCCAATCCGCCGGCGGATTTTCAAACTCCGCTTCCACAATATCGACTGCCGGAACGCTGTCTTTTAATTTTATCGGAGTATCGAGCGCGACGAGTTGCCCGTGATCCACAATCGCGATCCGGTCGCACAGTTTGTCGGCTTCGTCCATGTAATGCGTGGTCAGCAAAATGGTCAGGCCTGCGGACTCTTTCAGCTTGGTGATCATTTCCCACACAGCCGTGCGCGACACCGGATCGAGGCCGGTGGTCGGCTCGTCGAGAAACATGATTTTCGGCGAATGCACCAGGCCGCGCGCGATCTCCAACCTGCGGCGCATTCCTCCGGAAAAACTGCCCACCAGTTTGTCGCTGAATTCGGTCAGCCCAACCGATTCCAAAAGTTGAGGGACGAGCCGCTCGCGATCGGAAGTGCTGAGCCCATAAAGTTTCGCGTGGATGTTCATATTCTCGCGGGCCGTCAAATCCGGATCGGACGTCAGCGCCTGCGGAATCACTCCGATAGCGTGCCGAACGCCGTTGGCATCAGACACCACGTTATGCCCGCCCACCTTCGCCGTTCCCGAGGTTGGCGGCGTCAAGGTCGTCATCATGCGAATCAGCGTGGTTTTCCCCGCGCCATTCGGCCCGAGCAGGCCGAAGATTTCTCCAGTGTGTACCGTGAAGCTCACTTCCTTCACGGCCACGAAATCGCCAAATTGTTTTTTCAATTTGATGACTTCAATCGCGTTGGTCTCAACGGTGTTCATCAATGTGATCGATGGTTTTTAGTAGCACAGGCTTCAGCCTGTGGAACTTAGGCCTTACAAGGCCTAAACCCTACAGGCTGAAGCCTGTGCTACTTTAAAGACATGAAACCTACAGCCTGCGCCACCAGCTCTGCTCTGTGGGCAAGGGCGGCAGCAGCACCGTCGCGGTCATGCCGGACATCAGCGTGCGACCTGTATTTGGAACGGCCACTTTAATTTCAAATGTCTTAATGTCGCGCTTGGTGCGGCTCACGTCGCGCTGCGTCGCAAAATCGCTTTCCACACCTTTGAAAATCACTGTGCCTTCCAGAATATTTCCGGAAGGCAGCTGAACTTTAACCTTCTGATTGAGTCCGACGCGGTCAATGTAAGTTTCCTCGATGTCCGCTTGCACCCACAAATGATCCACGTCAAGCACGGTCACAACCGGTTCGCCCACCTGCAACACTTCGCCCTGTCGAGCGGCGCGCACCGAAACGATGCCGTCGAGTGGCGCGTAAACTTTTGTATAGCTCAGGTGCACATCGGCCGTGGCTTTGTCTGCTCGCGCTTGCTGCAACTGCGCGCGCGTAGCGGCCACATCGCTTTGTTGCACATCCAGCTGTTTGCGATTCGCATTCGCCACAGCAACCTGCGCCTCCGCCGCCCGCACCTGATCTTCAAACGATTTCACAGCCGCTTCGGAACTTTGCATGGCGGCAAGAGCGAGGTCGCGATCTTGCGCGGCGGCCACGCCGGCGTCAAATAAACTTTGCGTGCGTTTGTAGGTGGTCTGGTCGCGCCAGAGATTGGCTTGAGCCTGCGTGAGCTGCGAACGCACGGAGGTGAGCGTCGCCTCCGCCTGGCGAATGGACGCGCTGGTCTGGTCGTCCGTCATGCTGCGTGTTCCTGACGCGGAAATGACTTTATTTTCCAGCATGTGAATGTTGGCTTCGGCGGAATCGCGCGCCGTGAGCCACTCCGCCGGATCGATTTCCGCGATCAGGTCGCCCTTGTGCACTTCCGAGCCTTCATCGACCGTCAGCTTGATCATGCGTCCGGCAATTTGCGAGCTGACGATCACGTCATTGCCCGTAACAATTCCGGTCAGCGGAATATCTTTTCCGCTTGGCGTCGTGGTCAGATACACCACGACGGAGATGGCGAACAACACTCCGACGAAGACAAAAAATTTGGAAAATTTCATTCAGTCTCTGCCTCGTGCTCAAGCAGCGCGAGCCGCAAATTTAACTTGTAACTGACATGTCAGTGTAAGGTACGGATTTCGCAGGCTCAAGGATTAGCAGGAAGCTGTGTGTTCATCCAGGCGCAAGTAGCACAGGCTTCAGCATGT
>Ga0210386_10001772_pt1 | contig 18946 bp, 13 predicted proteins | sample IncBWH32OmetaG_FD_160091 | JGI IMG/M metagenome (GOLD analysis project Ga0210386, IMG submission 160091) | Forest soil microbial communities from Barre Woods Harvard Forest LTER site, Petersham, Massachusetts, United States - Inc-BW-H-32-O ... | reverse complement strand
CGTGCTGGTACGGCTTGTGCGTCCCAAATATTCAATCTGATGAATGTGCAAGAGGAATCGGAATCACCGCGTGAAGTAATTGCGACGGCCCGTTCGTATTGCCAGCTCCGCGAGTTCGGCAGGGTTTCCCTGTTTTAACGCCCAAAGCGGCGGAGATTGGGACCCCGCACCGATCAGCTGGATCGCAGTTTCGGTCGACGAAGTCGCCGGTCACGGACGTGAAAGCCGCTGATTGTCCATATCAGGGCAATGCTGTTATATTCAGCCGCGGGGTGGGCTGGTATTTTGGGATAGAGATCCTTGGAGCAAGGACTGTCATGCCCCACCTATTTTCCACCAAGGTGACGGCCATCGGCGGCAGGCATGGTGCGATCAGAAGCGAGGATGGCTTGCTGGATGTGCGCCTCGCGTTGCCGAAAAACCTTGGCGGGTTGGGCGGGGCCACAAATCCCGAACAGCTTTTTGCCGGCGGATATTCGGCCTGTTTCGAAAATGCGCTTCTGCGAGTGGGCCACGAAGTGGGCGTGAGTTTGCGAGATGATGATGTCGAGGTGACCGCCGACGTTGGACTCGACCGCAATTCCGCGGGAGGATTTGTTCTCTCGGTGGACATGATGGTTACCATTCGCGGCGTCGAGCAGGCGAAGGCGGAAGAACTGGTGCAGCGGGCTCACAGGGTATGCCCCTATTCGAACGCGATCAGGGGCAATATCGATGTGGGCTTTTCGGTTTCGACGGGCTGAAGCCATCTCTGCCGCTTCAGGTTTTTCGCGCGCCCGACGTTTTGCGCAGTACCAGAAGCGGCGTGGCCGCAAACCCCGCGAATGCGATTGCCAGCAGAAGGGATGCCCAGATCGGGCCCAGCAAGCGGGCAAGTCCAAGCCAAACACCGATCAGCAAGAAAATTCCGGCGATCATGAGCAGCAGCGACGCGGCCACCCATGCCGCCACTGCCCGCTCGAACTGCCGCGCCCGATGCTCCAGGTCAATCTGGATGCTTTCCAGCCTCTCTTCAATCCGGTGCTCGGTCGCTTCCAATCGCTCGTGAAGCTGCCGGGCCGGCCAATGAATCAAGGAGCCGACCCAGAGCCGCAGCCCGCTTGGTTCCACGCTCAGGGCAGGTTCTCCCCGATCATCTCGAAGACGTCGCCGCCGTGGCCGTGCAGGATGGCTTTGAGAGAATACATGGCCATGCCATAGGCCGGCTTCAGTTCTGTGAAAGGAGGCATCACGATCTCCAGGGGTGCGACATGCGCATTGAGCAGCGCTGGGCCGGGCTGCGCCAACCATTCCTCCACGGCCGCCTCGACGTCCTCGGGATCGGAAATCGTCTTTCCCCACAAGCCAACAGCCTTTGCCACCGCTCCAAAATCCGGGTTTTGATTGTCGGTGAAAGTTGGCTCGAGCCCTTCCGACTTTTGCTCAAGCTCGACAAAGCCAAGCTTCGCGTTGTCGAATACACAGATCTTGACGGGAATTTCCTCCTGAATCGTGGTGATCAGATCACCCATCAGCATGGAAAATCCGCCGTCGCCCGCCAGAGCAATGATCTGTCGGCCGGGCTGGGATTTCTGTAATCCGAGAGCCGTAGTGTAACCGCCGGCCATCGTCCCGTGAAGCAGGCTCGCATACATGCGCCGTTTTCCGTTGGCACGGATATGTCGAAGCATCCACACGCCCACGGTGCCATCGTCGGCTACAAAAAGCGTGTCATCATTGGCGAGACGATCGATCACGCTGGCAAGATAAATACCGGATATTTTGCGTTTTTGCCCACGTGACAGTTTGGCATTGAGCCTTTCCGCTGCGCGGCGATGCTTCTCCACATGCGCGTCAAGAAATGACGTGTCGGATTTCGGACTGACCATCGGAAGCAGGACGGTGAGGCTGTCCTTGATGTCGCCGACCAGACCCAGGTTTACGGGATGGCGCCGGCCCACATGGGTAGGATCGATCTCGATCTGGATGATATTGGCATGCGCAGGATAGAACTGACGCCAGGCAAAATCGGCGCCAAGCAGCAGCAGCGTGTCGCAATTCAGGATGGCGTGATAACCGGCTTCACCGCCGATAACGCCTGTCATGCCGACGACATAGGGGTTGTCATATTCGATCGCATCTTTTGCCCGAGTGGTGTGGGCAACAGGCGCCTTGAGTTTTTCGGCGAGAGCGACGATCTCGTCATGGGCGCCACGACAACCGGAGCCGGCATAGATCGTGACCCGCTTTCCGACGGAAAGCATTTGGGCCACACGCTGGAGATCGGCGTCGGTGGGGCGGATGACCGGCCTATGATGATGGACCCTGAAATGCGGTTCCGTGACGGCATCGGAGTCCGACACGTCCACCGGCACGATCAAAACCGCCACACCGCGTTTGGTGATCGCAGCCTGGCAAGCGGCCACGGTCTTACGCCTTGCCTGATCAGGGGTCAGGATCATCTCGCAAAAGACAGAGCAACCGCCATAGACAGCCTTGAAATCGACTTCTTGTATGAACTCAAACCCGATTTCGCTGCGCGTAATTTGGCTGGCGATCAGAATGACAGGGGCCCGGTTCCTGTTGGCTTCATACAGGCCGTTGATGAAATGCAAGCTCCCAGGGCCGCAGCTGCCGGCCACCGCGGTCAGTATTTCGGTCTGCAGAGCTTCTCCCTGGGCCGCAAACGCGCCCGCCTCCTCGTGCCGCACATGGACCCAGTTCATGCCGCTTTTCTTGAGTGACGCGGCAAAGGTATTGAGGGTATCGCCGACGATGCCATAGCAGCGTTTGACGCCGGCTTCCTTCAGCACTTCTACAATCACGTCGCCCACTTTCTTGGACATTCGGGTCTCCTGTTACGCTGTGCCATCCGTATTCGGAGGCGATGGACGTAGAATGCGAGATGCGCGGCAGGGTAGACGCATCCCGATGGCGGCGGCTGTTAGGCCTTGTTAGAAAGTGATAGCTACAGGATGATGCGGCGGGATTGGTCGATATGTACGCCCTTTCCGGATTCAGCGCATTCGCGTCCTAAACAAGGAACGGCCGTCCAATTCGGACGTTGCCCAATCTCCTAGGCTTACTCAATCGAAGAGCTTCGGAGCATCGTATTGATGGTCGCGCGCTGGTTCGCCGAACTGAGCCGGAATGGAAGCGGCCCAAAATTTCTTGTTCTCGCCCTGACTTCCATGCTTGCCGCCGGCTGCCAAGGATCCGTGCTTGATCCCGTTGGTCCTGTGGCGGACGGCGAACGGCTCATCCTGATGGATGCGCTGGGTATCATGCTGGTGATCGTCGTGCCCACGGTCCTGACGACCCTCTGGTTCGCCTGGTGGTTCAGAGCTTCCAACGGCGCGGCGCTCTATCGCCCGGCCTGGGTTTATTCCGACAAGCTCGAAGTCGTGGTGTGGTGCATTCCCGCACTGACCGTTCTTTTCCTTGGCGGCTTGGCCTGGACGGGTTCTCACAAGCTTGACCCGGCGCGGCCGCTGCAGTCGCGAGTTTCGCCGCTCGAGGTCCAAGTCGTGTCGCTGGACTGGAAATGGCTGTTCATTTACCCCGATCAGCATGTCGCGGTGGTGAACAGGCTTGTCCTGCCGGTTGGCCGGCCGGTCCATTTCCGGCTTACCTCGTCGTCAGTGATGAACGTCTTCTTCGTTCCACGCCTTGCTGGAGAAATCTACACCATGAACGGCATGGTCACGGAACTGAATCTACAGGCCGACAGGACGGGTAACTATCCGGGCCTCTCGGCACAATTCAGCGGCGATGGTTTTGCCGGCATGCATTTCGACACGGAAGTGATGTCCGGTTCGAGCTTCGATCAATTCATCGAGCAGGCCCGCGCTGCTCCGGCGAGACTGGACGACGACGCATACAAATCGATCAGCCGTCCGTCTGAGGGCGTTCCCGTGCAGCTGTTCGGGAATGTTACCGACGGCTTGTTTGAAAACATAGCCAGCCGCCGGCTGCCCCCGGGCGAAGGCCCCACCGGCACTGGACGACCTTATGGCTCCACGGCAGGAGAAGATTGATGTTTGGGCGGCTGACCTGGCAAGCCATTCCCTGGTCCGAACCCATCCCGCTCATCGCGGCGGGCGTAGTCGGTCTATTTCTTCTCGCCGTCATCGGCTGGGTGTTCGTGAAAGGCTATGCGCCTTATCTGTGGCGCGAATGGATCACCAGCGTCGATCACAAGCGGATCGGCGTGATGTATTGCCTGCTCGCCCTGGTGATGCTGCTGCGCGGTTTCAGCGACGCCGCCATGATGCGGTCGCAGCAGGCGCTTGCCTTTCACAGTCCTGGATACCTGCCGCCTGATCATTACGACCAGATCTTCTCCGCGCATGGCACCATCATGATCTTCTTTGTCGCCATGCCCTTTGTGATCGGCCTGATGAATTTTGTCGTCCCGCTGCAGCTGGGCGTGCGGGATGTCGCCTTTCCCACGCTCAATTCCGTCAGTTTCTGGCTGACGGCCTCTGGTGCCCTGCTGGTCAACGTCTCACTGGTGGTGGGTGAGTTCGCGCGCACCGGCTGGCTTCCCTATCCGCCCTTGTCGGAGCTGCAATACTCGCCCGGCGTCGGTGTCGACTATTACTTGTGGTCCTTGCAGATCTCGGGCGCCGGTACGCTTTTGTCCGGCGTCAATTTGGTGACGACCATCCTGAAAATGCGCGCGCCGGGTTTGAGCTACACGCGCATGCCCGTTTTCTGCTGGACGGCGTTGGCGTCAAATCTGCTGATTGTCGCGGCCTTTCCGATCCTGACCGCCGTTACGGCGATGCTGCTTCTGGATCGCTATCTGGGTTTTCATTTCTTCACCAACGAACTGGGCGGCAATCCCATGATGTTCGTGAACCTCATATGGGCCTGGGGCCATCCGGAGGTCTACATTCTGATATTGCCCGCCTTCGGCGTGTTCTCGGAAGTCATCGCCACATTTTCGCGCAAGCCGTTGTTCGGTTACCGCTCCATGGTAGCCGCAACCATGGCGATCTGCGTGCTGTCTTTCATGGTGTGGCTGCACCACTTCTTCACCATGGGCGCGGGCGCCGACGTCAACGGCTTCTTCGGCATCATGACCATGATCATCGCGGTGCCTACCGGCGTGAAAGTCTACAACTGGCTCTTCACCATGTATGGCGGGAGGGTCCATTTCTCCACTCCCATGCTGTGGTCCATCGGCTTCATGGTGACGTTCGTGATTGGCGGCATGACGGGCGTGCTGATGGCCATTCCGCCCGCCGATTTCGTCCTGCACAACAGCCTTTTCCTGATCGCGCATTTCCACAACGTCATAATCGGCGGCGTCCTGTTTGGCGCTTTCGCCGGCTATACCTATTGGTTTCCCAAGGCCTTCGGTTTCCAGCTGGACGAGCGTTGGGGTAAATGCGCCTTTTGGCTCTGGTTCCTGGGCTTCTATACCGCCTTCATGCCGCTTTACGTCCTGGGTCTGTTGGGTATGACCCGGCGCATGCAACATTTTGACCGGCCCGAATGGTATCCCTGGGTCCTCATTGCCGGCGCCGGCGCGGTCCTGATCACCTTGGGCATCTGTGCCCAGGTCATCCAGCTGGCAGTTTCGATTCGCAACCGTGCCTTGCTGGCGGACCTGACGGGCGATCCGTGGGACGGCAGGACGCTGGAATGGGCAACGGCCTCGCCGCCGCCGGCCTTCAACTTTGCCGTCTTGCCCAATGTGACTGGCGAAGAGCCTTACTGGGGCATGAAGGAAAGGGCGCGGGCGCTGGCGCACCTGCTCACGACCGAACCGTCTTATGAAGCGATATCGGTTCCGCGGAATTCCCCTACGGGTGTCGTGACGGCTTTTTTTGCGGTGTTTCTGGGTTTTGCCATGATCTGGCGCATCTATTGGCTCGCCGGGCTGGGCTTTGTGGGAATCTATGCGGCCTTCGTCGTCTTCGCCTGGCGCGATCGCAGTGAGGAGGAGATTTCGGCCGCGGAAGTCGCGCGCCTGGACCGGGCGAACCGGATGATGCGGTCTTCAGTCCTGGCGGAAGAGGCATCCTGATGAGCATGGTCTCCACCTTCTCACCGGTCGACCCCAACCGCATCGGCCATGACAATCGGGTCGCTTCTGCGGAGGCGGAAGCATTAGGACGTGGGGCAGGAGGGCCGGCGCCCAAATATATCGTGGTGTCTTACGGCTTCTGGATATTTCTGCTGTCCGACATTGTAATGTTCTCCGCATTTTTCGCGGCATTTCAGGTGCTGGCAGGGCAGTCACCGGATATGGCGCCGCGCTTTGACCTGGACGATGTCGCCATCGAGACCGGGTGCCTGCTGGTGTCGAGTTTTCTCTGCGGCGTGGCGGCGCTCTCCGCCAGGCGCCGCAACCTGATGGCCACCGAATTTTTTCTTCTACTGACCGGTCTTTTCGGCGCCGGTTTTCTGCTTCTGGAGCTCAAGGAATTCACCGGCCTGGTGGTCCAGCACATGGGCCCCGCGGACGGCGCCTATTATTCAGGGTTCTTCGCGCTGGTCGGCTGCCACGGACTCCATGTAACGGCGGGACTGCTGTGGCTTGGCACCATGATGGCGCAGATCTGGGCGAAAGGATTCCGTCAGGACATTTTGCGCCGGCTCGTGTGCTTCAGCCTGTTCTGGCATGCCCTGGACATCGTTTGGGTCGGCATTTTTTCGTTTGTCTATCTGATGAGGTTCGCGCCATGAGCAAAAGGCCGCAGGAAGACGACGCCAGCCCCGGTCTGGAGCTGGAAGCGCCGGAGAATTTCTCCAGGGGTCTGCAGAGCTATCTGATCGGGCTGGCGCTGGCGGTAGGCCTGACGGTTGCGTCCTTCTGGGCAGTCCGGACCAACCTGATCTATGGGCCTGGCGTTCCTGTCGCCCTCGTTGCGTTTGCGATCGCACAGATGGGAATCCATCTCGTCTTCTTCCTGCACATAACGACTGGGCCGGACAACACCAACAATGTCCTGGCGCTGGCTTTCGGCGTTCTGATCGTCGGGTTGGTGGTATTCGGTTCGCTCTGGATCATGGCCAATCTCAACCACAACATGATTCCGATGAAGCAGTTGATGGATATGCAGCGGTAACGATGTGAGTGACCGGACCGGCTTTATTTTATGATAGAGGGGCGTCGCTGTGGGTTATTCTGACTACAAATGCTTCCGGTTCAGATTTGAGTCTGGAGTTGCATTCGTCAGTATCGATCATCCGCCAATCAACCTTCTCGACGAAATTCTGTCACAAGAACTGGACCGGCTCGGGGGGGAACTCGAAGTCGATCGGAGTGTTCGGGTGATCGTCTTGCAGAGCGCGCTGCCTGATTTCTTTATCGCACACTCCGGTTTGGGCCGGGTTGGGGCTGCTCCCAAAGTCGTATCCCATACCCGAAGCTTTCGTCTCACGCAGATGATCGGCGAGCGGTTCCGGAACATGCCCAAAGTCACAATTGCAAAGGTCGAAGGACGCGCGCGTGGCGGTGGGAATGAGATCGCGCTGGCTGCAGATATGTGCTTTGCCGCCATTGGTAAAGCAATCTTTGGTCAGCCAGAGGTAGCGGTCGGACTCGTTCCCGGCGGGGGCTCGACACAAAGGCTGCCGCGGCTTGTGGGGCGGGGGCGAGCCCTTGAGGTACTGCTGGGCTGCAATGATTTCTCGGCGGAAGAAGCAGAACGTTACGGTTACATCAATCGCGCGTTGCTGCCGGATGAGCTCACGCCTTTTGTCGAGAAGCTTGCTTTTCGCTTGGCCTCATTCCCCACGCACACCATCGCTCACGCGAAAGTAGCTGTTGATATTGGGGCGTTCAGCTCCCTGGCGGAAGGACTCCTGGTGGAAGCGCATGAGTCCGATCTGAGCGTCGCCAGCGAGCTCACGCAAGCGCGCGTCGCCGAAGCATTGAAGCTCGGCGCCGAAACCTATGAGGGAGAATTGGAGATGGGATTCCTGTCAGAACTCACTCCGGCCGGATAATGCCGAGACTGGCCACAATGACTGTGGAGCGTAAGAGGTAACGCATGCGGATCGCCCATTTTGAATCGGAAGGCGCCTTGGGGATCGCCGCGAACGACGGTTCGGGTTGGCATGGCCTTACCGAGTATGACATCGGCTTCCCGGGCACCTTGCCTGAGCTGATTGTGCGGGGTGAGGATTTGTTGCGAAAGGGCAAAGATCTCCTGCCCAAGCGCTCAATCGATTTGAAGTTGGTCCGGATACTGCCACCGATACTTAAACCGTCGAAGATCCTGTGTGTAGGTCTCAACTATGATGATCATCTGGAGGAAAGCGGGCTCAAAAAGCCGGAATATCCCGAGATTTTTGCGCGCTTCGCGACGAGTCTCATAGGCCACGGCGAACCCATTCTGCGGCCAAATGAATCGCTAACACTCGACTATGAGGCTGAGCTTGCTGTCGTCATCAACCGGAAAGGGCGCCGCATCCGGCGAGACAGAGCCCTTGAATATGTCGCGGGCTACTCCCTGTTCAATGACGCGACTATTCGCGATTTTCAATTGCGCACCCCGCAATGGACCATGGGCAAGAATTTTGATGCGACTGGGGCATTCGGGCCCTGGCTGGTGACGCCCGATGCCCTCCCGCCAGGAGCCGGTGGACTGCGCATTCAGGGCCGCTTGAATGGCAAAGTGATGCAAGACACACGTACTGACCGGCTCATCTTCGGAGTACCTGAGCTGATAGAAATGATCAGCGTAGCGATGAGCCTGGAACCGGGCGATGTGATCATTACTGGAACACCCGGCGGTGTTGAGCAGCCCGTAAGCCACCTGTCTTCATGCGCCAGGGTGATGTCTTCGAAGTCGAGATCGAAGGCATTGGTATCTTGAGAAACCCGATCCAAGACGAATGAGTGAATGGGAGTGGCCGACTGAGAGTCCAGTCACCGCGAACGGCCAGGTCAGGGGCAACCCTGGGATCATATCAGAAGTGTTGAAGGTGCCACGGCAATGAAAAAGCTGTTTTCCGTGAATCCCGTTCGCATTGGGCGCTTTGATGGGCCATCAACGCCCGACGCTTTGCCGGAAAGCCTATTGCACGGTACTCCCAAGGTTTTGCGGAAGGATCTCGAATTGCTGCTTGGTCCGAGCCGCGTTCTCCACCGTGCGATTGACCTGGTTCGCTACGCGTCGGACGCGAGCCCTTATCGTTATATTCCCCAGGTCATTGTTGTCGCGCAGAACGCAGAAGATGTCGCCAAAACATTGCGGTTCTGCCGCGAAAACGGCCGCCACGCAACATTCCGGGCCGGCGGAACGAGCCTCAACGGCCAGTCGCTTTCGGATGACATTCTGATCGATGTCCGCAAGTATTTTGCCGGCCGTGTGCAGATCAAGGAGAACGGCCAAATATTGACCGCCAGGTCGGGCACCATTCTGGCGCATGCCAACGCGCATCTGGCCCGTTTCGGCAGAAAGCTTGGTCCCGACCCCGCCAGCGGCCATGCCTGCACGCTGGGGGGCGTCATCGCAAACAACTCCGGCGGAATGCGCTGCACGGTCGACCGCGATGCCTATCACACGGTCAAAAGCCTGATCTTCACCCTGCCGTCCGGCACAACGGTCAACACTGCGGCAAGCGGCGCCGAGGCGACCTTTGCGGAAGCTGAACCTGCGCTTGCCGAAGGCCTGATGGAAATCCGGCGTGAGATATTGGCGGATAGGGCACTTGTCGAACGAATCCGCCGCAAATATGCGATTCGCAATACGCATGGCTATCGCCTTCTCGCCTTTCTGGACGGCGAAACGCCATTGGAGATATTCCGGCGTATCCTGATCGGGTCGGAGGGAACACTGGCATTTGCTTCCGAGTTGACCTTCGAGACGGTTCCTCTGCCCGCCGTCACCAGCGTGGCATGGATTGCCGTCGCCTCGATCGATGAAGCGATCGCCCTGGTACCCGGGCTGGTAAGCCTGGGCGCCGCAGCGGTCGAGTTGATGGTGGCTCCTGCTTTGCGGGCCGCTGGCGAGGCCTTTGGCGGCACGCCGGCCTATTGGAAGACCCTGGACGCCAAGGCCGCGGCTTTGCTCGTGGAGTTCGGTGCTTCCGACGAGGCATCGCTTGAAGTGAAGCAGGCACAGGTGCGCGAACTCACGGCGGCCACGAAACTTCTGAGTGACCTGACTTTCACCAGCCGCGAACAGGCGATCGAACTGGCCTGGCATGTCCGGGAAGGGCTGCTCGGGCTGGTCGGCAAGCTGCGGCCTCAGGGTTCCATGCTGATCACGGAAGACGTCTGTTTCCCGCCGGAATTGCTGGCCAAGGCCGCACACGATCTGCAGATGTTGCTTCAGAAGCATGGCTTCATACCCGGCGTTGCCGGGCATGCTGCGCACGGCAATCTTCACTTCACCCTGGTTGCGCGCCTTGATGAGAAGGAGGACAGGGAGCGCTACTCCGCCTTCATGGAGGAGTTGGTCGAGCTGGTGGTCAACAAATATGACGGGTCGCTGAAAGCCGAGCACGGAACCGGGATCAACATGGCGCCTTTTGTGGCGCGGGAATGGGGCGAAAAGGCCACCGCCCTGATGTGGAAGGTAAAAACCTTAGCCGATCCACAAGGGATTCTGGGACCCAATATCATTCTGACGAAGGACGACCAGATACATCTGAAGGCGCTGAAGTCCGTGCCCGCGATCGAAAGCGTCACTTCTTCAACCCAATGCATCGAGTGTGGTTTCTGCGAGCCGGTATGCCCCAGCCGCAACGTGACCCTGACACCCCGGCAGCGCATCGTGGTGCGGCGGGAAATGGCGCGCCAGCCGCCCGGTTCACCCATGCTGCATCGCTTGCAGCAGGAATATCAGTACGACGGTGTGGAAACCTGTGCGGGTGACGGCACCTGTGCGATTCCCTGTCCGATTGGGATCAACACCGGGGCCTTCATTCGGGAATTCCGCAAGGGCGAGCGGGGGCCGCGTGCCGGCAAAGTGGCGCTCGCCATTGCGCGGCGCTGGGCGGTTGTCGAGAGGCTTGCCCTGATCGCCTTGGCCGCAACCAGACTGGCCAGCCGCCTCTTTGGCGTGGGGATGGTGTCCTTTGTCGCAAACGCGGCGCGCCTGGTTATCGACAATGACCTGATGCCGGCCGTACCGGGCCCGATGCCGCTGCCCGCCAGAGGCACAAAGCCCTTGACCAGCAAGGCCGGCGCGGCGGCCGTCTATTTTCCAGCCTGCATCAACCGCATGTTCGGCCGTGATCCCAATGCGACGTCAACCATGTCGATACAGGAAGCGCTGGTTGAGATATCGCGCCGCGCCAAGCGGACACTTTGGATCCCAGATGACGTTGCCGGCTTGTGCTGCTCCACCCCGTTCAGCTCCAAGGGGTTCGTCGAGGCCCACCAGTATATGGCCGATGCCATATCGGATGCGATGTGGAAATGGAGCGACGGCGGCAGGTTGCCGGTGGTGGTCGACGCCGCCTCCTGCACGCTTGGTCTGGCGGAGGACGTCCATCGCTACCTGTCGCCCGAGCGCAAGGCGCGCCACGAAAAAATCCGGATCATCGATTCGGTGGAATGGTGCCGCGCGCTGCTTCCCTTGCTTGAGATCCGGCGGAAGCTCAATCATGTGGTTCTGCACCCGACCTGTTCGATGACCCATCTGGGGCTGGTTGAAGCCTTTCGGGAGACGGCAGGACAGATGGCGCATGAGGTGGAGGTCCCGATCGGCACCACCTGCTGCGGAACGGCGGGGGATCGGGGGCTGCTACATCCGGAACTTGTTCTTTCCGCCACCCGTGAGGAAGCGGAAGCAGCGCGCAAGTCCGGAGCGGACGCGTTCCTGTCGGCAAACCGGACATGCGAGATGGGAATGCGCCATGCCACCGGTCAGCCCTATGAATCCTTTGTCTTCACCCTCGAATATTGCACAAGGCCATGACTGCGGCCTTCTTGGCCCATCGCCACGACTATCGGGTTCTTCCAGAAATCATGCGTCGGACGCGTTACGCAGTGACATGAATCGCCAAGTGCAGACACTATGCTCCAAGCGAGAGGGCGGGAAGGAGGGCACTGTAGCGCGGCACCCGACGTCGTGATGTCCGAGGTTTACAATGCTCAAAGGTTTTTCGGTTCCTCTCACCCCACAGGGCGAGTCCGCACTGGCGAAACTTCCGCCCTGGCACTATTCGAGTGATTGCATCGCAATTGAATATTGGACAGACCCTCTCGCTGTCGCAGCGTTGCTTCCGCCGGACGTCGCGCCGGACAAGGAGGCGAACGGACGGGCGTTTTTCTGGTTTCTGGACTGGCAGTTCACCGGGTCCAACGACGAACTCACAGATCCGGCGCGGTATCAGTACCGCGAGGCATTCGTGCTGGTGGAAGCGGTTTTCGAGGGAAAGCCGATCAATTACTGCCCCTATATCTTCGTCGACAATGACGCCGCAATCGCACGCGGCTGGGCGCAGGGATTTCCCAAGAAGTTTGGCAGCATCTTTCAGACGCGCAGCTTTTCCGCGCCCAGTGCAGCTGCCGCTCCGCTTGCCAGAGGAAGCCGGTTCGGCGCCAGTCTCGCGGCACACGGAGAACGGCTGGCAACCGCACGCATCCAGCTGGAGGATGAAGTCAGGAATCCCACGACGGTATTTAACCGTCCTACCGTAATGCGCCGTTACTTTCCCCAGCTCGCCGCGGGTTTTCATGAGAGGCCGGCGGTCAACGAACTCACAATGTCCCTGACCGACAACTTGGCCATTGTCGATGTGTGGGCAGGCTCCGCCGAACTGACGGTCTCGCAAGTGCCGGGCGAAGACATGCATTCGCTGGCGCCGCGGCGCGTCGGTCGCGGTTATCGGCTCGGAATGGCCTATACCGTGACGGATCTTCGCATCCTGAAGAAATATGCGGGCTAGCCATGCCGCTTTACACGGTCACGTCGCAGGCAGGTCAGCTCCGTGATGACGCCAGGGCAAAGCTGGCGTCGGAGCTGACGGCGCTGCATTCCGAATATGCCGGCGTGCCGAAAAACTGGGTTCATATCATTTTCCTCGAATATGAGCAGGCAAGCGAATTTACGGCCGGCGAACCAGCCGCGGCCGTCTCGCTGACGTTGCTGATCCGCACCGGCAGATCCTCGGAGTACAAGAAGGAATTGCTGACGCGCCTTTGGAGGCTGGTTCAGGTCGCAACCAACGCGCCCGACGATCAGATCGTCCTCGGCATTCAGGAAGTCCCGGCCAGCCAGGCGATGGAGATGGGCGTCATCATGCCCGATGTGACGGCTTCCTAAATATTCCAGATCAAGATTGGATAGCAGCACCGGTTTGGCGAGTAACGCAGGACCGCGCCGGCTGGCAGCCCATTGCGGCCTTTGCGGACGGTCTGGCTAACAGCAACGCCCGCAGGAATAAAATCTTCTGCAATCAATGGCTTGGCATCATTGGAATTCTTCTAATTTGGTACTAGGCTTTACACAATATTGCGTGCATCGGCCGCCGGCCGCGGGCTCGCAGTTGCATGCGCGTCATGTCGAAGAATGGAGCTGGGTTTGTCGGCAAACGCAGGTCTTGAAGGAAGTAAAGGCGGAAGCGGCCCTGTGGGGGCAAGCTACCGCTGGCATGATCCTCTGGCAGAACAACCTTCATTCGCAGCCCAACTGCAGGCAACCCTCAACGCGATCCCAGCCTACACATGGTACAAGCTGGCATCCGGCACCCTCGCCTTTGTAAACGAACGATCCGGCGACTATCTGGGTCTGCCACTAGACCATCCCCTTCGGCACGGCGGCGCCACAGATGCGGCCTGGGATTCTCATGTCTTCATAATCCATCCGGACGACCGGGAGGTGGCCCGTCAAACCTGGGCCGAGTGCCTTCGGACGGAATCGGCCGGCGAGGCGAGCTTTCGCATACGCAACGCCCGGGGAGAATATCATTGGTTCATCGTTCGCACCGAACCGCTTCGCGCGAGCGACGGAACGTTGCTGTACTGGGTCGGCATCAGCTTCGACATTGAAACCCAGAAACAAGCGGAATTCCATCTTACCGAAGGGCAGCGGCTGGCACAGAGCGGCAGTTGGGCCTTCGGAGCAAGTGGCTTCGATTTCTGGTCACCCCAGCTGTTCGAAATTCATGGCCTCAAGCCGGGCAAGCCGCCCAACATTCAAGAATACCTGGCGCTGGTGCATCCCGAAGATCGGGATTTCGTGGCGTTGGAAATCGGCAGGATGCTGGCTGGCAACAGCGCATTCGATTTCACCAAGCGTATCGTGCGCCCCGACGGACTCGTCCGTCATGTCCGTTGTGTCGGCGTTCCCTCGCCCAGTGGCCAGGGGCTTGTGGGAACGGGCATTGATGTCACGGAGCAAGAGCATCTGAACGCGGCCTTACGCAAGAGCGAGAGGGAGCTTCGGCAAATCCTGGACTTCACGCCGCAGTTCATAGGGGTCTTCGGATCCCGCCGAGAACGTCTCTATATCAATCAAATTGCGCTTGATTATCTTGGCAAGACCCGGGACGAGTGGCTCGACGGGAGTCCGGGAGACGTAGTGCATCCCGATGATTCCGGAATTGTCCAGTCTCGCTGGGATCGTGCTGTGCTGGACAGCGCTCCATTTGAGATTGAAGTCCGTTTGCGCAAGCGGGATGGAACCTTTCGCTGGTGCTTCGGCCGTTTCAATCCGGTTCGGGACGAGGAAGGCCGGGTTCTGCATTGGTATGTTGCCTGCACGGAAATAGAGGACCAAAAGCGGGCGGTAGCAGAACAAGAGCAGCTGACGAGGGCACTGCGCAAAACCGAGGAGGAATTCCGGCAGATCCTGGACCTCACACCGCAATTCGTGACCGTTCTTGGGTCGCGCCGAGAACGTCTTTATATCAACCGGGTGGGACTTGATTATCTCGGCACCACACTCGAGCGATGGCGCGAAAAAGAGCCCCGTGACGAAGTGCACCCCGATGACGTTGAACAGGTCCTGTCGCTTTGGAAGCGGGCGCTTTCCGACGGCCGTCCCTTCGAATGTGAATTCCGGGCGCGCAGGAGCGACGGGGCTTATCGTTGGCTACTGGCACGCTGCAATTCCGTGCTGGACGATGACGGCCAGGTCCTGCGCTGGTACATCGCCTTCACCGATATCGAGGAGCGCAAGCGGGCCGAGGAAAAGCTGCAGCAGGAGAACGCCGCGCTTCGCGAAGAGATCAACCAGGCGTCAATGTTTGGCCAGATCATCGGTTCTTCGGAGCCGCTGCAGAAAGCGGTTGCCGAGGCCTATCGTGTGGCGCAGACCGACGCCACGGTGCTGGTTTTGGGAGAGACCGGAACGGGCAAGGAGCTGATCGCGCGCGCCATTCACAAACGCTCCCGGCGCGCTGCGCATGCATTCATAGCGGTCAATTGCGGCACGATTCCCTCAGCCCTGATTGCCTCCGAATTGTTCGGTCATGAAAAAGGGGCCTTCACTGGCGCGACGCAACGCCGGCTGGGCCGCTTTGAAGCGGCAAATGGCGGCACCGTTTTTCTGGACGAGGTCGGCGACCTACCGCCCGACGCCCAGATCGCCCTGTTGCGCGTCCTGCAGGAACGCGAGATCGAACGAATCGGAAGCGACAGGCCGATCCCGGTGAATGTCCGCGTGCTGGCGGCGACCCATCGTGATCTTTCGAAACTCGTTAATGAAGGCGTGTTCCGGCGGGACCTTTTCTATCGTCTGAATGTCGTCCCAATCAAAATGCCTTCGCTGCGCGAACGCGCCGGCGATATTCCTCTGCTCGTCGAATACTTCCTCAACGGCTTTGCGAGAAAGGGCGGAAAGAAATTCGGAAGAATCGACAAAGGAACGATTGAATTCCTCCAAGACTATGACTGGCCCGGCAACGTCCGTGAACTTCAGAACATCATTGAGCGCGCCGTCATCCTAAGTGACTCGGACACTTTTTCGGTGGACGAGGGCTGGCTTAAGCGCGAGCCACAGGAAATTGCCGACATCGGCCCGGCGCTTAATGGGGCATTGCTGGCGCATGAAAAAGAGGTGATCGAAATCGCCCTGGCCCAGAGCCATGGACGGGTATCCGGGCCGGCTGGCGCGGCTTCCCGGCTGGGCATTCCCGCCACCACGCTGGATTCCAAAATCAAACGGCTCGGCATAGACAAGTATCGGTTCAAACAGGCCGATTCCTGATTGTTTTTCCAGTTTTTCGTGAAATTACGAAATCTCGTAATTACTTTTTCCACTATCTCCAAGTCCGGCAACACAATTCTGTTGGCCCAATCCTTGCGACAGCGAAGCCCGGAAGCTGTCGCTCTGCCCCTTTCCCTCGCGCTGCAATCCATTCTGTTGAGCCAACATGAAGCCGATCTCGGACGGTGAGATAGAGAATAGCGGGGTCATTTCCTTCGGACCCTTCTTGGTCAATCGCGCGAGCAGACTCATCGAACGGGATGGTGAATCCGTTCCCCTGGGCGGCCGGGCCTTCGACATACTCGCGTGCCTGCTGGAAAATGCCGGCCAAGTTGTCGACAAGGCCGAGCTGCTGCGGCGGGTCTGGCCCAACAATATCGTCGAAGAAGGCAGCCTGAGGTTCCAGATTAATGCGCTGCGCAAAGCCCTGGGCGAGGGCCGATACATCGCCAATGTCGCCGGCCAGGGCTACAGTTTTGTAGCGCCTGTTTCGCGGCTTTCTGGGAACCCGCCCGTCGAAGCGCCACGGCGGTCGGCGCGCCCGCTGCCTCCGCGGCCGCGCCGGCTGATAGGTCGAAATCAGGTTCTGGAAACGCTCGCCCTGCAGCTGCTCGAACACAAGTTCGTGACCATTGTGGGATCGGGGGGCGTCGGCAAAACAAGCGTGGCGCTCGCCCTCGCCCATGCGCTTGCCCCCAGCTTCGACGGCGACACGTGCTTCTTCGACGTGGGCAGTGTCGTCAATTCGCAACTGCTCGCTGGCGGACTCGCTTCAGCCCTTGGTGTCCCGATGCAGACGGCGGGTGCGGCGCCTGGCATTACGACCTTTCTTCAGCGGCGGCGGATGTTGCTGGTCCTCGACGGCTGCGAAGCAAATGTGGACGCCGCGGCGGATCTGGCGGAGCGGATAATCCAGGAAACACCGCATGTCCATATTCTCGTGACCAGCCGGGAGGCACTCCGAGCAGACGGTGAACATGTTCACCGATTGCTGCCGCTGGACTATCCTGAGCCGGGCACCGGCCATACCGTGCAGGAAGCGCTGAGGTTCGCCGCTGTGCAGCTCTTTGTGGAGCGTGCGGCTTCCAGTATGGACGGCTTTGTGCTGACTGACCGTGAAGCGCCCCTTGTGAGTGCGATCTGCTGGAAGCTGGATGGTCTGGCGCTGGCGATTGAACTTGCAGCCGGACGGATAGGCGCCTACGGCGTTCTAGAGGTGGCCCACCAGCTTGAAAGTGAGCTTGCCCTGCAGTGGCCCGCCCGGCGCACCGCTGTCGCGAGGCATCAGACCCTCAGCGCCACTCTGGGATGGAGCTATCAGCTGCTATCACCACGCGAACAACTTGTCTTCCGGCGCCTGAGCATTTTTACGGGAGCTTTCACGCTGGAGATGGCCGCGTCCGTGGTCGCGGACGAAAATGTGATGTCAGGAGTGGCGACCGAGCTGTTGGGAAGCTTGGTTTCCAAATCCCTGGTGCAGTTCAAATTAGAAGCTGCCCGAGGCTCCTACCGCCTGCTCGACATGACACGCAGCTATGCCATCGACAAGCTGGGTGAAATGAACGAGGTGCACGAGATGGCTAGCCGCCATGCCCGGCTGGTCCTGCACTTGCTGGGGGACGACGCCGGCCATGGCCACAATGGCGCGGCACATTCCAGCGAACTGCTGGATGACGTGGGCGCGGCTATTGAATGGAGCCTTTCGCAAAATGGCGACCCTGCGATCGGCGCCGCGCTTGCCGCGGCCTCGGCGCCGATCTGGCTAAGGGCAGGACTTTTGGTGGAGTGCCGCTTTTGGATGACGCGAGTCCTCGCTGCCATCGGCGAACCGGCATTGAATGCTCATCGCAGGTTGGCGATTCAAGCGGCGATTGCCAGCGCGGAGACATTCACCGACGGATTCACCAGCGAGTCTTTCGGCAGTTGGCAGAATGCTTTTGAAATCGCGAAATCGCTGGGAGATGTCGAACAGCAGCTGACATGCCTCATTGTTCTGTGGGCTCATAAGATACGGGCGCCGCAATATGACGACGCGCGCGTGCTGGCGGGGCAGGTGGACGAGCTGGCAGCTATGGTGCCAGGAATACGCGCCATGGCCGACTGGATGCTCGGGATCACCGAGCACCACCTCGGCCAACTCGCTGTGGCGCGAGGCCGCTTCGAACGGTCCCTAGCCGGCGATACCTTGCAGGCGCGCCAGTCGATGATGTTGCAATTCGGCTATGACCGGCGCATCCCCACGCTCGGGGTCTTGGGCAATCTTCATTGGCTGGAAGGGAAACCGGATCAAGCGCTCCGTATTGGCGCGGCAGCGACATCGGAAGCGCGGCAATTGCCATATCCCGTGCCGCTCTGCGAGGCCCTCACATGGCAGGCGCTTACGCTCTATCTTTGCGGACAGGGACCCGGCCAGCTTGAGATTCTGCTCGACGAGACCGTGGCGCATGCCCGCCACTATTTCATCGAAAGCTACGTCGGGCTTGGCTTGGCCTTAAAAGGCCTGAACGCTTTCCGCACCAGTCTGACAGGATCCACCTTGATCTCGGAAGGGCTGGCCCTGCTCGCCAAATCGAACTACGAGGTCTTCCATCCGCTCTTCCTGACGGAGTTTGCCAGATTGCGGGCCGAGAGCGGGGCGCTCCTGCACGAAGGCGAGATCTGTGCGCTGCTGGAGATGGAAATTGGACGGCAGGAGGATTGGACATCCGCCGAGGCTAAGCGCAATCTGGGTGAGATCATGCTTCTGAGAGGCGATGCGGATCGGGCAGCGCAATTGTTCGCCGATGCGGCCAGCTGCGCGGAACGGCAAGGCGCTCTCTCCTGGGGTTTGCGGACGTCGC
>Ga0210386_10001771_pt1 | contig 18950 bp, 15 predicted proteins | sample IncBWH32OmetaG_FD_160091 | JGI IMG/M metagenome (GOLD analysis project Ga0210386, IMG submission 160091) | Forest soil microbial communities from Barre Woods Harvard Forest LTER site, Petersham, Massachusetts, United States - Inc-BW-H-32-O ... | reverse complement strand
CGTCGTCTTCTTTGTGAAGCAGAACTTGTAGGCGCCTGCTTCCTGCAGATTGCTTAAGGCGGTCCGAAATTCTTCGGATCACCCAGCGCGTCGAGATAGGTAATTCTTATTGGAGTAAAGCCTTTGCGTTATTGCAAGTTTTCAGCTGCACCGGAAAGAACGAAAAAAAGAAGGATTGGGTATTGCGGATTTGCACTGGCATCTGCGACTGCGTAATTTTGAGCTGCGTAATAATAGTAGCGATCTCGAAACGCAATTTGCGCCGGATCGGTTGACAACGCCAGACTCGACAGCGAATGTTCCAGTTGCGTTAAATCGGGATTCAAGAAAGCGACGGATCCCCAGCCCTGCACAGCGCCCGAAATGAGACAAGGCAAGGAGTCGGCCCCGGCTGATGCGTTTGCCGAGTCGTCGCAATACTGGGCCGGAGGATAGCCGAAATTCTGCCCATGGTAGCCCACGCGGTACCATCCATTGCTTCCATCGAAATAATTATTGAATAGTGGCGCCGCAAAATTGCCCTGAAAGTTCTGGTACATCAACTGGTTCGTTACCCATTGGATTTCCTGACTGGAAGGAAAGTCCAGACCAGTGGCCTTTTTGTTGTCGTACAACGCTCGCAGGAATATTGGCACCCTGTGAAAATGCGAAATATCCCAGCTGGCATTTGTGTTCACGGCGGCATCTTGAGATGTAGGAAATTTTTGTCCTGTGTAACCGGAGTATAGGTAGTCCGGATCGACATTGCCGGGTGCCGTGAATTGTCCCTGGAAATAAGAAACGCTGCCGACCGTTTGTTTCTGGAAGTTCTGCGTGTTCGGATAGTAGTTCCGATTATTGTTTTGAAGCGCTTGCACAGTCGTTTCCACTACTTGTTGCAGCTGAGAGATTTCGCTGCTGGTAAGCGGCACAAGATTCGGATCATTCGCGTGAGCGCCCAGCATTTCCGCAGCCTCCGCCGCCAGCCACAAATCCTCGTCGCTTACACTTCCGGGGGAAGCCTGAATACGTTGCATCTCTGAACCAACGGCGCGCCAGGAAAGTCTGAGCAAGTGATCTTCGGTGATCACAGGCGCATACCAATCTGCAAACGCCTGCATCGATTGGGTGCGGTTTGCAACGGGCAGTGTGGAAATGATGCGCAGCAATCGCGCGGCAGAATTATAGAACTGGCTATTGCATAGATCGCATTCACTTACATATGTGCTGCTTCCGGAGGAATATACCCAAAGGAGCGTCTTGGTTGAATCTGGTCCATTCGTTAGTAGGGTCGAATCGTATTGCTTCAACTCTCTCATCGCTCCAAGCGTCGTAAATCGATTCTCATAGGCCACGTAAAATGCGGCGAGCTCATCGAGAAGGGTCAGGTCCGATTTCACTGCGGCGATGTTGAGCGCACCGCGAGCCGCGTATTCAATGCTATAAGCGTCCTGGGCAACGAGGGTATTTACATCGGGCCACTCAGGATCGACAACCCACCCATTACTTGTCGTATTCCACTCGATTCCCGAATACTCAGTCATCCACAGGTGGCCGGAAGTTTCCCAGGATGCCCGAGCATACGAGTAGGTCAAAGAAGAGTCCGACCATGTTGGAACCTTTAGACGAAATGTCGTCTGCATTCCACCTGGCATAACCTGAACGTAATATGTAACACCTGGGGCAAAGCCGGATTGAAACGCATCTACACCCAATGCAACATCGCTGACTGTCTGACTAAGAATTGGCGTTCGAAAGTACGGCGAGTCGTCAACCAGCAGTTGATAGGAACTTACGCCGGCAATGTTGGTCCATTGAAAATTCAGCTGGTTGTTTCCGTCCTGGGAAACTGCGACCGCGGCGGGTGGGACAGATGAGGCTGTCGAATTGGCATTCAACGCAATCGTCACTGGAACATTCTCCGCATCGCTCTGCACAGTCAGAGAACCGGCAACAGTTCCGGAACCGGCCGCACAGAACATCACGGTGATGCTGGTGCTTTCCCCGCTCGTCAGGCGAATAGGCATATTTGTAGTGTTCACGCTAAAACCTGCGCCAGTTGTATCGAGCTGGGTTATTTCCGTGTTGGCAATTCCCAAATTCGTTATGGTTATGATTTGCGAATCAGTGGTTCCTGTAGGCACATTTCCAAAATTGACCAATGATGATGAAGGAGTGAGCGTTCCATTGTTATTGGATGCTGCCCCGGCGCCAGAATTACTGGAATTCGTTGCCGCGCAGCCGGCTAATAACAGGCACAGTGACGAGCTCGAAACGATTGCCAGGACTCCCGATGAAACACGGTTCCAGTATTTTCCAAAAGTAGAATTCGAAGTCTGCCGCATTCTGCCAATCGATCTCGTCGCTTGAGCTTTTCCCAGCGCGAAAATTGAAGAAAATTAAGCCACAGAGCTACGGTACTTTTGTGTTTTCGATTGGGACGACTGGTCGAACGGACAGGTAATACAAACTGATTAACTGTTCTTTCGGATAGGAATAGAAAGTGTGTGGGTATGCGCCGCGACCGGTCAGGATTTACGTATTGAACTGCGCGTCTTCCAAAGTCTGGGCGGCACGAAAGTAGTTGGGTCTAAAACTTGACACTCGCGCGCGGCCAGACTAGTCTCGCGGGACACTTATGCCCACACTTCAGGAACAATTTGGACAGATCGACATTTATCTTTTCGACCAGCTTCTGAAAGGCCGCATTACGCCGGGAATGCGAATTGTGGACGCAGGATGCGGCGGCGGTCGAAATTTAATTTACCTTTTGCGTGAAGGCTTCGAAGTGTATGGCGCGGACATGGATGCGCAGTCCATAGAAAGCGTTCGATCCTTTGCCAGGAAGTTCGTCCCCGCGCTTCCAGCAACAAATTTTCGAGTCGAGCCCGTCGAACATATGTCTTTCGCCGACGATTTCGCGGATGTGGTCATCAGCAACACAGTGCGGCATCTCGCCGCCGACGACACGCAATTCGAGGCCATGCTGCAGGGCACGTGGCGCGTTCTGAAGCCCGGCGGCCTTTTCTTCTGCCGCGTCGCATCGACCATCGGCATGGAGAGCCAGTTCGTGCATGTTCAAGGACGCCGCTTCCGGTCGCCCGATGGCGCCGAGCGATACATGGTGGACGAAGCGATTCTCAATTCGATTACAGAACGGCTGGGCGGAGAATTGGTCGAACCGCTGAAGACCACAGTGGTCCAGAATCAACGCGCAATGAGCACATGGGTGGTGCGGAAAAAATTGCGGTAGAAAATTGTCCCGTGTATCAATTTTATTTGCACGCGCAAAAAAACTGCCCGCCCAAAAAGAAGGGCGGGCGCTACAAAAGCAAATCGAGGCGTTACCAAGAATCCTCGAATTCCCTGCCTTACTTTATTACCGGAACCAGCGCCGCGGCCGCCGGAACCCACTTGCCGTCCAGCTTCACGAAAATGCGCAATACATTTGCCTCATCGGTCACGTTGATTTTGCCGCTGGCGTCAGCAGCTTTGAACACTGTGTGATCGGTGGCCATCGCCACGTTGCCATACACCGCCATCAATTTGAAGTCCTGCGGATTCGGTCCCGCATCGCCCGGCATCACCGGTTGAGCTGTTGCTCTGGCAGTCTGCATTGTCACCATTTGCTGCTTGTCCGTGACTTCGCCCTGGCGGCTGACTTCGAAGAATGTAGCTGGCCAAATTTTATTCTTGGAATCGACGCAATCCTGCGCATGGTCCTTGTGATATTTGTGCGCGCAAACCCAATAATCGTTGACGTCCGCCAACTGTTTTTCCAAGTCCGTCCAGGCCTTGTCGCCCTTTTTCATCGTATCCTGCGCGTGAGCCATGGGCGCAACGGACAGCATTGCCAGAACAAAAATCATGCAATACTTTTTCATTAAGAGTTCCTCTTTCGGATAAAAATTTTCTACTGCACTGACCTTCTACCATTATTTCCCGGAACTCTTGGGCCAAAGAACACCCTGATCTTCCTTGGTGACTGGTCCCAAGCCCTTATAAATAAATTTCTGGACGCGCTGGCCGCGATACGTTTCGGTCACATAAATGTTGCCCTTCGAGTCCGTGGCGATGCTGTGAGGCCCGTAAAATTCGCCAGGCTGCCGTCCGCCTTCTCCGAAAGTCGTCAGCACTTCGAGCGTGTCGCGCAGGAGAATGTGAATGCGGTCATTCTCCCCGTCAGCGAGATAGATGTATTTTTGCTGCGGATCTTTTGAAAACGCGATGTCCCACGCGGAGCCGGAACCAAGCGTGCGCTTGGCAATGAATGCTTCCTTGATGAAAGTTCCGTCCGGTTTGAACACCTGGATGCGATCATTCACGCGGTCGCATACGTACAAGAGGCGATCGACGGAAAGATCGGCGCAATGCACCGGGTTGCGAAACTGCTGCGGGGGCGGCGCATCCGGATTGTAGTTGCCGAGGTCCGTGTCATCGGGTTTGTTGCCGTACGCGCCCCAGTGCCGCTTGTACTTGCCCGTATCCGCGTCAAACACAATCACGCGATGATTGCCATAGCCGTCTGCCACGTAAACTTCATTCGTTTGTTTATCGATGAATGTCTTGGCCGGCAAGCGCAGGTTTTCGACGTCATTGCTGCCCTTGCTGCTGTGGGGCTTTCCGATTTGCATCAGGAATTGGCCGTCTTGCGTAAATTTCAGGACCTGATTGTCCAGGTACGACGCGGTAGCGGATGCCGCGGATTCATCAGGTGCGCCACCGGCTGGCTTCGCAGGGGCCTTGCCGCGGCCATTACCGCCGATCCAAACGTTTCCTTTGTAATCGATGGTAATTCCGTGGTTCGATTCCGGCCAATCGTAACCGTTGCCCGGTCCGCCCCAGTGGTGAAGCAGGTTGCCTGCCTGGTCAAATTCCAGAACTGGCGGAGCAGGAGCGCAGCACATCGCCACTGGTGGATTCGAGGTGGCGTGGAGTTCGCCTGGCTCGAGCGATCCCTGGCGGTGGATAATCCAGATGTTGTCCTGTGCGTCGACCGAAACTCCGATCGTCATGCCCATCAGCCAGTGATTCGGCAGCGGCTTGGGCCACAACGGATCGACTTCGAACATCGGGGCCTGCACGGCGGCGGCTTCGACTCGGCTTTTCTTCTCCAGAACAACTGATCCAACGCCGAGCGCCAGAGCCAAGCCGGTAAACGCCAAACCTGTAGCAAGTTTGCGATTCATACAGTTCCTCACTTTATTCGAATCGAAAATTTGGCCTTGTTGCCGCCTCTACTTCTTGGAACCTGGCCCCGATGCGGCTGCAGGGTCAGGGACAATTGGAACGAGTCCCGCGCCTGCCACTCTCCACTTGCCGTTTTCTTTCACAAACATTCGTAGCACGCCCATTTCGCGCGTCACGACGATTTTGCCGTTCGAATCCACGCCCTTGATAATCGTGTGGTCGTTCGCCAGCGCAACATTTCCATAAACCGCGCGCAGCTTGAACTCGCCCGGGAAGGCCCCAGTACCCGGCTGGCGATCGGTTTTTGCCATCATGTCCATCATCTGCTCTTTGTTTACCACTTGCCCGCCCGGCAGGATGTCGAAGAAATCGTCGGTCCACAATTCGCCCATGCTGTCAGGACCGGTTTTTCGCTTATCGAATTCGGCCTTCATCCACTTCAGCTCGACCGCGTAGAGCTCTTTTTCGAGTGCGGCGGTTCCTGTGTTCGGCGCTCTTTTCTCCTGTGCGTGCATTGGCAGCGGAAAAAGGGCGAGCGCGCACAAGATAATAGCGGACAAATGTTTCATACGATTCTTTCTCCCGTTAAAATGAGCAGATCAAAAAAGTTTCACGCACGCCGTACGCGCGGCACTAATAAGAATCAGGGCCGCGCGTTGGATGATTGTTCAAGAATTACGGGTTACTTCTGCTTCGGCCAGAGCGCACCCTGATCCTGCTTCGTGACCGGCCCCAGCCCCTTGTAAATGAATTTCTGCAGGCGCTGTCCACGGTAAGTTTCCGTCGTGTAGATATTGCCCTTGGAATCCGTGGCGATGCTGTGCACGGCATAAAACAGGCCGGGCTGACGACCGCCGTCACCGAAATTCGTCACTTCCTGAAGCGTGTCGCGCAGCAGGATGTGGATTTTTTCGTTCGCTCCATCCGCGAGATAGATAAACTTTTGTTCCGGATCCTTCGAAAAGGCGATGTCCCACACGGAACCGTCTCCGAGCGTCCTTTTTTCGATGATCTGTTCCTTGACGAACGTGCCGTCCGGTTTGAACACTTGAATGCGGTCGTTCACACGGTCGCAGACATACAGCAGGTTATCGTTCGAAAGCTGTGCGCAGTGTACAGGGCTGCGGAATTGCTGATCGACCGGAGCATCCGGATTGTAATTTCCCATGTCGGTGTCGTCCGGCTTGTGCCCGTACGCACCCCAGTGGCGCTTGTACGCGCCCGTGTCCGCGTCAAAAACGATGACGCGCTTGTTGCCATATCCGTCGGCCACGTACAGCTCATTCGTTTTGGGATCGACAAACATTTTTGCCGGCCCCTTCAAATTTTGCACGTCGTTGCTGCCCTTGCTCCCAAACGGGTGCCCGAGTTGCATCAGGAATTTTCCGTCACCCGTGAATTTCAGGATTTGATTGTCGGCAAAAGCACCAGGCCCTGAACTACCTTCCGGCGCGGCGGTCGCTCCGGTATCTTGCCGCTTGGGATCTACCGTGCGCCCATTTCCACCGATCCAGACGTTTCCTTTGTAGTCAACTGTGATTCCGTGGTTGGAGTTGGGCCAATCGTAGCCCTTGCCCGGCCCGCCCCAGTGTCCGATCAGGTTGCCTGCTTTGTCGAATTCCAGAACTGGCGGAGCGACCATGCAGCATTCCGCTCCCGGCGGATTCCAGTCGCCGTAAGATTCCTTCGCTTCCAGCGAACCGCCGCGATGGATGATCCACACGTTGTCCGCCGCATCAACGGATACGCCGATCGTCATTCCCACCACCCAGTGATTCGGCAATGGTTTCGGCCAAAACGGATCCACTTCAAACATGGGCGCCTGCACGCCCGCGGCTTGTACAGCGGCACGTTTTTCCAGCACAATCGATCCAACACCCAGCAAGACAACCAGTGCGACAAAGATCGCACCAGTATAGATTTTGCGCTTCACGATAAGACCTCCACTTTCAAAAAAATTGAATTTAGGATGCGTCTTGCCTGGCAGCCCATTTGAAACGTTTTATAAAATCTTTCAGCGAAGCATATACCAATATTTCTTTTTGTTTACTATTTATTTCCGTTCGGACTCCGGGAATCGCTCTTGGAACGGAGACTGTCTTTTTCTCCAAAGAGCGCACCCAAAATCCATCCCGAAAAAACCTCGATCAGGGCTTTATCGGAGCGATTCCCGCTCCGATTGCCCGCCAGCGGCCCTGCTGCTTCACAAATACGCGAATCACTTTGTAAGTCCCGTTGTAATTCACGCCACCGCTGAGCCCTCGAATGGTCGTGGTATCAAGTAACATCGCGACATCCGGCGAGACGTAACGCACATCGATATCGTCAGGATGGATTTCCTCGATTTTGCGCGTCGGATCCTGAATTTGTTCGATCTGTTCTTTCTTATCCACGATTTCTCCGCCGGGATGAATTTCGACAAAGTCATCGGCAAACAGCCAGGCCATGGTTCCGGTGTCGCGATTATGAGCGGCATCCAGCCAAATGTGGTCCATCACCGCCACGTTCGCGGCTTCGCTTTCGCCACTTTTTTTGGGCGTCTGGCCTAGCGTCAACGTGGCCGTAGCGATCAGGACCAGAAAACATGTGGCTATTCCGTATACAAATTTCATTGCGACCCTCCGATTTCCAATCTTTTCTATCCACGCATCTTATTTTTTCCCTGCAATCGCGTTCATCACCACGCCGGTTGCTTGCCAGCTTCCATTCTTTTTGATCAATACTCGAAAAACTCTGAACTCGCCGTCCATGCTGTTGCCTTTGCTGTCATGGCCTTTGAGCGTCGTGTGGTCGGTCAGGATCGCCACGTTGCCGTGGAGATGCACTTTGATATCCTCTGGGTCCAGTAGGGTGATCGTCGGATGGTCGGGTCCGCGTAGAATATCGAGCCACTGTTTTTTTGTGTTCGCCTGCCCGTTCGCGAAAACAAGGACATAGCTATCCGCGAAAAATTTTTCACAATAGGCGACATCGAGCCGTTTTTCCGCGTCGAGCCATTGGTGATCGAGCTTTTTCAGTTGTTCTTCTTCAGCGGAGGAATTGGACTTCGTCTGAGCGAACGCCAAAGGCGCGAACAGAAATGATGCGGCAATTGCTATCAATTGGAAACGTCTCATCGTACATCTCCTGTTCGTGCAGGCCGCGATCTCGTTCCATCCTTATGAAAAATTGCGGCGGCCGTATTACGGACGCACACCGGCAATGTTTAGACGTATTCGATACAGGCTGGTGCGGGCTGTCAAATAAAGAGTCTTGGCGTCCGCATCGCCCCAATTTAAATTCGCGGGCAATTCCTTGGTCTTAATTGTGGCGAGATGCTTGCCTTCGGACGACATGATCCAGAATCCCTGCGGTCCGGTGCAGTAAATATTGCCCTGCTTATCGACTTTCATTCCGTCAGGCGCGCCTGGCGCTGTATCGGAATTCATGTCGGTAATGATTTTTCTGTTCGTGACGCCGCCGTCGGGCTGCACGTCAAAGCGCTCGATGACCTTTCGCACCGTGTCATTCACGTATAGATATTTTTCATCGGGAGAAAATGCAATTCCGTTGGGGCGCACAAAATCTTTGGCCAGGAGTGTGAGTTTGCCTTTTGACAATCGATAAACTCCATTGAAGGGCAATTCTTTCTGGGGATTCTTATCGCCATCGCGCAGGCCGGAGGGCGGATCCGTAAAATAGAGCGAACCATCCGATTTAAACACGAGATCATTAGGACTGTTCAGCCGCTTGCCTTCGTAGCGGCTCGCGAGTACGGTGCGCTTGCCATTTTTTTCGAGGCGCACAACTTCCCTGTCGCCATGCGTGCAAAACACAACTCTTCCCTGCCGGTCGAGCGTAATTCCGTTGGAGCCAATCAGGTTCACCATCCCAAATCCGTTATTGGTTTGGCCGCCGAAGTCTGGTGTGATCGTCCCGCTGTAGCCGCTCTTTTCGAGGAAAACAGAAAATCCGTCTTTAGGATCCCACTTGCGAATCACATTCGCGGGAATGTCGCTGAAGAGCAGAAAGCCCTGGCCCTTTGCGTGAACCCAGATCGGCCCTTCCAGAAATTTAAATCCATCGCCGAGTTTTTCAACCGTTGCGTCAGCCGGAACAATCGCGTCCGCCGCAGGATCGACGCGCAGAACTTCGCCAAAATTTTGAGCCTTGGTTACCACACCCGCCAGAAGCAAAACAACAATCATGCAGAGGGCAAGACAAATTCTTTTCATATGGTCTCTCTTAGGTTGAGTCAATGAGGTTGCAGTCGATTTAATATCACGTTTGGATGAAGTTAATCCACTCCGCCGCCCCGGCTGTAACCGGAGCAGCGGAGTGAATTTCGAGGAGTCTTACCAGATCAGCCCCATACCAAAGAACAATAGACGCACTCGCAAGAGAGGAGCATCCTAGGGGCATGCAGTGCCGCCAAGAAATGGCCTCAACGGAGACTCTGCCAACCACTCGATGATTCATCGCGATAGAAAAGGAGCTGCGCAATGCCATACGTTACCGTTGGAAAAGAAAATTCAAGCAACATCGAACTTCACTACGAAGACCACGGCTCGGGAAAGCCGGTCGTTTTGATTCACGGATACCCACTGAGCGGCGCATCTTGGGAGAAGCAAACGGCCGCACTTCTCGCTGCGGGTTACAGAGTCATCACTTATGACCGCAGAGGCTTCGGGAAGTCCAGCCAGCCGACCATCGGCTACAACTACGACACTTTCGCAGGGGATCTTCACGAGTTGATCAACCACCTCAAGCTGCGTGATTTTTGCCTGGTCGGCTTCTCGATGGGTGGAGGTGAGGTGGCTCGCTACCTGGGAAAATACGGTTCCAAGGATGTGAGCGAAGCCGTGATCATCTCGGGCGTGCCACCATATCTGCTCAAGGCAGCCGACAACCCGGAGGGCGTGGATGCCGGCGTTTTTGCCGGAATCGAGAAAGCGGTCGCTGCCGACCGTTATGCGTTCTTCACCGAGTTCTTCAAGAATTTCTACAACACCGATGTTTTCCTGGGCAAGCGCGTGAGCGAACAAGCCGTGCAGGCCAGCTGGAACGTCGCGGCAGGCTCTTCAGCCACCGCCAGTCTGGCGTGCGTCGCAACCTGGCACGAAGACTTCCGCGAGAATTTGGCGCGTATCGATGTGCCAACGCTGGTGATTCACGGTGATGCCGACCGCATCCTTCCCATCACGGCTTCAGGAACGCGCACTGCCAAGCTTATCAAAGGGGCGCGCCTGCTGGTCGTGAAGGACGGTCCACATTGCATCACGTGGACGCACGCGGAAGAAGTAAACGCCGAATTGCTGAAATTCCTGGGTGAGAGGGCCGGCAAGTCGCAGAGTCGGTCTGCTTAAGCGACTACCGCGGAACCATCTCGTACCCTACTCGGCCCTCTGACCGAGCCGTGTGCGTCGGTGGTGGTGGTGGTTGCGGTTCTGACCGGCATGAGGAACGGCGAGCTCCTCGCGCTGCGCTGGAAACGCGTCGACTAGCTCCGCGGCACATTAAAGTAGCGGAGAATTATTCCTCGGGCAAATTCGGACCGCCGGAGACCAAGACCAGTCGGCGGGTGATTTCAAGCTTCGCTTGGACACTCGGATTTGGAGAAGACGCTTAACGTGTGCATCCACAGTGTTTCCGACTCACAGTGGAGGGCGGTCGAACAAGTTGCGGGGGCGTTGTTCGGAGTTTTGGACCCAGTTGGACTCAAATCTGCATCGGGGACAACCTCGGGGGAAAGAGCAAACTGATGGAAGGAAAGGCAATTACGGAGAATATTGGTGAACCGGGTAGGACTCGAACCTACAACCCGCTGATTAAGAGTCAGCTGCTCTACCATTGAGCTACCGGTCCACGAACTTTTCATTTTAGCATGACTGGGCAAAATTTCTGACTGCCTATCATGCTTTCCAAACAAAAAAATTAATCGCGCAATTTTCCGGCGATGTCCTTGGCGACTTGTTTGGCGCGCTCCACATCGTTTGGGTCGAGGGAAATTGCGGCCACCCGCGGGTGGCCTCCGCCGCCGTATTGTTCCGCGAGTGTTGCCAGATTATCTTCGGCGGCATCGGGGTTCCATGGGTTTGAGCCGAGAGAAATTTTTGCGCGGGACGGCGATGAGAGCACGCTTACGGTGTAACGCGCGTCTGGGTACAGCATGTATGGAATAAATTTGTTGTAGCCGTCGATGGGCAGATCGGTGATATCGAAATACAGTACACCGCCGCGATATTCGATGCGTTGTTTCAAGAGGTTGATCGACTGGCGATGCTTTTCAAGCAGTGGGCCAAGATGTTTGGCGATGATCGGCAGCTCAATCATTTCAGCGAGCGGGCGAGTGGCAAGGTCCGGAATAATTTTGGAGACAAGGCCCTCTTCCGGCGCGGACTCGATGACCAGTGCAAGCTTCGTGGCAGGCTCGGCGACAGCGACCGCGGATTCGGGCGTTGGGTATTGCGCACCATCGATGATGTCGCCCCAGTGAATCAACTCGGCGAGCGGCTTCACGTCAAAACCGAATTGCGCACTGGTCACATCGGCCAATAGCTTCGTGCAGGATTTGTATTCCGGGCGATAAAATTTGTGGCCGCCGCGGTCCTGGCGGAAATTTTCGGCGTCCGCGGGAGTCAGGAATGCGCTCTGGTGATGATCGAACCACCACGTAACGCGCGGCGAACTTGAGTATTTGAAATCGACGATTGCGTTTTCATCACCGTCAAACAGCGATTCCGGGAATGGATTGCGCGCCTGATGAGCCATTCCGGAGAAATGAAATTCAGCATCCCGCTGGAAGCATTCGCGAAAAAAGCGGTAGAAAACGGCGGCGGAAGCCGCTCCGTCGAAGCATCGGTCATGAAAACACAGTCGGACTTTTACCGGATTCGCCACTCTGCCCTTTGTTCCCCATTCGCAAATCAACACAATATGAAAGCCCTAAAAGATGGCTGGGACTGGCGCGATTGTCAAGGGTGAAAAGGAAGAAGGAGGATTAACAAGAAGATTGAAATAATCAATTTGACGAGGCGGCATTGATCGCCGATCACAAGTTCCATTCAGAATATCGAGGAGGCAAAGCAAGGCGGCCGACGCTTCGTCCCACTTTTTTCCGTTGCGCCGGCCATCTTTGCATAAGTAAAAAACACGAATACAACAAGAGCAATTTTACGTGCCGCTGAAACTCTTGGCAATGCCGCCCGCGATCGGCACTTCAAATTTTTCATGCTGGTAAGCCTTTACCATCAGCAGAATCCAGAGAATAAAGGAAACCAGCCCGATCAGGCTGTACAAGGCTGCACCCATTCCGAATGCGCCATACCCGCCGCGGAAGAACATTCCCGCGCCAAAAATAATTCCGAGCGCGATGTTCAGGACATGGAGGCCTCCGAACGTGACCATCGATTGCGCCGCGTGGAATCGAACAAACGGACGTTTGTCGATCAGAAAAAAAATAATCCCCGTGACCCAGCCCAACACGTAACACAGCAATCCGGCAACGTTTTCGGACAGGCCCGATTGAGACGCCGGCAAAGGTTCCGCCACTGCTCCGCCGGGTTGCGGTGCTCCGCTGATTGGCGCACCTCCGGTATTTTGTGCCGCTCCGCATTTTGGGCAGAATCCGGCACCCGCTCCCACTTCCGTACCGCACTTGCTACAGAACGCCATAGGATATGTCCCCCTCTCGAGGTGGTGAAGGAAATACTAACCGCCATTGGCCGAAGGCTATCACCGTCGCCTTCGCCGTACAAGCTTTACCGTTAATTTTCAGGGGGCGTAAACATCTGGCTAAAGATTGCCCTCAGATTGCGCGGCATTGTAGACTGGATGATGAGGTCAAAGAATTCTTCGTGATAAGGGCGCTGTCCTGCTCACAGGGCCCCGGCGGCTTTCGTTAGCACTAAATATAAATAATGGAGACGACGCTTAATCTTATTTGGCTGTTCGTAACCATCGCCGCAGTCTGGCTGTGGCGATTCCGTTGGAGCGTGTCCTGTGATAATCCGAGGCACAGCACGCGGATGCAATCAGTTGCGATGGTCTGTGTCCTGGCACTCCTGTTCCCGGTCATTTCTCTCACGGACGATCTGCACCCGGAAACCGTGGCTGTGGACGCAGCTTCGGGCAAACGAAATGCTTGCCTGATCGCTGCCAGTTGCCCACACGCTCGAAATGCAACGATCAAAATCGGAAGACATTTTACGTTCGGGCTGATTTCCAGGCCGTTCGATGCGGCAAATTTAGCAATCACCGAATTTGTTGCCGATGCCAATTTTGAGCAATCCAGTTCAGTATCAGGAAAATCCCCCGGTCGATCACCTCCAACTCTCTAATCATTCGACGATTTGCAACTTTTTCTGCACCCTTGCCTGATTCAGGTTCGGGAGGCAGCACTTTCTCCTATCTTTTCGTCAAAAAATTCCGCGCATTCGATTTTGCGCCTTTGGGCCATACAGGTTAGTCGAATAATAAAGATGGCGCGCACATGCTTAAATGGAGAGGCAGAAATGAAGAAGGATCTGATTTTGATTGCGTTGGCTGCGTCGCTGGCCGCGATGGGCTGTGGGCATGAAAATTCCAACCCCCAGGCCTACGCCCCTCCCCCGGCCCAAGTGGAACACCAACAGGATGGCGACGTAATTCAAGTGGATCATCCGGAGCAGATTCCGCTTGCCGTGGCGGTTCTTCACAATTCTTATCCGGAAATGGTTCTCACCGGAGCGGTGACGCCTGACGTTTCGCGCAACGTGCCAGTCGTCTCGCTGGCTTCCGGCCGCGTTGTGGCGGTGCGCGCGCGTCTGGGCGATACGGTCAAGAAAGGCGATCTGCTTTTGGAAATCAAGAGCGACGACGTCACCGGCGGGTTTTCGGATTACCAGAAGGCGATTGCCGATGAAAAATTGACCAGCGCACAATTGGACCGCGCAAAAGATCTTTATGCCCACGGCGCATTTTCCTTAAACGATCTTCAAATCGCGCAAGACGCCGAAGATAAAGCCACGGTAGATGTGCAGACCAAAGCCGAGCATCTCCGCCTGCTTGGAAATGATCCCGACAAGCCGAACAATTTCGTGGAAATTCATGCGCCGGTCTCCGGCGTAATTACCGACCAGCAGGTTACCGATGGCGCGTCTGTTCAGGCGTTTGGGCCAAATCCATTTACCATTTCGGATTTGTCCTCCGTTTGGATCGTTTGCGACGCGCATGAAGACCAGCTTGCCAAAGTCCGAATGGGCGACACTGCCGAAATCCGCTTAAATTCCTATCCCGGCCAGATTTTCAAAGGCACGGTCAACAATATTGGCGCGGTTCTGGATCCGAATCTCCGGACTGCCAAAGTTCGCGTGGATGTGCGAAATCCCGGGATATTGCGCGTTGGCATGTTTGTGACGGCCACGTTCCGAAGCCAGAAGCAAGTGGTGCACACCGCGATTCCCTCGACGGCGATCCTCCACCTTCACGATAAAGATTGGGTTTTTACAATTTCGCCCGATAAAAAATTCCACCGCCTGGAAGTTCAGGCAGGCATTTCCCTGCCGGGTGACATGCAGGAAATCAACTCTGGCCTCGCGCCGGAATCGCAAGTCGTCTTGAACGCATTGACGTTCCAGAACATCGTGGAGCAATAAGATGATTCGCAAGCTTGTCGATTTTGCTCTCGAAAATCGTTTTATGGTCCTGGCCGCCGCATTGCTCCTCTTTGGCTGGGGCGCAATTTCGTTTCATCAACTTCCGATCGAAGCGTACCCCGACGTGGCCGACAACTATGTGGAGATCATTACGCAGTGGCCGGGAATTTCCGCCGAGCAGATCGAACAGCAGGTCACGATTCCCCTTGAAATTGCGATGAATGGAATTCCTCATGTTTCTCATTTGCGGTCGTTCTCACTTTTCGGGCTCTCCGATCTGAAATTAATTTTCGACGATGGGGAAGAAAACGCGTGGAACCGCGAACGAGTTCTCGAACGGCTTTCGCAAGTCACCTTGCCGCCAGGCGTGACTCCGCAGATGGGAACGGATTGGAGTCCCGTCGGACAGGTGTACTTCTTCACGCTGAAAAGCAGCAATCCCCTCTATGACGTGATGGATTTGAAATCGATCGAAGATTGGGTCGTCGAAAAAAATTTAAAATCGGTTCCTGATGTTGTGGACGTTTCCAGTTTTGGCGGGCCAACGCGCGAGTATCAGGTTCGCCTTGATCCCGAGAAACTGATCTCCTACGGCCTCAGCATTGCGCAGGTGGAACAACAGCTCGCGAGTAACAATACCAATGCGGGCGGCAGCTTTATTGAAACGGGCCAGCAACAAATCAATATTCGGGAAGTAGGCTTGGTCAGGAATGTCGGCGATATCGAAAATACGGTTTTAACGGCGAAAAACGGCACGGCACTCCGGGTGAAAGATATTGCAGTCGTGGCGCAAGGTCCGAAAATTCGGCTAGGCCAATTCGCGCGCGCCATTCACCGCGAGGACGGCAAAATCATTGATAACGAAGATGTAGTCTCGGGAATTGTGCTTTTGCGGAAAGGCGCGAATGCCGATGACGCCCTTGCGGGAATTCACGCAAAAGTAGCGGAACTGAACGATCGCATCTTACCTTCCGGAGTAAAGATTGTACCGTTCATCGACCGCAGCGACCTGGTGCATTTCACCACGCATACGGTTTTGCACAACCTCACGGAAGGGATCCTTCTTGTCGTCATCGTTTTGTTTCTTTTCGTGGGAAATGTGCGCGCTGCAATCATTGTCGCGCTGACAATTCCCTTCGCGCTTTTATTTGCTGCTACTTGCCTCAACCTCAAGGGCGTCCCCGCAAATTTGCTTTCCCTGGGAGCGCTTGATTTCGGCATGGTCGTGGATGGCGCGGTGGTCATGGTCGAAAACATTGTCCGCCACATGACCCATCCGAAAAATTCCGAGAGAACTCCGATGGAAGTCGTTCGCGAAGCCGCGCACGAAGTGCAGAGGCCTGTGTTTTATGCCATCGCGATTATTATTACTGCTTACCTGCCGATTTTCACTCTGCAGCGAGTGGAAGGTCGCCTATTCCGGCCGATGGCCTGGACCGTGGCGTTTGCGCTGCTCGGCGCGTTGATTTTTTCGATGCTGATCGCACCGGTTCTTTCCACATTATTTTTTCGCGATGGCGTCAAGGAGTGGGAAAATCCAGCGATGGCGTTTTTGACCCGCCGCTACCGCACGGCTTTGCACCAGGCGATCAAACATCGCGTAATCACCGTGGGGATTGGAGTCGCCGGCATATGCCTTGCTGCATTTCTGATCGAAAGCGGCGTGCTCGGTTCCGAGTTTTTGCCTCATCTTGACGAGGGCGCCATCTGGGCGCGCGGAACACTAGCTTCCAGCATCGGGCCAAGTGAAGCTTTAAAAGTTGCAAACGACGCTCGCGTGCGGTTGTGTTCTTTTCCCGAAGTGACGGAGTGCACGAGCCAGGTGGGGCGCCCCGATGACGGAACCGACGCCACAGGTTTCTTCAACACGGAATATTTTGTGGGGCTGAAGCCGAAAGAAGAGTGGCGGCCCGGCTTCGATCAGGACAAGGATAAATTAATTGCGGCGATGAACCGCGAAGTGGAAAAAATTCCCGGCGTAACGTGGGGATTTTCTCAGCCCATCGAAGACAATATGGAGGAAGCGGTCAGCGGCGTAAAAGGTGAACTCGCCACTAAAGTTTACGGGGACGATCTGAAAGTTCTCGAGCAAAAAGCCGATCAGATTGTGAACGCGATGCAGCAAGTCAAGGGAATTGAAGACCTCGGCGTTTTTCGCGCTTTGGGCCAGCCGAATATTAATTTTATTGTGGACCGCGAGAAGGCCGCGCGCTACCAAATCAACGTCGCTGACATTCAGGACGCGATTCAAACTGCTGTGGGAGGCACTGCTCTCACCCAGGTATTGCAAGAAGAACAGCGTTATGACCTCGTTCTGCGCTATCTTCCGCAATACCGTACGACGAAGGAAGCGCTGGAAGGCATTCGCCTTTTATCGCCGTCCGGAGAACGAGTTTCGCTCGCGCAACTCTGCACGATCCAGGAGCAGGACGGCGGCTCAGAAATTTATCGTGAAGAAAACCAGCGCTACGTTGCGATCAAATACAGCGTGAGAGGCCGCGACCTCGGCAGCGCCGTCGAAGAAGCCATGCGCAAGGTAAACGCGCAGGTTCAACTGCCGCGCGGCTATCACATCGACTGGGAAGGCGAATACGAAAGCCAGAAGCGCGCCCAGGCGCGTCTGCTGATTATTGTTCCGCTGACGATTCTGGTGATCTTCATGATTATCTATTCCATGTTTCGTTCCCCAAAGTGGGCCGCGCTGATTCTGGCCACGGTGGCGATGGCCAGCGTCGGCGGGCTGCTCGCCCTGCTTATCACGGGAACGCATGTAAGCGTTTCCTCAGGAGTTGGATTCCTGGCTCTGTTCGGGGTTTCTGTTCAGACCGGCGTCATCATGCTCGAATACATTAATCAACTTCGCGCGCGCGGCGGCTCGATCGAGGAATCCGCGGTTGACGGTGCGGTCCTGCGACTTCGCCCCATCATGATGACCATGCTTGTGGCTACGCTCGGTCTCTTGCCGGCCGCGCTATCGCACGCGATTGGTTCCGATTCGCAGAGGCCATTTGCGATTGTGATCGTAGGGGGCTTAATGGTTAATCTGGCGATGAGCATTTTTATCTTGCCGACGCTGTACGTTTGGCTGGCTAGAGAAGGCGACAAACTGCCCGAACCGGAACCGAACTTCGAACCGTGAGCACGTGGAGTATTCCTTGTTCAGCCGGTGAGTCATCAGAATAAGGTCAAAAGATTTAACACAGAGGACACAGAGAAAAGAGGAGAACGACGGAGAGATCTCGACTTAAAATAATGAATCTATTTCTCCCGATTTTCTCCGGTTTTCCTCTGTGTCCTCTGCGTTAAATCTTTTGACTTTCCGATCCACCTGCAATACCCGAAGCCGAGAGCAGCCGCCAATCCTCAAGAATCCGTCAAAGTGCTATACTGTCGCGCCGAGCGGAAGTGGCGGAATTGGCAGACGCGCCAGCCTTAGGAGCTGGTGGCCGAAAGGCCGTAGGGGTTCGAGTCCCTTCTTCCGCACCAAACAATAATATTCTCCTCAAAAATATTCTCCTCAAAGGCTTGCGGTTTATAGCGGCTCTGAATTCCGCGTAGGATAGTCGAAACCAAGAATGACCTGGATAAGGTCAAGAGAGCAATTTCCGTGTCCGAGGCTTGCGGTCCAGGCACCCGCCGTGAAAAATCATCGAAGCTAATCCCAACAATCGTATCTGGATATGTGCACTTCGCACGAGCCAGTGACTCTAAATTGTTACCATTCCCCCACCGCGACGTACGGACGAGTCAACCTATCTGCTTTTTTTTGTGCAACTTACTAGAACTCAAGCTCAGTTCTTTGGAATGGCACTTCAGGTGCCAATATTAATTCGATTGGGGATGCAATCTAAAAAATTGGCTGCGTTGGGGGCTTAGTGTGAAAAAAATATTATTGCGCCTATGGAAAGAACAGGTAGCACAGGACTTGGTCGAGTATGCCCTTTTGCTGGTCCTAGTTTCCCTAGTGTTGGTTGCATCAATTAAAACACTGGCAACCGGAGTAGGAAAAGTTTATTCAGGAGCTGCAAGCAACCTCACTGTCTCTGGTGGGGGTGGTGGTAATGGTGGTGGCGGTGGCGATGGTGGTGGCGGGGGAAATGGTGGCGGTGGCGGTGGCAATGGCGGCGATGGTGGCGGAGGTAACGGTGGTGGGGGGAATGGTGGTGG